>Ga0123353_10016302_pt1 | contig 10854 bp, 5 predicted proteins | sample TergutLab28metaG_3_FD_92763 | JGI IMG/M metagenome (GOLD analysis project Ga0123353, IMG submission 92763) | Labiotermes labralis P3 segment gut microbial communities from Petit-Saut dam, French Guiana - Lab288 P3 | ecosystem: Host-associated > Arthropoda: Insects > Digestive system > Gut ... | reverse complement strand
TCAGCACTAAATGATATTACCTACTGCACTGCAATGCAACTGCAAGTTCCATTTGAAATTCAATGGAACTGCAAGACATGCAGCTTGTTAAGAATAACATTTGGCAAAGGGCAAAAATTGGCTCCAATGAAATGAGAAGGCTGGTTAGTGTCTGTGGGAAAAAGACATTAGTTCCTGCATTCACAGCCTTCACCTGCTATTTCAGATGGCCTCACAACACTCATGATGTTCCACTACACTCACTATGAATGAATGTTAGGTGCTGCTGGTAAGTAATGGAATTATGGACTGCTATAAACATACAACAAAGACAATGGTACTTCATAAAAATTAATTCAGTACATGGCAGATGAAACAAAATTGAACATTTCATTACGTGAATATATTCACCTTATGTTAGGCCTAACATGATACCAAAATCTGAAATACCAACCATAATGAGCCACTTACCCAACATCCCTACATAGTAATTAGGGAAAAATGGTAACACCATTTCCAAACTTGTCAGCCAGCAATGATATGGATAATAACAGCAAATAATCATAGATATCAAATTTGATAAGATTAAGAATCCACCCTCAAGAAACTTTTTGATATTTTGATAAGCTGTACAACTGCAAGGAGGCACTGGGTTTACCAGTCCAGTTACAAGCATGTACTGTTAACACATCTAGGTGCCATGGGCAGAGGTCCACATCTTTACCTCATAATGGCAATGGTCTGTTGAACTGTAAAGACATTACAAGAGCAAAAGGTTATATGCCTTAAATGACTATCAAAGAGTTACGTGTTTAATGTAAGCGTATGGAAAATTATGGTAAAATTGAAAACATCAGTACATAAGCAAGAACTTCATGGAATATTTTTCATGAATGGAATGGAGATAATAATTCTACAAAAATTCAGAAAATAAAATGTATGATATTATAGGTAGGTCTATTCTTCACAAGAGATATAACTGACAAATGTCAGTGGCATATAAAATTCAACTACTTAACTTACAATAGTTTATTAAATGGAAAATTGTAAGTTATCCCCTTCTTCTAAGGACAGCTCATCACTGGATATGGTCACAACTGCCAAGCATTAAGGTTCCTTCCTAGCACCAATCATAACTTTCTCACAAAGCATAGCAACAATGTTACCTATAATTCAACATGCCATGACAACACTGTTCAGTTCAATTAATTAATTTAATAAATGAAATGGAAGTGACATGTGTCCCCAGAGAGGATAAAAATGCCCACGACCTGTATCTCATATATTTGTAGCTATTAGTATAATACACTTTACCAACACTTGCTAAGCCCACACCTTTAGCTTTTCTCTGCACGTCATTAATAGCACAGCAAGCACAGGTTGGAAAGCAGTTTTATTATAGTTATTAACAATATAAAATGGTCCATGAAGAAAATAAAGAAAAAATAAATGTGCCATCATGGTTAATGTGGAATATCAAGGGTGAATGCAACAAGAAAGAAATGTTGCTTGGCTCCAGTCGTTCAAGGTGCTGCCTTGCTCCAGTGAATCACTTGCTGCATCACTACAGCTGTCAGCACAGAAAACAGGGTGAAGACACACAGAATGATCAGTGCCCACTGCTGATCTGTTAATTGTTTCCTTTCAGCTACCTAAAACAGTATGCACAAACACAACTGCTGTTATCACGGAAATAACTTCTTTCATGAAGAGCATTCTTCCTAAGATAGCAGTCATTCAACTCGTCAAGAAATTCCATACCTCTTATGGAATATAAAAGTTCATTATTGTGTTCACAATACCCCTGCAAGTGGCTCCTGTTATTAGCGACATGAATCTAGTCCACATCGAATTAACCCTGTGGCAACAAAAGTTGACTGAAGTCACAGCCAAGAACATACAAAAGTAATGGTGGCCATTTAACCTGTGGGTCTTTTGCACAGTACAATGGGCACTTAATTCGGTGCCAAAGTATTAAAATTCATTCTATTATCATCCTTCCACATATGCTACACTTCCAAGGTGATATCTTTGCTTTAAGTTGACGAAACTTTGTGCAGATTTCTGATTTCCCTATGTGTGCTACATGCTAGGTCACCTTAATCTCCTGAATTAAATGAACAGTAGCTGGTGAAGGGTACATATGGCAGCAGAGGTATAGCTGGAGAGGCAAGTGATGTGGCCACCCTGGATGGAAAGATGGGTGGAAAAACAATTTGTAAATAAAAAAATTTGATTGTTTGTACTATCAAATTTTAGATTATTGACTGATATAAAAGTAAAATAAACTATTGTGACTGAAGTTCACACTATCTGTTAAGAGCCAACCACTGTGTTTACTTGTCCTGGGCACCAAAACCCTAGCTATGCTACAGCATGGAAGAACCTCACAAAATACAGAAAACAGCTTACATGTGTACCACAAAATTACAATATCTGCTTTATGCATATGGTAAGATGCCTTCCGCAAAACTGATCACTGCTAATGAGGAAGCAATGAGGATCTACTTCCACTCTGGGATAAGTGTTACATCAAGAGGATTATCCTTAACTCCATCCGTGCGAAGTTGTAAGGCATAAAATACATTGTTTTGTACTTGAGGAATGTGGCTGATAATTTCTAATGCACTGGACTGCATCATTCACTGATACATGTACCACCATCACTTTCCTAGAATATGCCAAGCAACAAGTGACCAATGAAGGTATGGAACCAGTAATTATGTCAGACTGAAGAAACAAAGGAAAAAGAAAATCAGCCGAATGGAACTGTAAACCACATTCAATGCATGGACTGACTAAAAAAAGAACTGACAACTTAATGTGTGTCAGTGATCTGGAATAAATAGCCTGATGCTCTTCTACAGAGCAGGGTTATGGTTAGGGTAGGATGCTCTGCTGGCCAGGGCATCTCAGTTGAATAAAATGCAAGATCACATCTCTCAACACTAAATAAAGTAATGACAGGAGCAAATGAGAAGTCTCTGTTATTTATCTGACTCATCTCCTTATTTATTTGTAACTTACTATAAGCCTCATTATTTAGAAGGAAAACAGGTATTATGAGTTCCTCCTAGAACATATTTTATTCAACTAACCTGCGTAACCGCTGTTTTGGTTGATGTGGCTGTCACTAAATCTGGCAGCAAAGTGGAGAAGGTTGATGGTGGGGAATAGGCACCAGGTAAATCTCCAATACTTGTTTGCCTTACAGGACAAACCCGGACATTATATTCTGCACCTGGTTCAATGTCAGTCAGTTGAAATTTGGTTTCAGCACCTCTATAGACCTGCAACAGGGGGAACTTTTTCCAAAATCTGCTGCCATGAGACACACTGGCATAAGGAAACTAAACGCATATCACCTTAGGGTATGATTATGGACAGTGGCATGTTCAGACTTTGTTATGTGAAGATTTTCATTGTAGAGTGTTTAATCACTCAAAAAAGTACCGTATTTACTTGAATGCAAGACGACTCTAATCTACGATGACCCTCCAAAACTAAAACGTCTGCTAAGAAGAAACATTTGCTACCAATTTTATACACTTAATGCACAGAGGATGTCCAATTCTATACACTTTTACTGTCACAGTCTCCTTCTTCACAGTAAGTGCTTTCATTCTTCCTCACACTCACCCCTAATATTCCCCAACCTCCTCACTGTCATTCCACAACATATCATCATCATTCCCATCCACTGCACTGTAGGTACAACACTTCTTAAAACCCTTCACACTCACTTCTGGTCAGATGCACTGCCATGCTGTTATGATCCACACTGACTGAATAGTACACTGTTATTTCTTGGTTCACAAACTTGCTTATATCTGTGATGAAGATTCATAATTTTCTCCACAGATGGTGCTTGTGGTATTAAGAATTTTAAATACATTTCTTCTGGATTTTTGTGTTGTGTCTGAGTTCATGGTTCTTTTTATGGCTTTCAATTTTGGGGCTGGTCCAGGTTTTATTTTAGGGGCTGTAGTTAATTTTTAATTTTTCAATAGCCATTTTCCTGTTAATGCCCTTGGACTAGATCTGCTGTCAGGTGCATATCTGAACAAGTTTACTGTTTGTGTGCTGCCAAAAGATGAAACAGCTCAATCTAAGGGCCCTCCCATGTTAGGTGCTTCTTTGCCTGAAGATGGTTACAGAGGCAGCTTCTAAAATGCTCCTGAAATATCATGCTTCTTTAAAAAACCAAATTATGTCAAAACAAGAGTATTTTGTCAGTTAACTTCACTCCTGCTCTGTTCTCTCATTTGTCTATACAGGATGATTTGGCGATTCAAGACATGGTTTGACCCTACATGGACGGTCTGGTTCTGTGCTTCATAAATCTAAGATGATCTAACATATTTAACCACAAAATTTAAGGAAAAAACCTCATCTTACATTCGAGTAAACACATTACTTACATTTCCTGATCAGTTTATTTTTAATTTAATTCAGATATAATGTCCACCCACTGTACATGACATGACACAAATGTATAAGTATTTTCATCAGGAAGTGTGCCGCTTTATGATGATGAAGCATCAATATGTAAGAAACAGGAAATCAAACCACAAATTCCACACATATTTGTAACATTACATTACAATTAGGAAGGAACAGTACTCACTTGTTTGTAATCCTGGTCTCGGAGACGTGAAAGCTGAACTTGATATACTATTGGGTCACTACCAATAGGCTTACATGCATTCCATTCAACTGTACAGCTCCTCTGCTGAATATCACTAACTTTGGGTGCTGGAAATAAGTAAAACCTTTACAATACAAAAACACAGTCAATAAAAATTAAATACACAACAATATGTATGTGTAAGCAACGCAGATGGGTGAAATTATGACATGTATATAAAACTGACAGAAACTGTAATACAGCAGACCCACCTCATTCATGGGTTTGCACATTGCAGTTTTGCTTAATCATGGAAAAAATGTGGTGGCAGCATTTGTGCACTGTTGTGTGGTCCCCTTACTCTTTCATATTCACTCTTGTGACTGAATTGTGTGTCAAGTACAAGAATTTAGCATTCAGGGTTCTCCTTGCCCATAATAATGCTCGAGGGCACTTAAAATGTTGTCCATCCAAAGAAACACCCCAAGTTTCACCCAAAGAATACCACATTGCTCTGTAAGTTATTTATGTACAGAATCACTGCAACATTCAAGAGCTCAAACACTTGCCACTCAACAGCTGACAGAAGTGACTTTTCAGCCTATCCAAAATAATGTAGGAATATTCTCACCCTTTATTATCAAGCTAGTTATATGCTGGCAATACTTTTTAAATTCAACTGTAATAGTCCTATTCTTATGGCTTCTGGACATTCTGTCTCTCTTCTCTTCTTCTCCTTTGAAATGTCTAGTAGTGTCTTGCCTTACAGCATTCAGATTATATTAATTAATCTGGCTCAAATCCTGTAACCACTGCAGTTTAACTTGCTTCCTGCATTCTAAATATTTTGAATATTCTTTGTCAAACCAAGGTTAAACTGCTTTAATGTATAAAAATCTGGAATCTCTTCTCCTGAAATGTTGTACATTTTTCTACTACTCTGTAAAACTCCTGATGTTCTCACTACAATTTAAATTCCCCAAAGCTGTGAACTTCAGATTTCAACCTGACACTGTCATGCACTTCACCATCTGGTTGCACGAGATAAAATCTTCCCATATTAAACCCTGCATTGCTTGTTGTTTACTTTTTGATGATCCCTCCTTAACTTTGGATTTGTCAGATGCTGCTCACTATCACAGTCAATTCCTCTGAAAGATAAGGCATCAGGTGTACTTGAATACCATCTCCCACCTCCCAAATATATCCAGCCTGACTGTATGTATACATCTGGATAAGTCCAGGTGTTTAACATGTTTCAATGTAGGAATTCCGTATTTCTAACAAAATCCAATTTGGATAAATTCAGTCAGCACACACACTAAATAAACATACCAGTGTCCCCTTTAAACAACAGAAACATTGTTTTCATTAATACGAAACAGAGGTAATATGTTCAAGACTGAATCCAGTGATGGGCTTCTGTGGTTTGTTGCAAGGTTCTTAATAAAAGTTAACACACATGATACCTTTTAGAGAAGGGGGTGGTGCAATGCAGGTGCTGAATTCTTGAATTTCAGAATAATCTCCTTGGCCTGCATCATTCGCTGCTGCAATTCGAAACCTATATACTGTCATTTCTTGCAAACGGTTTACTTTACAGCTATGACTTGTGCCTTGGTAGACACACTGGAATCTGAAAGGAAACAACATGAGAGTATGAGACACATGCCACACACACACAGCAACACGTGTGCATATGTAGGTAATATAAACATGTGTAATTAAATTATATGCTTCCAAAGGTTTGTGATTCTGTTCACCTTTAGGTTGTCAGAGCATGTATACATCACACATATTAACCCTTAAAACTGAAATTACATATTCTATACCAGTGACTGGTAATGTCACAGAAAAATTTTCATTCAAAATCATCCACTGTATTTACATCAACGCAAGATGAGGGTTTCTCCTTACATCTGGTGCTTAACCTTTAACGTACCAGAGATTTAAATCCTAAAGTAGCCGCTGTTGGCCTAGCTTCTTTTCGCTTTAAATGCCTGTTTTTGCACAACCTGATATAATCCATTGTATTTCATACATTTTTTAATTTAATTAGTCCAAATAAAAAGGAAACCCTTAAGAATGAATCCATCTACTTGTTCTGTAAGTTTTTAAAGAAAATCCACCTACTTTTACAAAGCTTATTGGAAGGTAATTTATATTTTATTTTTCACTCTAATTTCATTTTCTAGATTCATTCCCTTCAAATTGCTTCTGCTGTTAAGTTGAGACTCTGTGCTATAAAATTTGGAGCTGAGTGTACATATCATATATCCTCAGACAATGTTTAGGATTCAGTCTTACAATGATGCTCAGGTTTCATGGTGGTGCTCACTTATCTGGGTGCTAGGGTCATGGAGTTCATATGCAATCAGTGGGAGTGGAAAGGAATCAACACTGATGTTTATTTCTCCAGTTAGTGCCATATGGGACAAGAGACACATGTCCTTCATTCTGCTGTAAGAATTTCTGTGTTACTTTTTTGAATTGTATGTTGATACTGATGTCTGTCTTCAAGTGAACACTTCAGTCCATTCCCTCTCACAGCAATAACATGCAACAGTCCAGGTACTGCTGACGCTTAAATCACATAGTGAGAAGGCGTTGGGTTTGGTGTGTGCCGAACTGAATCAAAATGCAATTTGCAATATGGCTATAAGGAGAAAACATTACAGACCGAGACACCATGGAATTGGTATTAGAACTGGACTCTGATACGCATTTATCAGAAGACTTAAGTCATTTCTGCTCAGAGTAACAGTGACACAGATACTGGCACAAACTTCACACAGTGGACTGACAATACATAATGTCGACCTACTGTATGTACAGTACACAGGTTCACAGGGTGTCCCAGTATGTTACGACAGTCACCCCACATCAATACCCTTTCTCCCTTAGCGTTTGGACCGCAAGACAAAACAGACACTGGCTTATGCAATGTAAGAGAATTCAGTGCCATGCGCATTCCACAGAGAGAGAGAGAGAGAGAGAGAGAGAAGAATTAAATTCAAGTGCTGAGAATGCAATATAAGGTTGTGTGCCACCCCATGTTTTGAGGTAAATCACACCTAACTGTACTTCTGAGGATCAACTGATACCAAAATGGAAAAGCGAAACACACAAACATCAGTAAATACACCAACTGAAATTACTGATTTGATATTTTGTAGTAATGTCTTCTTGATGAAATATATGGGGGTGAATGGAGTGTGGATTTTACAGAAGGGGGTTCATGAAGGAAGATGGAATTGTCAGAGGGACCTACATGTGTGGTATATGCTTCACTTTGCCAATACAAGGATTAAATAAGAAACACTGCCTGGAGACTTCTGTAAATAACACATGAATTCTGGAAAAATCATAAGCCTGTTAGTAAGAAAAATTAAACTTTATTAGTGATAGTTCTGAATACAATTAAACTTCACACAATCTGTTATGCCTGTACAAGCCTTTTAGACAAGTACTGTGAAAAAAGAGACATGGTGTTGCAGGACAATGTTTTCACATTCAGCCATTGCAGGGCATTTAATTTCTGGGACAGTGTTCTCCCACTTGGACGTAAAGGGGTTCAATATGCAAGGTCGTCCTACATTCATGTATGAAATGCCGAAACAGACCACTCTGAACTGAAGATGTAGAGTCAAAACAAGGCCTGCATCATCTAGTCATTATGTGTAAACAAAATAAAGGACAGAGCAGGACCAAAGTTACTTGCCACAATCTTCTTTTTTTTGGAATTTCTCCATTGTCTAATGTTAGGCAAAGAAGCAATCAACCTAGCGGACCCCTTAGATCAAGGTATTCTCAGTCAGTGGGCACCAGAGAAACATGTTATGATATGCATAGAGCGTACCTAGTCCAAGGTAAGTAACAGGAATATGACTAACTAAAAATTAAAAATTAACTACAAAACTCAAAAATAAAACCTGATCCAATCCACAGACACAACACAATCCAGAACAAACATATTTTAAATTCTTAAAACCAGCAGCACAATCTGTGGAGAAAATTGTGAACCTTCTTCATGGGTTCAGGTCAGTTTATGAACAAGGAATATAAGTGTCCTATTTAGTCAATGTGGATCATAAGGGAATGGCAGCGCATCTTGCCAGAAGAGAATGTGAAGGGTTTTAATTTTTACTGTACATCCAATGTAATAAATGAGAATGATGATGATGATGATGATGTGGAAGCAGTGATGAGGACGGGAATCTTTGGAGTGAGTGTGAAGATGATGCAGATAGAATCTGACACTTTTTGTGTACTAAGTGTATGAAATTAATAGTAAAATATTTTTTCTTTGCAGATGTCTTATTTTTGGGGGGTTATCTTAGATTTAGATAAATACAATTTCCTTTGGCAAGTGTGTTTTATTTGGGGGGTTGTCTTAGATTACAACTGTCTTGCATTTAGGTAAACAGAGTACTACTTGCTCAATTAAAGCAAAAGCGCACGAACAGGTACAGCTCCATGCATTCTTAACGCTCACCATAAATTAGATTTTAAAATGCAATGCCAATGGCCTACATCTGCCAAAGCCATGCATAACGTATAAATCATTTCTCTGACGGGAATCATTTGGCACAATTGAAGTGTGAGTTTACATGTCAAATGACAATAATAAAGCCATGTGCCTTGTAAATAAATATACAGTCCAAGAAGTTGCATGATAAAAGTAACATAACTAAACACTATAGCAATAAGGAAGATATATGTTTTAAAGCTTTTGTGCAACGTATTCTACTTACTCTTTTGTCCAGGTATTGTCAGATTCGACAGTGTACTGTGTAAAATTGGGGTTCTTCCCATCTCCCCACTTGAGTTTCAAGTAGTTGTGTCCCACACCAGCACATTCAAGTTTTGGTGGTGCAGGAGGGAGTGACTGGGTTGTTATACGTAAGATGGGTGAGAATGGCCCTGGTCCCACGTTATTCACTGCCTGGACTCGCAGCCTATTAAGGAAGAGGAAAGTAAAACAAATTATCAATATTAACGTTAAGTGCATACATCCCTACCACTTCTTTCTTTGATTCCATCTCAATTCAGACTTGGAGGGTTAAAACAAATTATTATTTCAACACTGTTATATCCTGTTGTGTTTAGTGATTAGTTCAGAAATTACAATCATCATAACAGTAATTTCTTGACCACTTTACAACTGGTCTTCTGTTTCAGTGTCGACTCACTATATTCAGGCCCAAACTATGATCATACTTATGTAATAACAAAACAATCATGCATACACAATGACACCCCTTCACTATCTCCAACTTTCATTTTGTGCACGATTATAAGGCAAGATGACAAAGCAGGAAAAAATTCTCATCTTATATTTTCGTAAACATGGCAACTAAAAACACATAAACAGCATAAAATATCTGCCAATGTTACACTTTTTATGCCACTTTCTTGACATGAACTACAGAACTACCTAATGCATCCACATAATACCAGTATCCCTCATTGTAACTATGTGAAGATTAGGTAGCATTCAAATGGTCGTATGTCAAAAACATGAACAAACACAAATGTAATAAATGTGTCAACAAGACTACTAACATAAAAGTGCCATCACCTGTGATAAATATGGTTTCTCTTCTCTAATCTTTCACTACAGTTGACAGAATGTTTTATTAGACAGTTATGCTCAGCAGACACTGTTTCATGACCACCACAATGTTCACAGATTACTGACTAAAGCTGGCAGAAAATGATGACTTACACAGCACCATTACAAAACTACATTGAGTTATGAATGAATAAAATATAAGAACTTCTGGGGGGGGGGCAATGGTTATGTACGAATGCAATTAAAGCAGCTTAAAACATGCTTACACTCGGTTACTAAACAGGTACCTCCTACATTTAAAGCCATGTGTTCCACAATGTAATAATGCATTCAACATGCATAAGAATCATGGTCACTACAAACATTACAACATGACAGGCTTGGAAGCAGTACAAACAAGTGTCACGAGGTCTTCATGCGGAGAGTCCTGATGACAGCAAGTGAGTAACAGTTAATAGTGTAGAAGACATTAGGCATAACTAACAGCAGAATGGTATGTAATCAGGATGCACACACTTCAGCATCTACATCAAGCTGACAGTAGTAGTAGTAGAAGTAATAGTAACAGTAGCACTGGTGGTGGTGGTAGTATTAGTAGCAGTAGTTGTGGTGGTGGTGGTAGTAATAATAGTAGTAGCAGCAGCAGTAGTAGTAGTAATGGTGGTGGTGGTTG
>Ga0123353_10016301_pt1 | contig 10854 bp, 8 predicted proteins | sample TergutLab28metaG_3_FD_92763 | JGI IMG/M metagenome (GOLD analysis project Ga0123353, IMG submission 92763) | Labiotermes labralis P3 segment gut microbial communities from Petit-Saut dam, French Guiana - Lab288 P3 | ecosystem: Host-associated > Arthropoda: Insects > Digestive system > Gut ... | reverse complement strand
CATCATCGCACTGGTGAGCTTGATCTACCAAATCGTGGGCAGCTGCTTCAATTGCCACAATATCGGTAGATGCCAATATGCCGATGTCGCTGATGAAAGGCTCTTTCGGTTTGGAAGCGCAGTCGCAGCTTGGAGAAACGGTCATGATAACGTTAAAATACACAGAATTTACCAACTCTACGGCGGGTTTTGCATATTCTACCAACTTTTCTAGAAAAATTCTTGTTTTTTCATCATCTTCCGGACGTACAATAGCTTTTCTCGGACAAGTAGTGATGCACATGCCGCAGCCGCTACAGGCATTCAAATTGATGGCAAGCGGCTCTAATGTAATGGCGTTTTCGGGACAATCCGTTACGCAAAGCCCGCAGTCGTTGCAGTTTCTCTGAATGATTTGTGGAAAGTCGTTTTTGTGCATGAGGCGTTTACCTACTGGGGTTGCCATTCCCATGGAAGCGTTTTTGATGCAACCCCCGAAGCCTGAGCCTCCATGACCTTTAAAATGCGTAAAATAAACTATAGTAGAATAGTTTTCAAGGTTTCTTCCGAGCAAAGCGGTTTGAAAATGTTTTCCGCCTACGACCGGAACTTCTAATGTGCCGGTTTCATCTAAAATATCAATTGGCGCGAAAGTAAAGCCATGGTCTCTTGCCAACTCAATATGGGTCTCTGTCTTTGCGCGACGACCTCCGTAAGCCACGTTGGTTTCTACTAATGTAGCATTTAATGCTGCACAAAGCGGCGCTACCATAGCGGCAGATACAAAATAGGTGTTGCCATCCTCTCCAAAATGTACTTTTATGCCAATGTCGTCTCCTTGTACGTTGTCTTTTATGTATTCAAAGAGTTTCATTACCCCTTCGGGAGAGATGTCGGAGGTAAAATATACCTTCGCAGGTTTGTCGGGAGTTGTTGATATTTTACTGTTGGAGCAACTGAAAAATAATAATACGCTGATTACTAATGAAATAAATGTAATTTTTTTCATAAATTGGTATAAGTAATGTTTTATTTCACCACCTCAGAATAATGCCCATATGCTGGGCATTTGCGTGTGTGGCAAGAAGTAACTAAAATTGCAAATACTGCAAAGCAAAGTAATAAAATGATGGTGCGTTTCATAGGTTATTTTTTGATTTAATTTAAGGCTGCAAATGTATATTTTTTTAAGGATTTTTTTTATCATAAAATTTCATATCTAATAAGATGAAAATAAATTATAAATTCTTCTATTTTTGCACCCTTTATTGCATTTTATGGCTAAAAATATTATTTCTCAAATGACCGACTCAGAATATCAGTATGGTTTTGTTTCCGATATTGATGTGGAGGAGTTTCCTAAAGGATTGAATGAAAATATAATTCGATTGATTTCTAAAAGAAAAAACGAACCTGAATGGTTACTCGAATTTCGCTTAGTGGCATTTGCAAAATGGCAAACGATGAAAGAGCCCGAATGGGCACACATTGCCTATCAAAAACCTGATTATCAGAAAATAACGTATCTGGCTATTCCTAAAAACAAAAATGTAGATGCGGAAAAAGGAGCAGTGGATGCTACATTAATAGACACTTTTAATAAACTGGGGATTTCATTAGATGAACAACGTTTGTCGGAGGTTGCTGTAGATGCCGTAATTGACTCGGTTTCCGTAAAAACCACATTTTCTGAGCAGTTGGAAAAAGAGGGGATTATCTTTTGCTCATTCGGAGAAGCCGTGCATAAATGTCCGGAGTTGATCAAAGAATATTTGGGAAGCGTAGTGCCTGTTGGCGATAATTTTTTTGCCGCGCTCAATTCGGCAGTTTTCAGCGAAGGTTCTTTCTGTTATATTCCCAAAGGGGTGCGCTGCCCCATGGAGCTTTCTACATATTTTAGGATTAATGCTTCCGGCACAGGGCAGTTTGAGCGTACCCTGCTCATTGCCGACGAAGGCGCGTATGTAAGCTACATGGAAGGCTGTACCGCACCCCAACGAGATGAAAACCAGCTGCACGCCGCCGTAGTAGAAATTGTTGCGCTTAAAGATGCTGAGGTGAAATACTCTACCGTGCAAAATTGGTACCCGGGCGATAAAAATGGCAATGGCGGAATATATAATTTCGTTACCAAACGCGGCGTTTGCAAAGGCGAAAATGCTAAAATTTCGTGGACACAAGTGGAAACAGGCTCTGCCGTTACATGGAAATACCCGAGTTGCATATTGCAAGGCGATCATTCCATAGGCGAATTTTATTCGGTCGCGTTAACTAACAATTTTCAACAGGCAGACACCGGTACGAAAATGATTCACTTGGGAAAGAACACCCGCAGTTTGATTGTTTCTAAAGGAATCTCCGCAGGAAAAAGTCAAAACAGCTACAGAGGTTTGGTGCACGTTTCCAAAAAAGCCGAAAATGCGCGTAATTTTTCGCAATGCGATTCGCTGCTCATGGGCGATAAATGTGGCGCGCACACTTTCCCTCACATAGATTGCCACAATAAGAGCGCCGTGCTGGAACACGAAGCTACTACTTCTAAAATTTCCGATGACCAGTTGTTTTATTGCCAACAGCGCGGCATTGATAAAGAATCTGCCATTAGCTTGATTGTAAATGGTTATGCCAAAGATGTGCTCAGTAAGCTTCCTATGGAATTTGCTGCGGAAGCGCAGAAGTTGTTGGCAGTGAGTTTGGAAGGGAGTGTGGGGTAGAATTGAGAATTAGGAATTAATTAGGAGTCCTTAAAACTCCGTTTTCCCATATACCTTGCACAATTATTTTTCCATCAGCACTATATAAAGTACCTTGCCCATTAGGCGTATTATCGCTAAATTCACCTACATATTTCCTGCCATCTTGAAATAACTCGTATCCTTCGCCGGTTTTTTTCCCATCTATACGCTCACCGAAATAACCCCATTCATCGTTAAATTCTAATACATAAGTTGTATTTCGTTTTGCTACAGTGTCACTTATCCCTATCGCTTTCAATACTTTAAACTTTTCTGGATATTTCTGCACTGCAGGGTACAGTGTGAGATAAGCATAACGATACCTGTCATCGAGTATCATGTGCGTGGCTTTTATCTCTTTCAAATACGACATAATCGCATCCGGATTGGCATCGTATGGAAAACTTTCCGCTTTTTTGTTGTCTGAATAGTAATTAAATATTTCCGGCTTTCTAGTAATTACCAAGATGGTATCAGGCAAACTTTTAAAGAATTCGCAGGCTTCTATATAATCGCTCATTTTCGAGTCGTTCGTGTTTCTCAAATCTTCTATTTCTGCTACCTGCATCTCACGCCCTTTGATGTTTTGTGGAGATCTGAAAAATGCAAAAACAAATAAAACAACTAAGGATATAATGGCTAAATATACAACGGGTGCATATTTAAACGGAAAAAGAACTTTTTTCCAAGTAAGTTTTTCCGGTTGCTCTTCTGTAGCTTCTATTTCATTTTTGTCTTTTTTAATCCCCAAAAGTTTATTCAACAACATGTAGCAACATACAAACTGTACGGAGTGCATGCTGATAAAATATCTTATTTCCATGGGTGCAGCAAATATGGACGATGCATAATAAATAGCAGCAAAACTGAACAGTCCCCAAAAAACGATTTTATCATGGGCAGAAAAGATAATCTTCTTTCTTTTTAGAAGAGCGACAATCCCTATAGCAACAATGGTTATCCACATAATTAAATGTAATATCTGCATTCCTGTCTCATATTTTGGGTTCCGGCACGCATCATGTCTTCGTTGCATTGTGTTTTCTTCGTCAATGTTGTAATAATCGTATATAACTTTAGCATTTCTGAAGAATGATGCTGCAATACACCCTGAAGGAGGATAAAATGTTTGTTTACAATTAGATAATAAATAATATTGGAAATATGAAAATGGATAATGTGTCATGATATGCATTGCATAATCTTTGTAAATACCACTTCCTAATTCTACAAATGTTGGCAAATATTCGGTTTTTTGTTCTTGCATTGTCTGGGAAAGATATTGCTTTAATTGCAATTTATTACTCCATAGAAAACCGGTAGAAACCGAAGGATTCTTGTTGGTAATATCTGCTATAATATCAATATCATCCATAATAAAATTATGAAATTTCTTCAACTTGGGGCTTTTTAAATCCTTTGTTTTTAAATCTATATGCGGCAGTACATAAAAAACATTGTTTGCATAAGTCCAACCATCAAAACCTGTTGAAAATTGCTCCTTTTTCACAGTTTTTTTCATAGCATTTTTAGTTTGTGCATAAAAAACATAAAAAGCCAAAAGCGATAAAAGTATGATAAGCCAGCGAACTTTCCCCTTTCTCATAAGAAAAAAAGGGAGTAGAGCAAATGGAAACACCATTGCAGAATAGCGAACATGGAGAGCCGTAAAAAGCAATATGATATATAATATGGTAGCGATCCAACTTTCACGTTTTATAATAAAAATAAACAGTGAAACAATAAAATATACCTGAACCGAAAATAGCAAATCGCTCAAAATCCAATTTGCCATAACAAATGAAGTTGGGGTAAATATCAGAAAAGATAAAGCCATATACCACAGCCATTTTTTTGTTGGCGCATAAAAATATTTTACGGTAAGTGCAAGAAAACAAGTAGCTATAAATAATAAAAATGTTTGAACAATAAAAATAGAGTGAATATTTGTAGTTATTGCATGTAATATTTGTAAAAAGTAAGAGTATCCAAAAGGACGATAAACATAGAATATATCTTTCATGGCAGCTTCTACATATCCACCCGAGTCGCTAAACGTAAGTGGATACGGATAACAATACTTAATACCCATATATGCCAATAAGCAACCCCCTAATATAATTGCAAAATCAAGGATTTGTGGTTTTTTGGTGATAAACTTGAAAAAAGATGTTCCTTTTTCTTTTTTTATGGCATTTTGCGCAGTTTTTGCAGCAGATGTGGGTGCTGTTTTTTTGTTTTGCGCTTGCTTTTTATATTTCATAATATTTTACTTTAATGTAGCTATTGCGTAAATATTTTTACCAACAGGTAGTGGCAAATATTTTTCTAATTTGCTCATAATCGGTACAATCAATTTATCATAAATTTTTACGGTTGTTGGATTTTGCCCTGTGAGTTTTAATACGCATGAAAGGATATACCAAGGTATAACTCCAACAATGTCAAAATATTTGATCTTAATGATTTTCATATCCAATTTATTTTCCAGCAAATCAACAAGATATTTTTTTGAATAACGTCTATAATGCCCAACCTGATGGTCTATTGCTCCGTAAAGTGTTTGCAGGGCGGGAACAAAGATTAAAAGATGTCCATTGTTTGCAGATAATAATTGTTTTGCTATTGTCAACTCTGCAACTTCATCCTCAATATGCTCCAATACATTGATGTATATGATGTTATCTGCCGCTTCTTCTTCTTTTGGCAAATTGCTCAAAAAGCCGTGAAAAACTTTTACGTGCTTAAAATCTTTTACTTTATCGCAAATAATTTGGCAATTATTTTTGTCGGGCTCAATGGCCACAAGATTTTCGCATTGTTTCGCAATTAGCAGAGACATTGTGCCTTGTCCTGCTCCTACTTCAATCACATTGTCGCTTATGTGTGGATGGAAGCAATCCAATATCCAATAGTTGTAATTTTTGGCAATGCTCATCGCATCTAATTCGGATCCTGTATATTCAAAATCAGCCATATTATTTAGAAAACCAGTTTTTTAAAATCCACATGGCGTGGTTAAATCCTGTTTTAAAATAGTTTTGCTTGGTCTCACCTAATCTTCGTTTTTGACAAATGGCAAATTCTGCAAATTTAATTTTAGGATTAGTTGCAGCATTCAATTTTATTTGTGGTGAAAGATTCCAGTCGCCCATTGTAAGCCCAAGTTCTTTTTTAATGGACTGGCGAAAAATCCACATTCCCGACAATGCGTCTTTTATTTTAATTCCGTAAAGCAAACGGATTTCCCAATTCAGTAACGTTACGCCAATCCGCAGTTTTAGGGGAATATACACATCTTTCGGAACGGGGTAACGGTTACACGACACAAAGTCTAAGTTATTTTCATTCATAAATTGAATAACTTTAGCTGCATCCTCAAACGGATAAGTTGCGTCGCCATCGCCGCCCATAATAAAATCGCCGGTAGCCGCTTCAATGCCACTAATATGAGCATAGCCGTAGCCAATTCCGCCAAGCGTTCGATTGTCTTCAATAACAATAACTTTCGGATTTTCCTTTGCAATTTGATTGCCCACTTCAACCGTATTATCATTAGATTTGTTGCTGACAATGATAATCTCATCAATATTTTCAGGGATAGAATTAACAACTTCTTCCAAGTGGGAGCCTTCGTTTCTACACGGCAAAATCAAACTTATTTTCATATACAAAATTTATTTTTTTTATGCTAAATTTTAATGGGTGCAAATATACATGAAATTGTAATTAGCATCATTACTTCGCCAACCTCTCCATCACCCACTCCTTATCCTCCTGATAAGTTACCCCAAACCACTCCGCATCACAATCAATAATATTGATAGTAGCCAAGCGGTTTGTTATAAAATAGTTGATAGCTGCAGGAATCGGAAACTCCGACTTAGGATTGTTATTGTTTTCTTTTAAAAACTCAATAAAAAGATCGTTTAAAAAAGTGAAGAAATAAGGCGTAAATCCCCAAAAGTTCATGGAAACCGGCTCGTTTCCCGTAAGTATTACTGCGCCTTTTTCATCTGTATTTTGAATAATATTATCTTTTCGCTCAATTTTTGTCATTTCGGTAATAGATGTTAACTCTCTGTTTTCATTTGCCTTACACACTCCACGAGCTACTGTTCCATGTTCAGAAAGGGTGTTTTTCAATTGGTAGCCAATCATGGAAAATACCGGTTTTTCGTTATGATGAGGTTGTCGTAAAAAATTTGCCATGGCAACAAAAGCTTTCCGGCTATAAAAATCATCGGCATTGATTACGGCAAATGGTTCTTTTATAGCATCTTTTGCCACAAGAATGGCGTGTGCTGTGCCGTACGGTTTCTCCCGTTCCGGATTATTATAAAACCCTTCAGGAAGCGTGTCTAGCTCTTGAAACACACATTCACATTGTATTTTATGCTTATATTTCGATAATATTTGCGCATCGAAAGCTTCTTGCATGCTTTTTCTAATGACAAAAACCACTTTGGTAAAACCAGCAGCAATAGCGTCATCTACAGAGTAATCCATGATTGTCTCTCCGTGGGGACCTAAGGCATCAAATTGCTTCAAACCGCCATAGCGACTTCCCATGCCGGCAGCTAAAATTAACAACGTAGTGTTTTTCATTAGTTTTCAGTTAATTGGTTTTTCCACCCCCTAACCCCCGCCAGCGGGGGAGATCCTTGCGTCTCCTCCGTCAGTGGGGAGATTGTGCGTCTCCCCCGCTGGCGGGGGTTAGGGGGTGGAGTTTCTTTTCAGTTATATTCTGTTTAATACTTTAGTAATTAATATATCCATTTGTTGATTATAGTCTTTTAAAAATTGATGGTTAACACGATTGGCAATCGCCAGACAAACCGTTAATGTTTTATGCTTGAGCAGGTTTCCTAATCCATAAATGGCGGAGCACTCCATTTCTAAATTTGTGATTCTATTGCCTTGGTAATTAAAGGCTTCAATTTTTTCATTCAGATGCGGGAATGCCAATGGGGCGCACACTTGCCGACCTTGTGGACCGAAAAATCCGGGGGCGCTTGCCGTAATCCCTTTCACCATATCAAATGCAATGGTTTCCAAAAGTGTTTGGTCGGCAGGAAAACAATAAGGGTAGGGGAGTCGTTCTCCCCAGCCGGTGAACCCAACGAAGTGTTCCACGAGGTCTTCATATTCTTGCGAATTGTGTTTGTAAAACTGCAACAGTCCATCGAATCCGAACCCTTGTTTTGCCGCAATAAACGAACCCACAGGAATATCTTCCTGAATGGCGCCGCACGTTCCAATGCGCACCATAGTGAGCGTTATATGCTCCGATTTGCGCTCCATTTTTTGTAAATCAACATTTGCTAAAGCATCCAACTCTGTTAATACGATGTCAATATTATCCGTTCCCATTCCGGTGGAAATAACGGATATCCTTTTGTTTTGGAAGAACCCTGTGTGTGTGGTCAATTCTCTATGCGAGTGCGTAAACTCAAGTGTATCAAACTTGTTGGAGATGGTTTCCACGCGTCCCGGATCGCCTACTAAAATAATTTTATCGGCTAAATTTTCGGGGTGAATACCAATGTGATAAATAGCACCGGAGGGCTGTAACGGTAATTCGGAAGGGGGGATTTTCATAACATAAATAATTTCTGCAAAATAAGTAACCTTTTTTAGAAAAAACGCTTTACAAAGAATTTTTTGCGAAAATAATATATTTTCGCGCTCTCAAAAATGGCGAGGTAGCTCAGATGGTTAGAGCGTCGGATTCATAACCCGGAGGTCACGAGTTCAACTCTCGTTCTCGCCACTCATAGGCGGGTATTGGAAAATAACGGAGAAGGGGGAGTTATAAAAAGTGAATCGCTCTTAGCACTTTTTTAATACGCTCTTCAAAGGTATGCGCAGTCTTTACAATATTATGAGCACAGAGTGCTTGTTCCGACTTGTCGTTTTTCAACGCGTCTTCTATTAAATCAAACAATTCTTGTTCATTCTTGTACAGTCCTACCTCTCCGTTAGGGAAAACCGAAGCAATATACGGATTATAATCGCAGATTTGATAAGCGCCGCTGGCACAAATTTCAAAAACTTTGGGATTTGCACCATATTTTTGTGTTTCATGATGAATATTTAAAACAATTTTTGCATGATTGTATAAGCGATTTACTTCATTGGGAGAAAGGTTTTTATTGGTATAAATATCCTTTCGTTCGCGAAAAAGCCATTTGATAGGATTCTTTTCAATCGGTTTATATTTTCCTACAATTAATAATTTTTTATCTGAGAATTGCTCTACTACTGCTTTCAACAGCTTAATGCGTTTATTATAACGATATAAAACGCCAACAAAAAGTATATCAATATCTTTTTTTGTATTTATGGGATAGTATTCTTTTTCATCACAAGCTTGTGGTAAGAAACAGGCTTTTTTGCCCTGCTTGCCGAAAAATTCAACATCTTCCATTTCATAGCAGAAAAAAGCATCCACGTGGTCAATATGTTTTTGAGATTGCGGGTAACGTGACAAAGCGTCATACATCCAAAGCATTACTTTTGATGTGGCATGGAAAAAATTAAGCGTTTCGGCAAATAAAATTTCCCCGTTGATCACAAAAACTAAATCAGGTTTTTCTCGTTTGAAAACATCTGTCACAGAGTGGTTAAATTTAGCATCCTGTTTTTGCTTCAGTTTGTTCCTGTTCAACGAAAACTTACGTCGCCATTTCATCATTCCTTTAAATGGATGAATGGGGGTGTCATATCCTTCCACATGAACTGACCACCCCAAATTTTCAAAAGCAGCTTTTACACTATTATTGAAATTGAAATAATTGGGACCGATAAGGAGAAGTTTTGGCATAATTTTTTGTTTTCGATTTATTGATTTTTAACTATTCATAAACTTCAATTTTTACTCCGTGCCAACCGAGTCGTTTTTCTTCGGGCGGTAACTGCATATAGTCGCCGTATAAATGTTTCAGGTATTTATCGGTATTACGTGGCGCGTAAAGTTTATATCCTTCAAAGGCTATTTCCTGCAAGGGAAAAATATCTTTTTCGTACCGCTCACTATACCAGTTTGTTCCAAAACTTAAAATCAGCAAGTCGTTTTTAATACACTTTGCTAACAAACGTTCAATTCCCACTAAGGAAAAAACAAACGGTGCTAAACAAATGGCGCATGCATAAACCAAACGTCTTTTGAAGACAGAATTATAGGTAACATATCCGTAATTATTCAATGTGCGAAAAACTCTACCAAATAAAAAATCAATTCTCTTTTTTATTTTAATTGAGATTCCTTTCTCAGCGACAAAAATATCACAAAAAAGTCCTTTGATTTTTTGAAATCTAAAATGTGGATAATCAAAGAGTGATTTTGTATCCTTTACACGTCCGTAATTGTCGAATGCAAATTTATCAATTGTCCAATCTTGAAAGATAAACTGTTCGGGCAATTCTTTTTGTAATATTTTCCGTAAACGTTTATAATCTTTTCGCATAATGGTAATATCAACATCATCGTCCCAAGGAATAAATCCGCCATGCCGCACAGCACCCAACAATGTTCCAAAATCAAGCCAATAATCTATATTGTGCTTCTTGCAAATCTTATCCACTTCTATTAGAATCTCCAACATGCGCATTTGGGCTTTGCGCAATGTGGTTCCTTCGCCATTATATTTACTAAAATCTTCGTTCATTTTAAGTTATTTTTTTGTTGTAACTATTCTGAGAATTTTCATATTAAGATTTTCCAATATCCGCCTTTGTCGGGACCGATGCGTTGTAAAAGCCCTAATTTCTTTAGTTGGCGAATGTTTTTTTCAATACCCTTTCTGCTTAAATTTAAAGAAACGGCTATTTCTTCCGTAGTAATTTGCGCATTTTTTTTCATTAGTACAAGTATTTTCTCCCTACTTTTCTCCCTACTTTTCTCCCTACTTTTCTCCCTACTTTTCTCCCTACTTTTCTCCCTACTTTTCTCCGAACTTTTCTCCACAGTTTTTTCTATGTCTTTTTCTATGTCTTTTTCAGCAATTTCATCACTATCATCTCCTTTTTTCTTTTTCCAAAATTTTATCGTAAAAAAACCATCCATACTATATTCGGGTTCATGCAGGTTTGCTTCAAGCATCAAATTGCGCATACGATACACACCGGAACCCACTTG
>Ga0123353_10016300_pt1 | contig 10854 bp, 4 predicted proteins | sample TergutLab28metaG_3_FD_92763 | JGI IMG/M metagenome (GOLD analysis project Ga0123353, IMG submission 92763) | Labiotermes labralis P3 segment gut microbial communities from Petit-Saut dam, French Guiana - Lab288 P3 | ecosystem: Host-associated > Arthropoda: Insects > Digestive system > Gut ... | reverse complement strand
TAAAATTAAAAATAAAAAAATTTCATTCCTTTCACCCATTTATATTTTTTTTTTTTTTTTTTTTGTATTTTACGCCTTTGTATTTGGACTCCTGGGGTCTCTAGACACAGCTATTTACCTAATCTGGGTCCGGGCTCAGAATAGTTGAAAAACGCCGTGCTAGACAATATTGTGACTAGGCTATAGGCTGGAAAATCCAGGCATCTCTTGCCAGCAGGGCAGGAGATTGCTTTATTCTCCTTGTGGTCCAGACCGGCTCTAGGGCCCACCTACCTGGGACTTTTTCCCCCTTAGGTAAAGCGGTCGGTGTGTAAAGCCTATAACTCACATTTATATAGTGCGAACGTTAGGAATGAATGGAACTGTACATCTACTGTCCCTGTAGAATACTTCTTTATGACATGACCAAAGGTAAACATTGCCTATATCTTTTGTGTTTTTACAATAAGCAATTTTAACACAGTTAACAAGGGATTTGGCTAACACTTATGAATTGCATGCTAATGTTGATAATGAAGGGTTATTTTAGTCATAGCTTCGTTTTACTCAGAATACTTCGAAAGAAGTTCTGGAATAACTGAAAACTAGAACGTGTTGAAAAGACTTCGGTACGTAAGCACTGAATGTTGGTCACTGTACCGACGCCAAGGTTAATCTGTGGAGTATATAATGTTTTGTTTCACTTAGATCGTTGTATAAATTATTGCATGATACCACTTTCAAAGTTTTACTCTCATTCTAGTAACTTTTAGACATACTCGGTTTTGTAGTGACATCATCTGTACACAAATGTACAAATAACGTGCTAGTTTAGTGCGATCGATGCAGTAGAAATATGTAGTTGGTAAAGCACCGCAACATACTGTAATAACTATGCAACGTAAATCAAAGAAACGAACTATTTTCAAATTAAAGCTTTAATTCGATTTTTAACGTCTTCTACATGTTTCCAACTTCATGGGTTCATCATCAGGAAGACAGTTTGTCCAAGCAGTTTTGTATGGCATGTTTTTCATTCTTTTATGTAAGCAGTCTAGCAGATGGAAGAGTGTGTTCGATACCCACAATGCACGGTGCAAAAAAAACATAAAAAATTGTATTAAGTTTCTAAAAATATGGAAATTGTTCGGCATTTTAAAAGTTTTGGTAGGTGTCGACGTTTTCATGGCTGTATATATGTGCGAAGTAAAGATTTGCATAACATTCAAGTGCAATCCCGTCACCACTTGATGTGTGAATCGAGGTCAAGGCTGAAGACGATTTATTTTAATGGAAGAGATACGGAATTTAATGCAAGTCCCTGACACATTGTTCGTGTTTTTATATCTACCATTTGCCATTTAACTAAGTAAATATATTAAATTTTGTGACATCCTATTTCATACATACTAAAGCGACATACTAAAGTACTGTATGAGCTATGTATGGAGAAATGTCAAACTGTGGAGCGCGGCATGTGACAATGTACAGTACATCACGGAACAGAAATGTTATTCCGCTTCTGCAGGGGAATGTTAGAGCGAAGTAGAAAAGATAACCACAAGGTCTGCATAAGCCGCATTTTCTTGGATTTCAGTTACACCTCCTCTGAAATATCTGGGGAGACAGATTATTTTCATAAATTTGTTTATACAAGGAATAAAGTTTGTGTGAAAGATCGTAGTTTATTCGTAGGCCAACATTTATTAGGCAATGTATTTTATTTATTTTTTAAATATACCTTCAGAAAAGGGAAAGTCTAAAATGTTAAATGTAATTGCCGATTATTTTCAATATAACCCAATGACCAGTCCGTTGGTAATGATGATAATGACAATAGCACAGAAATGTGAACAAGATCTGTAGCTATTAATGGAGTGGATCTAATTTTTGTGCAAATCTGAATGAGTTAACCTACATTCTGCCCCGTGCTTACACTTCCACTGGCACATCGATGGCAGTTTATATTAAAAATAACATAACAATATTAGGTGTTTTTCTTTAGCGCTTTGCAGGATCCTCCGAGGTAGAATATAGAGGAAGACAAAGGGGCAGATAAGGGATTAAAAAAAGCGAAAGTTTCAGGTTATGACGCTGCAAACATTCTTGTGACAGCGAGCAGGCCAAACCCGACTCAGCGAATATGCCGGTCTGACGGAGCGTCACATGACGAAAATAAACCATACGTAGATATCAACTAATTCGGAAGTATTCGGTGACAATGCATTATTGCGGGAAAAATTATCTCCCTTGTTTGATGGTATACAGAAAAATTAAACAAAAGAACTTGAATGGAAAGGAGTACGATCTATAGCTGGAAACTGTGAGAGATAGAAAACTCTTTGTAAACCCTCTACACTTACCAGTAGAAGGCATTCGACTAAGTGCATTGAAGTGAAATGTTTTCTGTTTACAGAACAACTTAATTTCTCAATTACTTTAACTTATACACGAAGGCAGTACACTATTTTCACCTTATTTCCCTAACATCAATTTCAGTATTATTCTAGGAAGTGTGTGGCCAACACAGGCCGAAACATGTAGTTGTTTTCCATCACATTCATTAAATTACACCTCAGTGATTAAGTTGTGTTTGACTACATACCTTCTCCTAGGTTCAGTATTATTCTTCTACGTAGTCGTAAGTCTCTCCAACTGCTGTCTCATCTTTAGGCTAACAGACTAAAATGTATTCATTTTAATTTTGCCTACACGTGCTGTATGCCCCTCCTCTCCCATCGTCCTTAATTCTGACAATCCTAATAATGTTTTTCATAGTGGGAGAAAAGTAGATATGGCCTATACAGGAGAATTTCTGTATGTCCTAATTATATATATATATAATGTTACAGAGTCCTGTAACCCAGGAGATAAATACTTCCTTAGTTAACTGTAATTGTATCAGAGTAGTCAGTTTTTATAAAACGTATAATACCAGATATTTTACTGTGAAATAGCTTTGTCTTAAACGAAGACAAATAGCTGCAACTTTTCGCGTCATGGAATTCATTCACAGATGAGATTAATTTCTTGTAAAATATCCCGCTATCTTGCCATGGAAAACTGCAGGTGCATAAAAAGGAAAGATATTCCCGCATATGCCAGTGTGTTCTCGCTGTGTTGCTACAAGTATCTGAGACTGTATATGAGTCTGAAGAATGTGTTATAATGGCATGTTGTGACGTTAAATTTGAGTTATTGACAACGACGTTGTTGATTGAATCTTGAAGTTGAAGGTAACACATTATTTCGAAAAATCGGAAACCATTTAACGACACGGCGTCACAACACAAAAGACCTGAAACTTTTATGTGCTTCTCGAATAACTTTATCTCGTTTTGAGGAGTAACGTTATTGAGATGAAGTCTGCAGCAGTTAATACTTAACAGAACCCAGTCTTCTTGCTTTGTTTTGACATCCTTCCAACATACACAAACAGTAGTTCAAGTCGTTCTATGACGGATAATCAGCCTGTCCGTCTTGGTCTTAAGTCCCTTATGGAGCTTGTAACCAAGAGCGAAACATGAAGTTAATCTGGATTATGTGTAAAAATTCATTTCAAAATTCACAGCAAGAACCCTGTTTGTCCGTTCGAAAAAAAGCAACCAGTTAATCCGGTTTTTTTTAATAAACACTGTTTGTTGTCTGAAGGATTATGAAACACCTGCACACACTGTGGTAAAACATGCAGGATTTTAATGTGATGCACGGGATGGACAGTTTTACAAAATGCAGAATTTTGTTAACGCTGAAGCGTGCGGTAGAATGTAATAACCATTGCGTTCTTTGAAGCAGAAGTTTGTGTCCTGCTGTTTCGGAGCCGGTCACGATTGAAGGCGCAAGACTAAATGGAAGAACGATTTCTGCATGTTCTGCCTGTGAAAAATGAATGTCGTGTGCTCGAGACATTTTTCATCTTCAGGTACATTCAGTTAGCATTCTTGAGTGCAAATTTGATTTGGCGTCCAATACACCGAAATTAACGCGTGATTTCAGGCATCCGCCGCGATGTAGATGACAAGGGCGCAATTCTAACAAACAGTAATAATAATTAATTACATCTTAATGTAGTTTTATTTAAATTCAGATCTTTTTAAACTGTAGATTTTCTAAGATACAACGTAGGCCTATGGTCAGCAGTTGTTTAGAATTCAGTGTAAATGTTAAGTCCATATATGTGTTATGATTGCCTGTTAGTGATGTGACATATATATATATAACCATTGACATCGTTTAGTCCAGTCTCCGTCCAATGGACCAAACGAAATAAGTTTAATCATTTATTTGCATTTTCCTTAACAGTAGAGGCAGTGACAGCTTATGCAGTACTACTGGTCTCTGTTTTAATCAAAAAAGGCAGTGGAATCAATTTCATGTGTCACCTCAGTGTGTAAGAGGCGAAAAATAATTTGTATTTTATACAGGGTTTTAATTATATAACATCGCATATTGGGCGAAATAGGCTAGGTCGGCTGGCCTCAAAGCTGGTTCGCAGCGTCACAGTAATAAAACCCTTTATTTTGTCACGTGCAGACCGAAATATGTGAGTAACTTACCGTTCTCTGTTATGTGTTGTCGTCTACAGACTTGAAATGCCCGGTACGCATTCGCTACATGAGGAGAGCAAGTCTTGAGTTTGATTCCAGCAGTGTTACAGTTGCAGTGTTCGCGATGTTGTAAGCAAGATACGCGTGATGGTCTAATGGCAATGAGGATACCTGAAGCAGCGTTACAGCTTACCGAACGTGGCAATAATTGTGTCCGGCACGGTGATACTGCAGGCATCACCACTGATGATTTCACGCGCCTTCAAAAGCAGAAAACTTCATCAAATATTTCACTTCTTTGATTTCCTTATGTACGTTTCGTTAAATGACACAATAAATTCACACAATGGCCTGCATGGACGACTCTCATATTTACCATTTTGATATTTCGTTCATCGAAGTCACTTAAAAAGATAATTTAAATGAATGGAAATATGAAAGTTGACTGTTGTGTACCAGGGCTTAAAAACCTTAGTTTTGTCGAATCTGCAACACTATTTGAAACGAAAATTTTATTACCACACATCACTTTTGAAAACGTAAGATGGATCACCACATTAATTTCCAGGTATTTTCTTCGTTTTCGCCGATTTACTTAATGTATGCGAGGAATGTTGAACATTCTTGCATGGATTTGTCGTTCACAGAATATTCACATCACACATGTTGCTAAATTTCTGTACATTTTCTCCACGGCTTTCAAAGGCAATCAGTGTTAAAAGCGCACGGATGAACACTAACACGCATTAGTTAAAGCGTTTGTTATGGTAATCGTGTTTAATTTTTAGTTGAAGTAATAAAATCACAAGTACATTGCAACAAGAATTGCAATTCGTCTGATTTCCTCTTACCACTGAATCAACCCGGTTCCGAATATTGTCCTACGTCACTAGATAGTTCCTCTGGCGCCCGGAACTGACACAGAATAGCGGCTGGCGTGAAGTGCTTGCCACAACCAGTCTCCGCAGCGACAGACACACAACTAGCGAGACACAGAGGAGTCGACCTCCATGGGGCCTCTAGTGGGCAGAGGAGTTCCCGGAGAGAGAGAGAGAGAGAGAGAGGCAGAGGCAGAGAGACAGAGATACGCACTGCTTAACAAGGATGGCAACAGCGCCATACAAAAGAGGTGGAGAATCCCATAATTACGTATTAAATAGAATTCTAAATGCGATAATGAATTCAACAGAAGTGATAAGAAGGAATTACACACAGTAATTTTAGTATCAGAAAACAAAAACGTGCGGTGATTCCCCAGATGTTCGTAAGAGGAATTTGTGCGTTGGCGATGGACTGATTGATTCTAGAAATAGAAGCTACAGAAAATTAGTACATTTGGGTAAGCGAAATCGTGTGTAAGTATAATATATTCATATATGTATATTTATTTATTTATATTACTTCAGGTGAATTTTTAGTTCGATTCTTATCAAGATCTGACACAGATGGAAGCAAGAACATAGTGGTGCATCTGAAATTCTTAAATCCACTGAAAATTTACTTTTCTCCTAAAGGCATTACTGCAGCATAAATTCGGAATTGCCTACTTCGGGTTCATTTTAGCAGTGTCATTCCACAATTGCAGAGCAGTAATGCTTTTATCTGCGATAATCGCTGAATCTATGTAAACTTAGCAATTGATAGTGTCATTAAATAAACTTCTTCTGTCTCTGTTTTCTCCTATAGCTTCATTAATTATATGAATGCATATGGCATATATGGGACATGCTGTACACATTAGTAAGACTTCGACAGCATATGTGTTTAAAACAGTATCTGTGATAAAGCTACGCTTGTTCAGTTACTCCATACTATGTGTTGAGCCCGATCGTGAATTCACAAGACCTCACCACTGGTTCCTGTCCAAAGCCAAATTAATCAATTTCAGACCGTCCGGTTATCTTTCCTGAAGATGCTGTACAATCTTACCAACCTGATCACATACTTCTTGATTTTCCAAGTAATCTTTACTCACAATGTGCTGGAATAAAATTCTGAACCCATTCTTTGTTACTTCCACGTGTAATAAATTCCCCAAATACCAAATTTAATCGATATTGTAATCATAATAGTAGTTGGCGAGGTGTAGACCATCTACTATGAAATATTATCATCCTCAGTGCAACTTTCTCCAGTTTCCTTTTACTTTCTGCTTTCTATAAGCCCAGTATTTTCGTCAGGATCGAGTCTTCAGATACACACTCTGGAGATTCCGTTAATGCAAAAGACCAAATTACAAAACATGAAAAACAAGAGGTAAAATATTTATTTTGTGTATTTAAAATTTACTCTTAATGTAGGAGGGAAAACGTAAAGATTTCGAAGTAGAAGTTTGCAATCATTCTACGGATTAAATATTTCCTAATTTTCTTCGTGATTACAATTTATGGATTCCTTCACTTTTCCCCCAACGCGTTGCACCTGATTATGGTGGGGTTTTCTGTGCTGTCAGGCTTTGCTGACAGGCAAATACAAGATCTGTGAACGACCTTATGATTTCCTGGCAGCAATGATAATTGAGTATAAATCAGCACAGTTATAACTAGCCTTATATATTATTAAATCAAAACAACTGCGTACTTTAATTTAGGGAAAGGCAACTACTTTATTTTACGTCCAACATGTTTCAGCCCAGCTGGGACATCATCAGAGTTGATACAAAAAGGCAAGTGAAAGCACCGATGTTTTAAAGAGTGGTCACGTAAAAATGATAAACATATTAAATTAAGATAATATTTAAAGATTAATAATTAAAGTTTGCATGTTGTGGCTAAATATGTTGTAATTATCTAAAGCTGTGATAAAATTTGTGCGTCTAAAAGACAACAGCGTAACATAGTGCAGTTATTGGTCAAGTAACAACAGAACATCAGTTCTAGACAAAATGCCTAGTCAGATTTGCTCTCAAGGAAGAAAGGAACATTCTACATACAATAAAAAGAAGGAAGGCTAAATGGATTTGTCACGTCTTGCCTACAAACTGTCTTCTAAAACACGTTGTTGAAGGAATGGATAGAAGTGTTGGGAAGACGAGTTAGAAGATGTAAGCAGCCACTGGATGACCTTAAGAAAACGAGAGGATATTGGAAATTGACAGAGGAAGTACTAGAGCGCATTCTAAGAGGCCATGGAACTGTGGTAAAACTACGAAAGGAATGAATGAATAGATGAATGTAAAATATCCTTACAATTACTGTGGAACTGTTTTCAAACATGCGTGTAAACACGAATGGTTTAGATGTAATTCCAACAATATTTAATCGAAGTCGTGTGGAAACTGGCGTATATACTAATGATGGCATTCTTTGTTTACATGCCTTACATGTGATTAACACTCTAATAGATACAAATGATGTGTTAAATTTGCAACACTTAAGATTCTCGCGGTGGTGAACATGAAAATTGCAGTCTTATAGACTGTGGCTTCCTATAGTTTTAAAGATTGTTACCTCAATTTCTCGGGAACTGACTTTCAGTTTCAGGGCAGAAATACTTAGAGGTTTTTGGCAACGGTTTGATTGAGCATCAGGTTCTTGTCTTTCACTTCCCTACAGCTGGAAGTTCCTTTCATGCTTGAATTAATCTTTGTCTGTAGATGGAAGTAATAGACTTCTTCGGCACCTCAGATCTTTTACAACGGTACTCCTTGAATTACACATTGCTAATAATTCACAAATATGAAATATCCTGCTAATGTCTAGTCAAAAGTTAGTTATATATGTATGTGACTTAATTAGCTACACTGGTAGCACGACTGTCAAGAATGTTCTTCGCATTTCTGTTACTACGATGTCAGTTTTCAATATCGTGAACTTAAAAAGGATTTGTCTGTATTAACTAATATTTGAGGAAACTAAAAGACGGTTCGAAAAAGGGAGAAGTGGCTGAAGTGCTCGCCCTTCAAACTTTTGCGCGTCAATTTCAGCGGAGTATGTAGCTTATGCTCCGGAGTTAGCCCCACATGCCAATAATATTTTTATTGCTTCTGGACGAAGAGACATAATTTCGTTGTTTATTGGACCGTGCATCATTGTGATAACTGAAGAATAAAAAAACTAATTAGATGCCACTTGATATTTTATTGTACCTCTTATAGGTTCAACATGTTTCAAGCAGTACTAATGCTCTTCATCAGGAGCTCGCGACTATGATGTTGTTTACCACAGTGGCCATGTCTTTCTTGGTTTGCTGTATGTTGGAGTTTAGATGCGGGTAGGCTGGAGTAGTGTCCAGGTTGCAGGCTCAAGCCTATAAGAGGTACAATAAAATATCAAGTGGCATCTAATTAGTTTTTTTATTCTTCAGTTAACATAATTTCGTTCTTCAAAGGGTTATAAATAAAATTCATTTTTAAATGCCCTGTCCATTCAGTGTGCAGAAATTCCAGTCCTTATAGAGCTTTCAGGAAAGTGGCAGCTAGGAAGCTTCTGTGAACACAGTGAGGCAGTTTCTGAGTCTATAAAAACTGGAGTGTGTGACTCGATTAGCTACTCTCACCTTCTTAAGTGAGGCTGTACTATATGATGTTTTTCGTTCGTTGGAGAGAAGAATGAGATGTATCTCATTTTTGTAAAGGGAGTAAAAGCCTGCGTTTACGGCTTGTCCAACAAATAGATAAGGAGCACCTAAGATTTCAGATTTCAAGAGTAAAAGGGAACAAAAATATTCACTTATTTGCTTTTTGTTTTCATGTATTTATGATTCAGATTATTATTTACAAATAAATATTTTATCTGATTATCTACTGTCTGTGTTGTGCCCATTGAAGTATTCTTCATTAAATGCCGTAACAAATGCCCAGCACAATACTTGTTTTTAATTCCCTTTTTTTAAAGAAGCCGGTAATTACTAAAATGACATGTTGTTCGTGATGGAAGAATGAATATGCTAGCAGAACTGCTGACAAGAACAACTGAAGTACAGGTAAAAAATCTATTACAAGTCCACTTGGCCAACCACAAATTCCATGTAGGCAGACCTGGAACTGAACCTGGCCTCCGCGACTAGAAAATCTTTTGTTGCATAGAGCGCCTAGCTACATTAGAACAAACGCTCAAGTGACGAGGCAGCCCTACTTGACCTAAGCGACAAAAAATAAATTTCAGGGTTTTATATGCTACACAGGGTAAACCCCGCGGACAGTTTACCCACATGTTACTTTCCTCGATACCGAATCAGAAGACAGGCAATGCACGTATAAACGTACTAATGAGGCGCGTTAGCGTAACCAATGCTGCCGTGGAAGAGCAGTAAGCATTACATACTCTAAGTGTGTGTCTGCAACCTTAGTTATTCAACGTGCATAAACCGTATTGTATTGTCATCTGTGGCTGTCCCGGCTGTACCATATTTTTCCACATTATCTTCAAAATAGCACGATTTTCGGAGAAAAGTTATTGAACATAAAATGTGTTTTGGTTTTGTCTAGAATTCCTGTCTGAAATATTTCTCGTTATAAGAAAAAATGAGCGAGAGGTTATCACAAATGTTAATGTGTTTCCATGTAGCTTACCTGTTATCTTTTTCATATTTCAAAGAAAGTTGGATTTTCTCGACAACTTTTCTATTAATGCTCAAATTTCAAATTTCATTAAAATTCTTTAATTTCCAGCCGAGTTATTTTATGGGGACCTACAGACAGACAGACGTAACGAAGCTATAAGTCGCATTTCGAAATTTTGCGAACTCGCCCAATTACCGTCGATCATTGGAATTTCACTCACCAGTCTCTTGTAATTAATACGTTTGCTAAATAATTTCTTACGGTTTAAGATTAATAGGCCGTGTGCGTTATGCACTGTTGATTTGCAGTGACTAACAGAAAACTTTAGTTTTTGGGCCGGGTGGACATTTACGTGCTGTCAGAACTATGCTGATTTTTTAAAGAGAGTTCTCCGCAAGTTGAGTCTGCATTTAATCATCTTGTACCAAAGTACTAAATCGAAATTAACTTTTGCGATCATTTAACACAGCATTTATACTGAAGAACAATAAAAACTACATGTTTCGGCTAAAACCAATTAGCCAATATCAGGCTTAATTACACGAATATGAAAAACTATATTTTACAAACATGTACTTTTTTATCTTAGTAATTAACCAACTTGATGCACAAAATTTTGTTTTACAATACGTTTATTTCATGCCTCTACATGTTTCGAGCACATGTGCTCATCATCAGGAGGTCACACCTATAGGTGTGATGATACCAGAGGCTGTATAATACAATTTTGACCTCCTGATGGTGAGCACATGTGCTCGAAACATGTAGAGGCATGAAATAAACGTATTGTAAAACAAAATTTTGTGCATCAAGTTGGTTAATTAC
>Ga0123353_10016298_pt1 | contig 10856 bp, 9 predicted proteins | sample TergutLab28metaG_3_FD_92763 | JGI IMG/M metagenome (GOLD analysis project Ga0123353, IMG submission 92763) | Labiotermes labralis P3 segment gut microbial communities from Petit-Saut dam, French Guiana - Lab288 P3 | ecosystem: Host-associated > Arthropoda: Insects > Digestive system > Gut ... | reverse complement strand
TGTTGTGTTGTGGTGTGTGGGGTTGTTGGTTTTGGGTGTTGTGTGTTGTTGGGTGTGGGTGTGTGTTTGTGTTGGTGGTGTGTGTGTGTGTGTGGTGTGTGTTTGTGTGGGTGTGTGTGGTGTGTGTATGGGTGTGTGGGTGTGTGTGTGTGTGGGTGTGTGTATGTGTGTGTGGTGTGGGTGTGTGTGTGTGTTTGTGGTGTTTGTATGTGTGTGTGTGTGTGTGTGGTGTGTGTGGGGGTGTGTGTGTGTGTGGGTGTGTGTGTGTGTGTGTGTGTGGGTGTGTGTATGTGTGTGTGGTTTGTGTGTGTGTGTGTGTGGATGTGTGTATGTGTGTGTGGTGTGGGTGTGTGTATGTGTGTGTGTTCCATGGCCGGTCAAGAAATTCCACGAATCTTTTGGCCTCCGAAATTTCATTACTTTTTTCACCAAAACACGCCACTTGGCCCTTTCCTGAGCCATAACTATAAATCCTGTATGTTCCTCTTCTCTACTTCATGCGTGCTACGTGCTCTGCCCACATTGTCTTATTCGATATCAACACCCGAATAACATTAGGTAAAGTTTAAAAAGTTAATAAAAGGCGCCTATCGTGCAATTCACTTTCTCCCTCTTTGGCAGAATTATCGATCTCAGGACCCTGTTCTCGAGCACCCTCAGCCTGTGTTCTCCCCTTAACATAAGGGACCAAGTTTCACACCCATATCACACTAGAGGCAGAATTACAATTCCGCATGATTTAATCTTGATATCGTTCAATAGCGAACGGGAATATAAAAGCACTTTTGAGACATCCGAAATTACAGCTAAATTGACATCTGTTTCACATTATGTCTAATGGTAACAGTTATTTACAAAACCGGTCCACTACGCTAACATCTTCCTTGTTGCGCGGCAAAAGGCACAATGCCTTGTTTCCTGTCCCACGGTTTTGCTGAAGGTCGGTTATTGAATAAAAAAAGCAACGGGCACAAGAACAGTCTTCTTGTGTCTGCTCTATTTGGATGTACTCGATTCAATTCCTACACATCTTGCTACCAGTAGTAATTATTATTAATACTTGCGCAGCGTTCATTGTAGTATAGAATGTTCCATAACACTCTACACTAAACACATTCACCCATTCGCAGTAGTCAAGTCAGTGCACACACGTGGCGGCCACGTTTGTAGCTTCCATCTCACTGAACTATGGTATTATTTAAGAATTGTTTATTTAATTACACTCACCAACACACGCACATATATGTATTATTTAAGAAGTCCAAAATCTACATTAAAGCACTTAAAACGCTCCTACATGTTTCGACCATAAGATCATCCTCAGGGAGCATACTTTGTTCCTTGCTAAAGTTACAGTTTAAAACACTCAGTTATTTACTTCGTTATGTTAGTTTGGTGCTGTGGCAGTATGTCGTGTTTTTGTGTGTGAGTCGTACGGTGTTTGGAATGAACCTGGTTATGGCTGTGCGTCGTATGCTGTGCATGAAAAAAATTGTAAGAAATGTTATTTTGCATGTTTCCATTTTCCGACCTATGTATTAGAAATTTGGCAGTTTTAGTCTGCTTCGGACCATGATTTGAACCCAGAATTCTGAACACAACACAACTACATTTCCTGAATGGCGGACGGTGAACGAGAAGCGCCAAAATCATCTTTCAGAAAAGCTCTGGCTTGTGAACTTCGGCATGTAAAGACTATCTTTTTCTGAAAACACTAACTTTCCTTTCCTTACGCCAGCAGGTCTTAAGTACGTACAACAAGCGGATTTTAGTCGAGAGGGATCAATGGGACTCTGTTTAAACAGAAGGACCAAAGTTTTCAAAAAAATTTAGAAGCAACTGCAATGTTCTATGCGCCGGAAATGGGAAAAAGTTTTCTGCTTGGTGCTTTTGAATGTATACCCATTTTGTATGTGTGTGGGTGGTGGTGGTGGTGGTGGTGGTGGTGATAATCGCAATAAATGTGCTAAGATCATTAGGTGCCACGCTACAAAATTCGGTCTCCAGAGATTTGTACACAGCTGCGTTAACCACTTAATGAAGATGTCGAAAACCACGACAAATTCCAACGACGAATCGAATTCGGATCCGATGTTTTTATTTTAGATGCCGGACTGCTGGCTAGAAGTCAGTATTCGGAAGGTCCTGCGACCGGCCACCTCGACACAGGTTTTTCTTGGTTTCCCTGTGTCTGTAAGCAAATACTGAGATGGTTCCCAAGATTCCAAGTTGCCACTACATGCTTCTCATGTAGCCCTCCCGACTTAAATTTATTAGTAACCAATTTCATATTTTGCGTACATATAAAATAATCACTGCCACCGGGTGACAACCCAATTGCAGTTAATAATAATAATAATAATCATTATTATTATTATATAAAATGTCGGAAGCAGAATCTCATTCAAGCACAAATATTGGTAATGAAATGACAGTTAAAGAATGGTTGCCTATTCTATTGAATATAATTTTCAGTGATGATACAAATTGTGAAACACTGTGTAGTTCTCCTTGTATTCTCCGACAGTCACTTACTGTCCTAGTAACGTGAGATAACAAGAGGATGGGGCTGATGGGAAGTCGATCGAACATTGACAACGTGAGCTGCATAATTGATGTTGGCTTGTTTTACCATAAAGCAGGATGAGCTGGGAATGTTCTGGTAGCAGAACCGAGGTCTGATTTCAAACAACAGAATAGGCTGTATATAATAATTAGCAGTTGATTGAAACATGCCCTCGATATTTTGAATTGTTAATTTTGGCGAACAGACGTTCTCATAAGTATTTATGACCCGTTTTTCCAGGTTATGTGTACCAAACAGGAAGTGAAATGTTTGTTAAATTGTTTATAACGTGCGGTGTGTCTTATATGTTATGAACAATTGGCAATTATACTAGAAACTTTACATTAGTATTGGTGTAGAGAGTGCAAGATTTCTCCAGACAATTATTTTTAATTACTTTGAACCGGAAATTCCGGTTATCAAGAAGGCTTGTCACAAACACCAGTAACTACGGGGCCATATGTTCATTACGGTAGGCTCATCTCTATCTTAATAACAATCTCCCACGGTTTCGGCTGTCCTAAAGGTTAATGAATTGAAACTTCGCTGTAATAACCAGACCGTACGGTGCGGTGGAAAGAAACGAACGTTTAAGGGAAAGTATGTATGTCCAGGTCACGCCACTTCTGGTGTATGCTCCCCTCTTTAACACGGAATTAATGCTTCGTATTTGGCAGGTTACGGCGTATAATTGATGCAAGTACTGGAGAAGAACAAGCCGTGTTTTGGTTGACAGTGCACAACACCAAGCAGCTGAAAAACTCAGGGAACCCCGAAATATCACCGCAATGTCATCAGCTTGTACCAGTTTTTTTAATTTACAAAAACGTCGTGTTGTAAATATACACTTCCGGTAAGGTCCTGTATATCCTTCGCGATAACGTTTGGCTGCCATTGCTCTGTTTATTATTAGAACCATATTCCCATAAAAGTAGCATTGAGAGTTGCGGGACTCAGCTACGTCCATTAGAAAAACATTGGGTCGGTAAGGCACCGTATTTGAAGGAGTTCCTGGAAGTGTTGTGCAGTCACGTATCACGTGAAACAAACACATTGTTGGTTACACGTGGATATTCAGCTGGTGAAATTGAAACCGCTGCGTCCTGAGTGGGGTCTGAGATAGCTCAGTCAGTATTGCGACTCACAACGGGCTGGACGGTCTGGGATTCAATCCCCGAGGGAGTTTATCTTGGCAAGAACAGGTCTACACTGGCCCTGGGGCCCACCCATCCTCCTGTACAATGGGTACCGGATTTCTTGCCCGAGGTGAAATCAGTTGAGGAGTGGCGCTGGCCACCCACCCTCATGTAGCGCCGAAGTTGAAGAAAGATTAGAGCGAAACCTCTACTCCCCCCTTCTGGGCCTTCATGGCCCTTTTGAGGAAGAAATGTACATTTCATATCTTGAGTGTTTCTTTTAGAACGCCTTAAGTGCTAGAAAAAACACTCAAATTTGTCCTTTGACGTTCTCCAGTAGTGCTTATTGCACCGGTTCGGATCTGGCAACAATGGTCACAATCCGCTGTTTGTAGTTCCGTCACCAAAACCACTCTGTAAACGAAGCCCAGGATTTGTTTTGTGAGTGAGCTGTAGCGATGTCTTGCGGAAATAAGGCACACTTTGGCTGGTAATCGGACAGGTGTTCAAAGAACGGTGTCAGAATATGTGTTACACAAGGGTAAGGATTTATGGACTTAGAAAAAATAATGGGTCTATTAATCCCAGCTGGGCTCATAGCATGCCACGCCCAAGTTCAACATCATGTGAACAGCTCTCCGCGAGTAACGTGGGACTCTGTGCAGACCGGCTTGTGTTCCTCTGATTGTTCACGTATTGACTGACACGAAACCAAGTTGTATCGCCAACAGAAATGAGCTTGGGGTCAGTTTCTCCATCATACACCCCGTGAAGATACCAGTTCATAAAATTCCCTACATGTAGGAATATATTACATCCTTTCATATTCTTACGTCCGTTCATATTCTTTAGGTTATATTTTTTATCAACGTATATGTGGTTGTATTCCTGTTTAATACTGTAACTTATGTATCTTCATTGTTATGTCTATGTATTCTTTTTTATGTTTATGTATCTTCATCGTGCCAGCTGGCACTCTTCAGTTACCCTGACTGAGGTTTTCCCCTGCTTTTTACTCAGTTGTAGGGCAAATGCCAGGTTACAACCCGCAAAGATGGGCCACGGCTCGCACTCTTACAAAAATTTTTGTGTCGTTCTGTGTATTGTTTGTGTGTAAATGTGTATTATACTGCTGCCACCGGGTGGCAACACAATTGCAGTTTAACAAATATATCGTATCATATCTGGCACACAAAAACGCGTGATGCTCCAGTAAAATGTCTATTATGATTTAGTGTTGTGTGTTAACATTTTTATACCTAAAAACTCACTCCTGTAATCCGCGTGTGAGCAGGAAGTTAATTCGGTTACGTCCAGTACGATAATCGAGCCGACGTGAAGTGACCATCCATAAGGGACAGCTGAAGACCCTGTACAATGTAAAGCGATTGTGTCCTTTACGTATTAAACTGAATATTTCAGCCCTCCGTGAGTGACTCGTGATGAAATTTTTCTTTTTAATTTTACGGTCGTTTTTAAGTAAAATCTTACAGTACGGACTACCGTATCACTAATCACACAAATCATAATTTTCGAAGATTACCGTGCTGCTGATGATGATGATGATAATTTATTTTTGTTAAGGCGTTTAGCACTCAGTTGTCTCGAGTGCCCGTCTTCATAGAGCGTTTTATCGCGATCTTACGACGTTCTGAGGACTTCCTTTTGCAGTTTCACGCTTCATTTTGCCCTGAAGTGGAAAAATGATGAGTTTTCGGATTTTCGCTGCGATTGTTGATCAAAGTTTAGTTATCCTTTGGGTTTCTCTACCGTGTTCCGATGTTTTGGAAGGAAATTGTCCCTGTACAGAATGTTCTTTATGACATGGTACTAATCTGATAGTTGTAGACAGGGGGGGGGGGTGCTAGGTAACACGGGCCGGTTGTTTGCTAACAAATCCCAGCCTGTGAATGACGTACTGAACCTAAAATTGTTAAAAATCTGGGTGCAGTTGAGCCAATTAATTGTGCCTGTTGGAATATGCAGATTGCTGGGTGGGTGGCGCTCCGTGGTCCTCATTAATCACGGCTCATTGTGGCCTGTTCTTGTTAACTTGCTATTGTTTTATGGCATGTGAGGTGGCGCTCAGGGGCTAATGACGGTCTATTCACTCACGGCAGTGGGGCACTTGAGGCACTAGCTCGCACACTGTCAGCGACCACTCGGGGCCCTTGACGCGCCTGTCTCTTCCCAGGCTCAAGGAATGATGAGATATTTTGAGGTCTGACTTACTGCGCGTTCGTAGCAAGAAGCACATCATATATGTGGAAGTGAGGAGAAAATGTCTGTCGGTCTCTCCTGACTCATCATTTCTTTTACCGCCAGTCTGTGTGTAACAGAGTCCACAAAATTCCCAGAAATGAAAAGCCACCTCAAAATTCTAGGATCCAAAATGGTGGCTGAAACGATTTCCGTATTAATGACACAGAGCCATACTATGGGCTTCCGTACGAGATTTGTTCGCCTGGGATTTGTGCATTACTCGTGCACTATTTTATATGGATTTACGTAGTGTACGTTTGTGTTTTAAACATTCATATGCATTTTAGTTTCTTCTTCGTCGGGTTAGATTTACCTTGTCACTGTAAATACACAGGATATCCTAAAATAGAACCAAAGACTAGTGGAAAGTGTCAAAGGGGAGCTACAGATAACGTTCAAATTGTTTTCCTCCATGTTTGGTGCACATTTCACATCTCCTAAGCACTGACGTGCGAATTGCTGACATAGCTGTCAAGCAACTTCCAGGGCACTTTACAGCAAATAGATGTCTAATTTTTTAAAATTAAAAAAACACAGTGCGAAAAGCGGGTAAATATAGGGTCTGTCGTACGAACACCTTGAAAAGAGTTCAGCGCGAGATGTGGTACACATTCATACGGAAGTGGAAAATTGTGTGTGCTTTGTGATTTCTGTGCAGCGAGAACAGATTTACAGAGACAATTTTTGATGTGTGTTGGACGGTGCATCATTGTGATAACTGAAGAACAGGAACCAACTAGATGCCACTTATTATTTTATTGTACTTCTTATAGGCTCAACATGTTTCGGGCTCTACTATGCCCATCATCAGGAGCTCACGATTACAATGTTGATTACCATATTGGTCGTTTCTTTCTTGATTTGCTGTAGGTTGGAGGTTAGGTGCGGGTAGGTTGGAGTGGTGTCCGGGCTGCAGGCTGAAGCAGAGTCGTGCTATAACCTGCAGTCCGGACACCACTCCAGCCTAACCGCACCTAACCTCCAACCTACAACAAATCAAGAAAGAAACGACCAATGTGGTAATCTACATTATAGTCGTGAGCTCCTGATGATGGGCATAGTAATGCCCGAAACATGTTGAGCCTATAAGAAGTACAATAAAATAATAAGTGGCATCTAGTTGATTTTTATTCTTCAGTTATTACAGAGATAGATATAGAAATATATCTGCAGTAATAAATTGTTTTTGAAGTAAATAAATGTCAAGTCTAATGTAACATTAACATTGTGATATGTCTTGAAAACTGAGGCGCTTTGCTTCCCCGAAACGTCAGCAGCACCGCACCAAAGCGGTAACAAGAAGGACCGAAATTTGGAATGGCAGTAAGCCTGAACCACTAACGTAACAATGTTTCGCGTGCAGTTAGCATAACTTCTGTAGACCTTCACGATTAGCCTGCGTGTTGCATTAGCTGGGTTACAATCACACTGACTACTTCCTTCACAGATTTTACGAAGTATCAAAAAAATGGTTAGAATGAAGCTGTGTATTTCGACATTTGTATGCTTTGGGTACGGGACCCACGAATCGTGGTTCTTTCCATTAAATTGTGTTATACAGGGTGTACCTATGAGACGCAACCCACAGATCAGGCGTTTGAACATACTGAAACAGTCATGTCAGAATGTGCCCCTCCGCTAAGTTGACACTCGCGACATTTGCTGCTTCTTTCACCACAAGGTGCCTGTCTTGCTTCCGTTCTGTTGGCTGCCGACGGTGCGATCTTTCTGTAATCAACAGTGCAGTTTTTTCACAAGAAGGGGCTCGAATGTTGGACATGGAGTGCTGAAAACCCACATAAACTGCACGAAAATTCTCTGCGTTCGTGAAATCTGGGTTTGGTGTGCAGTGACTCTAAAACGAATTATGGGTGAAATTTTATTTGAAGAGATGGGCGGGGGTGGGGGGACATTTAGAGCATCTACTGCTGTAATTACACACTCTTTGTGTCGTTTTTGCTATCCTTCAGAAATAAACACAAAAAGTAAGACGTGCACACCGATCCCGGCGGCCGCGCCGTCTAAGGCGTCGGTCTGGGGACACTCACTTGCTGGGATTGCGGGTTCGAGTGACGCCGGGAGCATGGATGTCTGTCTGTTGTGAGTGTTGTGTGTTGGGCACGTACAGGTCTCTGCGTCGAGCTGATCACTTGTCCAGAGGAGTCCTATTGAATGTGGTGTGTCTAATTGAATGGAATTGAGAAGCCTAGAGTCAGAGGAGGCCACGACCCGAATAAGGGCCGAAGAGCCATATGGGAAAAAGTGAATTTGGATATTTGGTTGCATTTTATACGGTGTGACGCTGTTAACTGATGAGAGTTTGTGTCGTCGGTAATTAATTAGTATGAAACATTGGTGGAATGATACTGACACAGTAAAGCCGAAGTACTGGGAAGAAAACCTGTCGAAGTGCTACTATTTGTACCAAATATTGCACATGAACTGACCTAGGACTGAACCCGCACCTAAGCGGTGAGAAGCCGGCTACTAACCTGCCAAGCCTCACGGTTCAAGTAATGGTGGTTCGATGCATGGCAGAAATAAGAGATTGTCCTCTTGTCCAGAACGTCCAGACGGCCTCTGATTCCCACCCGGTCTCCTATTCAGTGGCTACCAGGTCCTATTTGCCTAGGAGTAGAACGGCCGGGGCATGAAGCTGACCACTCCATCTCCATCTAGAGCCGAGGTTAATGAATGAACCTGTGGCTTCACTTCTCGTACACCTTCATGGAGTGCACAGGGAGGAGTTTATTTGCACCTTACCTATATACTGTATATATATATATATATATATATATATATATATATGTGTGTGTGTGTGTGTGCGCGTGTGTTTGTATGTACGTACGTATGCATACATGTGTCGCATACATACATACATACGCACACATACATATATACACACACATACATACACTAACACATACATACACGCATACACATACATACATACATACACACACATACATACATACACACATTATACACACATACATATATACACTACACATACATACATACGCACACATACATATATACACACACACATACATACGCACATACATACATACATACACACACATACATACATACATACACGCATACACATACATACATACACACACATACATACATACATACACACATACATACATCCAAACATACTTAAATACATACATACATACACACATGCATACAGACATGCGTACACACATACATACATACATACACACATACATACAAACATACTTAAATACATACATAAATGCATACACACATGCTTACACACATACATACATACATGCATACATACATACATACGTACACACACATATATTCATACATACATACATACATACATACGTACACACACATACATACGTACATACATACATACATACTTTCATACATACATACATCAGCTGAATATCGAACGTAGTTTGTGTTGTTATATCGTGAATTTTCCTGTGTTCCCTATTCTTAAGAAGCAACAAAATTCACCAATGAAACACAATAAAACAGATCACAATACACACTTCATGTCAGGTGCCATCTGCTACGCAACATGTAGCATGATATGAAGTGTGTTTTATGAGCGATTTTATTGGATTTTAATTAGTGCATTTTGTTAGTTTTTAAAAATATAAAATGCAACATGGTTTTGTTAAGTGAAACGGAAATGTTTAGGCTTCTACCTAAAATGATAGATGGCGTTTAGTGACGCTGGACATTGTGTCCAGGAATGTGCTAATAGTGTGGTGAGTGGGCGGACTGCATGCACATTGCATTATATGGAGCCGCAGGTTTTGAAATCAAAACCTGCGGCTCCTTGTTAGTACTTTGAGACGGACGAATGCTAACCTACCAGCAGCATTTGCTCCTTTACAGCCCAGTGGTCACTATATGTACCGCCAATTTAACATTCAGCAATTCCACGTTCTTTCCACACAGTGCATTTATATATTTTCTATGAATATCAGAACAAACAGCTATTATTTCCCTATACAAAATTACCTGACTGGGTTTTATAACCGAGACGGTGTGTGTTTACTGCGCGGTACGGACTGTGTCTTTATATGTAATTCAGTGTAATTTTCTTTTCTTGGTGTTAAAGTAAGGTAATAAGGAGGTCTCTGTATAAAAATAATTCACTGGAAACAGTAACTGTTTTAAGAATGTGACACTCTTAATTAATCGTGCATGTAATCATCATTATCATTATCATCTTCATGTAGTTTATTTTTAATTTAAATGTTCTCTGTAGAGTCATTATGTATAATCTTTTAGGCACTGTACCTTGACACTCTCAACATACAGTCATTAGTTTATTTTCTTTTCGCTGCTCCTTTCAATGCGTATGTTAAGTGTGTGTGTGTGTTTATACATAAATCATTAATAAACAAGTATAAATGCAATTTTAGAAAAAAGTTTTCAGAGGAGTTTAGTTACGTAATTAAAAAATCAATAGAAAATCCAGTCTGACTTACAAAGTAAATCTAACGAAAATTAACTAATTTTTTTCCTGTGTGTGTTCCAACAGAAATATAAAAACAGTAAAATTTTTAATTTGAGACTTTCGTAACGAAAAATTAAAGTAGTATATATCACGTGTTATGTAAAGTAAGGCGAAGTGTAACAAGTGAAAGTTGTGTCGTGGGTGTTGGCTTGCAGCGCTCCGGTACAGTACTTGGGGAAATTACTGTCGAGATCTTGGAAGTGGGGAAAAAGTCTATTAGTCTGTAGAGCAGTTGATGGTCAAGAATGTCAGGTTCGTTTTAAATTTGAATAGAAGTCGGTTTCCAGGCTTACAGGAAATTACACGTACTGTAAATGTAACTACTTCCGTATTGGTCGCAGCAGGCCCAGAGCAGCGTGCGATCTGCTGGTCAAGG
>Ga0123353_10016297_pt1 | contig 10856 bp, 5 predicted proteins | sample TergutLab28metaG_3_FD_92763 | JGI IMG/M metagenome (GOLD analysis project Ga0123353, IMG submission 92763) | Labiotermes labralis P3 segment gut microbial communities from Petit-Saut dam, French Guiana - Lab288 P3 | ecosystem: Host-associated > Arthropoda: Insects > Digestive system > Gut ... | reverse complement strand
TAGGGGGGGATTTTTTTTGGGGGGGAGAAATTTTTTAAAAGAAAAAAAAGGGGGGGGGGGAGGGGGAAATTTTTTGGGGGTTGTGTTTTAGGGCTTTGGGGGGGGGGGGGGGGGGAGCAGGGTTACAAGTTCTAGTTCCCGCTCTCTCGTTAAGATGTATTTAAAGTAAATGAACCCTACACCTGATATCTGGGGTGAAGTTTTTCAGGAAAAAAGCCCCGAAGTCTGTTTTCGAAAGACAACATTCACCGGCCCGAAGAATTGTAGCTATAGAGTGGAAGGAAACAATAAGGTAATGTTGGAAATAGTACTGGTTGTTACAAACAAAATGAAGGATGTTATTTTCGACTCCTTGGAAGGGTAGTTGTGCGGTGAAGTGTCCAAATGTCATTAAGTAAAATATATCTGCAGCCAATAATGCCCAATATTATAAAGCCTTGATACACACATGTTGTTTACGGCGCATGCGTGATAATTTTTTTATGAAAGCACATAGAATACTCGTGCAGTAATTGCATATGACTTCTCCAGAGAATTTTACACTTAATGTCTTCGCACTCCAAAGTGAAGTCCGTTCTGATGTTCAGAGATCACCTTATTAGACAGTGCTTGAAGAATTATATGTCTGGTAATGAAACGCAAATGTTCGACGATGCTGGTACTAATACTGTCCACCGAACATGTTTCTGGATCAGTTCCATCCACATGTCTCAACCACATCAACCGACTTTTTCAGAAAACATTAAAACATATTCTAAAACATGTTTATAACTTTTTATACCAATTGACCAACTTAAAGCACAAATTGTTGTTTTATAATAAACTTATTATAAAACAATAATTTGTGCATTAAGTTGGCCAATTTCTAAGATTATACTGAAATGCACGGTCAGCAAAACATCAAAATATTTATAACTGTTTTTTAGTACATATGATTAGGGCAGAAAATTACTTTATCATTGTGAATGAAAATCAAGAAAAGTTTGTTCAACCCTAACAAGACCTGCATACCAATTTCAAGTACAGTAGCTCGCTGGCGCTATAAGAAATTTATAAACAAGTAACCAAGAGCAGAAATATTTTTGGAAATAGAACTGAATTCCAATATCTTCTTTTCTACTTTACAACCTGGGAAAACTAGTAGCTTACTACATTTTTACATGAAGTATACCTACTTTCTTCTAGAATATCCACCAAAAATTGTGGGGATAAACCCAGATCCCAGTGAGTGGGCAGCGTTATTCATTGCAAATTGTTTTAACTTCATCAGTTAATAAATTCTCAAAATTTTCTCTACGTATCGTATTAAATATTTTCCAAATTGCCTCTGATTTTTTGCCAATAACGTTTGGACTAAGAGAGATTACAATAACATTCCGATTGTGATGACGATGATTATTGTAAATAAAGCAGAGGTTTTATCCTGTTACTGGCGATGTAAAGAGAAATGGCCGTTCATCTGATGTTGCTCTGTTACAAGCTGATCATGAAAATGCACATTTCAGGCTTATGATTCACTTAAGGTGTGGCGCTCACATATCTGGAATGTCCGTTCTGTCCACTTATCCCACAATTCGTTCATCTGCTTTTATTTCAAAGCGGATCTTCATTACACGCACTACGGATACATTCCAATGCACATTTTACTTCCCATCATTAAAGTGTTCGTCACTGAAATACATATACCAAAAAAATATATCCCAAAAAACTTCACACCAGTTTAACACCAGACATCGATCGTTACCTTCTAGACTGTGGTACGGTAGTCCCAGAAATTTTATTTATCGAAGAGTGACTGCATAAAATGTCTTATGGTTAGTTACTGATTGTAAATGTGGCAGAGTTGACTTATTTAGCAACAGGTGCACCGAAGGTTTTAAAGGGTCTTCAGTGTCCTTGAGGGCGCAATTCAGAGAAAATTGCATTTTCTATTTTTTGTTTTTTTTAAGTATGAGTATAAATGCCCTCAGAGAAAATACCAATACAGGTTACCCATTTCTATAAAATGTGGTAGAATGAGGAACTGTACAGACAGTGTAAGGACACTGACCTGGTAACCAGCACTGATGTTACATAATTAAAACGAGTTTTTTTAATATATGAAGGGTGCTCTGTAACAGAATTCCATAAACAATTATGGAAACAAGTCTGGGAGGAATTGGTAATTAGTGCAAAATCAGAATGCAGGAAAAGTCACAATATAAAGATCGATAATAGTGATTTTGAACGGGTGGAACAGTTCAGATATTTGGGAATAACCTTAACGTGTTAAAAAATTCTATTCAGGAAGAAATTAAGATCGGATTGAAGTCAGGGAATGCTTGCTAACATTCGGTGGCGAATCTCTTTTCTTCCAGATGCTATCCAACAATTTAAAAATTAAGATGTACAGAACTATAATTTTGTCTGTGGTTTTGTATGGGTGTGAGACATGGTCGCTCACATTGAGGGAAAACGTAGACTGAGTGAGTCTGAGAATAGGGTGCTGAGAAGGATACTTGGGTCTAAGAGGGAGGAGGTAACAGGGGAATGGAGTAAACTACACAATGAGGAGCTTAATGATGTATACTCCTCATCCAGTATTATTCGGGTGATCAAATGGAGAATAATGGGATGGACGGGCATGTAGCACGGATGGGGTGAGGAGAGGTGCATACAGGGTTATGGTGAGGAAACCTGAAGGAAGAGACCACTTGGAAGACTCAGATGTGGATGGGAGCACAGTATTAAGAACGATTTTCAGGAAGTGGGATGTTTGGGCATGGACTGGATCGATCTGGCTCGGGATAGGGACAGGTATTGGGAACTTGTAAACGTGGAAATGAACTTTCGGGTTCCATAAAATGTGAGGAATTTCTTGACTAGTTGCGAACCGGTTAGCTTCTCAAGAACGAATCTTTCACATGGAGTACGTAGGTAAGTAAGTCTCGAAAGAGAAGGCCGGCGTGAAAGCCGTGCAATAGATGGGAAGATGAAGTGCGGAAGGATGCCACCAAATTGCTCAATTCGAAAAATTGGCTTTCAGCGGCAAGACATTGAAGTGTTTAGGGGAAGAAACCGGGAGGGAGGCCATGGTCAGAAAAGGGGCCGAAGAGCTACAGGAGGAAGGAAGGAAGCCGGAGGAGAGACTCATATATATGTTGAACTTGAGTATCATGCCACTCTTCTGTAGAGACAGCCTTAACCCAACGCAATTACCAATTTCGTGGAAACCAGCTGGTCTGTGGCCAGTGCTTGGGGGCGTTAGTGGATCAGAAAAATAACTATCTGATCGACGAAAATGAAATAGCTACTTGTTTCCACGTTATTGTTTTGACTGTAGAATATTTACTGTTACAGCAGTCTTCCTTTTAATGCACATTTTGATATTAATTAGCTGTACATCAAAGTTACTTTAAATTCCACAAAAAGATTGACAATTTTTGGCAATAATTATCCAAAAAGATGAAACAATATACAGTTCATTTATACCTGTCAAATGCTCTACATGTTTCGGGTGGTATCTCCACCCATCATCAGGAGCTCATAACACTGTATCTACAGTATCTGGCATTAATGAGTCCGTTACTGCTACCTGTCATGGACGTGACTTGCACGACAGGTAGCAGTAACGGTCTCATTAATGCCAGATACTGTAGATACAGTGGGGACCGCGGTAGCACAGTGGTTAAGGTGCTGTGCTACAAATCGGGAGGTCGCTAGTTTGATCCCAGCTGGTGTCAGTGGATTTTTCATTGACATGAAATCCTTCCGATCGCACTATGGCCCTGGGGTCAACTCAGCCTCTGACAGAAATGAGTACCATGAGTATTTCCTGGGGGTAAAGGCGGCCGGTGCGTAAGGCTGACAACCTACAACCATCATGTGCCGTTGTCACGAAATCTGGGAACCTTAACTTCCCGAAATCCTGTGGCCCTGTCCAGGCCTGTAATGGGACTGCTGTACCTTTACTCTTATTCTAAATACAGTGTTATGAGCTCCTGATGATGGGTGGAAGTACTACCCGAAACATGTAGAGCATTTGACAGATATAAATTAACTGTTGCATCTTGTTGGATAATTATTGCCATATATTATACAATGCACGGACCATTGAACATAAAATTCCTCGACAATGTCAACCACGAAATCAGTAATTCCGGACGGGGGGGGAGGTGTAAAACGCTCAGAAGTACGATTTGCTTCGTTTGAGGTAATTATCCGATGACAAGAGTGCAGGAGACAATCCGCAGAGTTCTGTTATTGGGTGATTGGACATAAATAACACATAAACTGATGGTCACGGACGAATTTACTGACTTTTCTCTGTAAAGCTGATGGTTGTTGTAAAGAAAGTACTCGTGAACCCTGTGTCCGACACTATTAATTCCTTTTTCTATAGATTTTTAATTGTAGGCCAAACGGTTTCTCACTCTGGGGGAGGAACATGATATTCTGAGGATGTCTGAGATTGGCGTTCTGAGAAACGTGTTTGGGGCAGAGAGGGAGGAGGTAACAGGGGATTGGTGGAGACTGCAGAGTGAACTCTGCACGATCTCTACTCCTTACCAAATATTATTCGGGTGTTCAAATCAAGAAGAAGGAGTAGGGCACGGCTTGTGAATATATGGAGGAGAGGAGAGGTGCATACAGAGTTTTGGTGGGGAAACGTGAAGGAAAGAAACACTTCAAAGATCCTGGCTTAGTTTCGATGATAATATTAAACTTGATCTTCAAGAAATAGGACGGTAGGTGAAGGTGGCCAGCTCTTGTGAACGCGGTGGGGCGTTCCATGAACTGCGAGCAATTTCTTGACTAGTTTATAAACTACGATCTTCTCAAACATAATCCTGCTTCATGGAGTTAGTTATTTAATTAGTCTCTAATTAATTTATTTAGGACAAACCTTATCCTCATCGACTGCAGATAAAAATGTAATTTATTGGAAATCTGAATCGCCTCCTACCTCTTCGAACCCTTCGTCCTTAGTTTTAGTAAACTGGAATACTCCCTGTTTAGTCGAGGGCTGTGGCTGACGTAATTTTCACTACAGGGCGATGGTTTAAACGGTAATCCATTTCCTGTTGCAGCTAGCCCGCACACAGTAACGTGCCATCGTTGGTGCTCTCTACACTATAACACAAGATCTGGTTCATTTCTTATATGCTGTTATGTTCTCAGATTTTTCTGCGGGATACACCCACTTCTGCCACGTGGTGCACATTAGACACATTATGTGTTACAGTTGAAAATTTCCCTTCAGTGTTCGTTGTTTTGCTAACACAATGATTCTTTTTGGTGGTGCCCCAAAACGCACACTACGTATATGAAACCTTTTGTAAGGAAGGCGTGATCCGGTTTTGGATTTTTCCTTTCTCCATAATGGCCAGACCGTCTCTGGGGCCCACCCAGCCTCCTGCTCAATGAGTAGCAGAGGCTGTTCAACCCGACGGTAAAGCGGTCGGATCTTAACGCTCACCTTTCACCCTGTTTACGTTCTGTCCTCCTCAGTGTCTTCATGACGTTGACAGGGACAACTCTGAGTACGAGAGAGTTATCTCTCACAGGACATGTCCCCCCTCCCCCTCCCGTTTTGATCCCTCGTAAACCTACAAACAAGTGTAGCATTTAAACCGTCTTACACCAAATATTCTAAAAGAACGGAGTACGTGATAAAGGTCCGCAGTATGTTCAAACTACATAAAAGCTTTCTACAAGGATATGGTTGTGGTTGGTGCGATGTTTGTGGCCCAACGTCAGTGATAGGACAGATATGTACGAAAATATAACGGCTTATCATAAGATTTCATCACAAGTATTTTAAACTCCTCTCCACTGTCTCCTCTTCTCCACCTCAACGGCACGCAGTGCTTCTCGGAGCCTTGATAGTGACTCAGCTGATTATTAATACATTTGAAATGCCATCTAGTCAAAATTTTCGTAATCAAATATATAATATCATTCAATTCCTGTCCTGAGCCCGGTGAATCGTTTTGAAATTTTCACGCAATTTTACTAAGAAGTATTCTTATTTTATACCACAGTGTTGCCCCTCACCGGGTCTGTTTTTATCAACTTATTGAATAAAAATTTTGTATGCATTTCTTATGTCTCCAGTATGTTATCGTGCTGTCCTGTAAAAGCAGTTGAAATGTCAGAATTACATTATTCTACATCGATCGTATATTCCGTTTGAACATGAGTGAAAGATTTTTTTTTTTTTTAATTCCTCCAGGCCGCTACGGCTTAGCAACTGTTTTGGTTCCGGCCTTATCAGCATTCGCCGTAAATCGAGGACCGCTTCCATCAGCCAGAGAGTGTACCCTGCAATTTCCAACTGTTAATCTTTGTGCCCTTTACTGAAGTATAGCAGGTTTGGGCGGTGAAAATATCAGTAGGTGGATTCCTGGAAACGAATGGTAGCCGTGCATTTAACAGGGCGTGTTCAGGGCGGTCGTAAATCCGACGATCACTAAAAGCTTGCTCGGTTACTCCTGCAGTTTAGAAGGAATGAACTGATGCTCGGATATATTTTTATAGCAGGAAGTTCGGTTTGGTACGGCAAGCGTCATTAGGATGAGGTTCATTTAATTGTCAATTTTTTTTGTGTGTTTCAAATCTTTTTCGAAAACTTGTGGTTCGCCTATGATTGATCGGTACCATTCATCATTGACTGACTGATGGGTTAGAAGTACAGCCAGAACTGCAATTGGTTTCAGGCCGTAAAATGTAATTTGAAACAAAAGTGCAAAATTTGAGGTTTCACATTGATGGTGATGTGGTTTGAAGTCTTCTTGGTATGGCGTTATGCTGGTCAAAGTCAGACACGTAAGCAAGGCACGTGGAAGCAGTGACGGCGCGACTTCACTCACTGTTGACATCGGACTGGAGTATTTGGATCTCGATTCCAACACGGTATCTCAAAGAGTGTCAGCCTCACAACGATGAAAACCGATAGACTGACTGACTGTTAGCATAGATCATTTCTTCTTGTGAAGGCTGACAGACTCCAGCAAGTGAAGAATTCCCTACTTTCTTTTAAGTAACCTTGAGGTTTGTTACCGTCCCACAACAACACGTCTCTTCTCCCTGCCCTGAGCCAGATCAATCCGTTCCACGTCCACTCATTCTATTTCTTTAAGAACCACTTTAACATTATCCTACTATCGACGATTAGGTCTTCCAAATGATCTCTTTCCTTCAGGATTCCCCACGTGAACATTACAAGCATTTCTTTTATTTCCCCTCGCACGTGTCACTTGCCCTGCCTATCTCGTCTTCATGTTTATCTCCTCAACAATATATAAAGAGGAATGTGAACTGTGAAATTCCTCATTATGCAGTTCGATCCATTCCACTGTTACTTCGTCCATCTTAGACCCAAATATGGATGAATCACGGTAATACTTTTGAAATCAGAGACTGCAGAAAGCCTGTGCCAGACTCTACCTAGCCAGAAAATATTTTGAAAATTAGATTTGCTCCGCAAATCATCATTCACAATCATTCTCCCATCCAGGGCTTTTTAGCTTGTGTAATTGATAAAATTACGTTAAAAGCAAGGAATTATTGAAAATCTGTAACCTCACCTTCTCAAATCTATCAAAATTGTTTTCCGTTTTGTTGAAAATTACAAATTAATTTCTATCCGACGACTCTCAATTTGTTCCTTGCTACTGAGATATGAGTTTACAGATAGTTTCAGAGACCTTTATACACAGACGCTGTGCTGCAAGCATGTCACAGACAAACAGTTGCGGCGCTGATTGCGGTCGAGTTGAATACAGTTATCTGCTGTCTTCATTCGTATTGAGTGTGCTGAAATTTGACAACGTTTGGATGCATTGACTTTACCATTCGACGCTTCAGATATTTCGTTTCAAATTGTGTGGATATTTGACTATTTTTAGACCAGTCGTGTTTCGTTCTCCCATTTGTTCTTTAAAAACACGAAGATTCCGATATACGAAACTATAATTTTGCCTGTTATTTTGTGTCTTTGTGAAAATAGGCATTTTACTTAATGTCAGTAATTAACCAACTTAATGCAAAAATTCTTGTTTTATTGTAAGTTTATTATATGCCTCTACATGTTTCGAACACTATGTGCTCATCATCAGTGGTCAAAACTGTATTATACAGCATCTGGTATCATCACACCTATAGGTGGCCGTCCGGTGCACAGGTTGTAAAGGACCTGTGCACCGGACGGCCACCTACAGGTGTGATGATAGCTGATGCTGTATAATACAGTTTTGACCTCCTGATGATGAGCACATAGTGCTCGAAACATGTAGAGACATATAATAATCTTATTATAAAACAAGAATTTGTGCATTAAGGTGGTTAATTACTAAGATTATACTGAGATGCACGGTCAGCAAAACATAAGAAAATGGGCGTTTTACGTTAGGCGAAAAAGATAGGTTGAGGGGTAACTGAGAATGTGGTTGTGAATATTGTGTTTGGACCTAAGAGAGAGACGAGAAAACTGAAGGCTGGAGAAAGCAACAAAACGAGGATTTTCGTGATTTTTACTCCTCACTGAATATTGACTGGGTTATCAAATCCATGAGTGTGAGGTGGGTGGGGAATGTGGCACGTATGGGCAGAAATGCATTCAGGTTTTTACCGTGGAAAAGTCGAAGGAAAGAGGCTACTTGGAAGAATAGGCGTAGGCGGAGTATAATATTAAAATGAATCTTCATAAACTAGGATTGCAGGTCGTGCATTGCATTTATTCCTATCATCGGAAGTTTGTCCTAGAATGGAAGTGCAATTCATGGTCGGTTCTAGCAGTATTATCCTCTAACCTTGCACATCTTCACATTAATCACAAATGACGGATTTTCATGAAATTTGATATTTGAAGATATTGCGAAAATCTGTCGAAAATTCAAGTTTTATAAAAATCCGGCAAGAGTAATAGTTTTTTACGTTGCGACCTATATAAATTTATCATATCTTGCTGAGTTTATAGTACTAACTTACAGGGGTGCTGATAAGTCCTTAGCCCAACCAGGAGGGAAACAAGCTAATGTTTCTGTCAGAATGGCGTGAATTTCCTTTGGCACCTTACCTTGTAAGGAAAAAAAATTGATGACAGCTCATGCCTCGATATTGTTGAAATCGCGCTCGTCCCTCACATGCTTCCGAGCTTGTTTCCTTCGTGGTCGGGCTAAGGACTTATCAGCACCCTGATAAATGTTTTCGGGCGAAATTTATAGATAAAATCATAAAACACATTTTACGCTCAGTAAATTTATTTTAGAACACCGTGTCGTTATTTTTCCACATTATCTCATAGATAATGTGGAAGAGTATGGTAGAGCCACAGAAACGCCACAGACGACAATATAACATGGCACAGAAAACATTTGACTTGCGTGCCAAACGACTAGGGCAAGAATACAGACACATAAGGTAAAGGTAAAGTGATCCCGTTACAGGCCCGGTGTGGCCCAGTGGGTGGGTAGAGGTATAGCTCTACTCTTCCATGACCGCGGCACTAGAAGGAGGTGAGTGTTCAGCAGCACGCCCCGTCTGCACTTTACCCCCGGGAAAGACGCGGTACCCATTTTACAGGAGGTCGGGTGGGCCTGAGGGCCGGTCTAGAGGCGCGGAAAATCTCGTCCCCACCGGGATTCGATCCCGGACCGTCCAGCCCGTAGTCAGTCGCTATACCGACCGAGCTACCCGGCCCATATACAGACACATAATATTTAATACATACTGCTTTTACACAACAAAATCGTTACGCGAAAGCACCTCATTGTTACGTTATACGTGTTTATGTGTCTTGTTTAACTTCTCGATACGTCTGTCACGCCTTAGCTTATAGAGTAGGAAGTTAGAATTCTGGCCGAATCGTGTGGCTGTTGAGGCAGAGTGCGTTGTCCGTTGACAGAGAATGTGAATTAGTCGTCTAAAGTGTAGTGGAAGATACATGAATTATCGTCTGAGGAATGTGTACAGTACGTCTAGACGGACACACGGAACAGACTTAGCATCTAGTCGACGGCCAATCGCGTGTTTCCTGTCTATATGACAGTACACAAGATCCAGAGACCGGTTTTGTGACATCAAAAGGATCAATTATATTCGGACAGTCTGCCATTAATCTTCCGCATTTCTGCTGCTAGATTTGTTAGAGAGGTCATTGATTGTAGTGGTGAACTATGGGTAGTCAGTAATGAATTGTGTCTATAATGTAAGTAGTAATTAACTTATTGTAGGAAACGCAACTTAAATCTCGAATGTTTTACTCATCAGACAGAAGTTAAATTAGAATTGGAAATCGAAAGAGTTTCTAATGTAAAGAAAGGCACGAACATGCGAACATAATGATGGGTTGCTGAACCAATGCATTTTATTTTCGCGAGTCACTTTATGGTTCAGCGTAAACTCTCGAACGTTTGTCAGTGGGTTCTTTCACATATATTAACCTTTTAAAGCCTACTGGTCACGTGATGCGCCAACAGTTTAACATTCAACAACTGTACGCTCTGCCCACACTGTATATATGTTTTGTATTTATCTGAGTACAAATAGCGACTTGTGCCACTTACAGCATAAACTGATTGGTTTTTATAACCGAGATAAAAAGTGTTTACAGCGCGGTACGGACTGGGTCTTTAACCTTTTGGCGCCGGAATTATTCTTTTTAATTTTAGCACACCCTGTATATAAAATGTGAATAATACAGGAACCAAATATGTTAGAATTATGAAACAAACTGCATTTTGAAGAGAAAGAAACGGAGAGTATATAAAACTAAACTCCGTGGCCTTAGTCCGCACGCGAACTATACCGACAGAGCGGCCGCCGCCGGTCGGCGAAGTTAGTGCCAACTTTTGCGGATAGAGGGGTGTCACGTG
>Ga0123353_10016296_pt1 | contig 10857 bp, 9 predicted proteins | sample TergutLab28metaG_3_FD_92763 | JGI IMG/M metagenome (GOLD analysis project Ga0123353, IMG submission 92763) | Labiotermes labralis P3 segment gut microbial communities from Petit-Saut dam, French Guiana - Lab288 P3 | ecosystem: Host-associated > Arthropoda: Insects > Digestive system > Gut ... | reverse complement strand
TCTTCGCGCCGTGTTCTTCGTTTGCGATTACTGTATTCTATATCACTAAATGTTATCTGCTTTTTCATCAAAATCACCCGTGTTTAGTATATCACATTTGCCGTGTTTCTGGGGATTTAATCAACGGTTACCTACGACTCCTTGAACCGCCTGACCTCCGCGATAGGGCAGTTCGGCAACACAAGGCATTTCTATACCTATGACAGCCTTGGTAACCTTACCCGCGAGCAGACGGATAACAACAAGTACGTAATCTACACCTACAACATCATGAACCAGCAGGCGGAGAGGCTTGTTGACGGGCAGGACCGTTACACCATGACCTACGACAGGCGGGGCAACCTTATCGGCGAGTTTTACCACCATAGCAGCCGGAACCACAGCCGCTACACCGCGCAGTATGAGTACGACGCGGCGGGCAAGCTTGTGATGGGAAAATCGTATGTCGGCACGAGCGTTGATTACGAGTATTCCGAGTACATCTACAACGCCCTTGGCGACCTCGTCGGCAACATTGTGACGATAGAAAACCATAACCACGGCTATCACGGAATCCAGGCCGACCCGGATACCCCGAGTAACAGTAAAACCGCCGTTGTTGAGAAGAAATATGTAGTAGACTATACGTCGGATTTGCGCAACATTCTGGTGGAGTATGAAACGAACGGGTTAACCTACCGGTATACCTACGGTGCGCTGGGCAGGAAATTGTCCGTTACGATCAGTCCGGTATTGACATCGGCGGGCGAACTTGTTAATGTAGATAATGAGGTGAAACTCTATTACCACCATGACCGCTTAGGATCGACAAAATTCCTGACGGACGACGTTTCAGGCAAGGTTGTCAGCTACGTGGACTACGACGAGTGGGGCGCGCCAACTGATAAGGCCGTTCTCCGTCTGGGCTTGCGTCAGCTTGACTTAGTTACCTCATACACGGGCTACATCCACGATCCGGTGCTGGATATATATTATGCCCAAGCCAGGATGTATGACGCGAACAGCAAGAGATTCCTGGCGATTGACCCGTGGGAGGGCGAGCTTACAGACCCGCAGACCTTGGCGAAGTATACGTATGTCATTAATAATCCGTTGAAGTATGTGGATCCCTTTGGGCTGACTCCTGCGGCAACTACGGGTAGTACGAGTTCAGGCGGGACTACAAGCTCAGGAGGGACTACGGATACCACTAACACTTCCAGCACTTCCGATAAGTGTAAACAGTGCAATAAAAAGACTTGTAACTGCGATGAATCTGATAGTGATTCTGAAAACGACGCGCTTGACGACTTAATCGAATTTATTAACGATCTGGGATTGGTAAATTATCCCGAAGAGGAATTACAAGAAGTAATCGAAAAAGCTATTGAGCAGATTAAGGAGGATGCTGAACTCTACAACAAGCTGGCTGATTTGTTTGGTGGCCATGAACTGGTAGATGACATGGTTGAGGCGCTTATTGGAGCCGCTATTGAGATTTCATATCACCACGATGGCACGGATGAGGAATTAAAGGAGATTCTTGACACGGTTGCTGTGGCGATTGTGGATACGGCAATTTCGATTGGCGCTATTAGTTATGATGCCGAAGGATTTACAATTTTCAACAGAGAGGAAAGTTTGGGTGGTAAATTGTTATCAGCAAGAATACAGATTTATGGTGATGATGTACTGGCGAACGGAGTACCTATATATGCACTATATCAAGCACACGAAAGCCCAATAATAAGTCACTTCGAAAAAAGCAAGCCGAGAGTGTAAAAGTCCTCGGCTTCGTTGTAAGTTTTCGGGGTTTGACATATCGCGGCTTGCCGCGAAAATTTTTTGAGTATTACCCGAAGCGTATGTAAAAAAATCCCTGCCGTTATTATCAATGAACAGGAATTTTTAATGATTAGCTTTTAATAAATATTTCGTCACAGTCGATACATTTGAGTTTATTTGATATATCCTTGGACGCTCTTACAATCAAGCTACACACGGAGCAAGTATATTTTCTCATGGATTGTTTTGTGCGGGAAACAGTTTTTTCCTTTCCATCCGTTCCCGTGGTCGTAGTCTTTGGCGTTCCGTCACGGTATGTTTTCATGCGTTCCAGCTTGAAACACCCTGCGCGGGTTTTTGATTTTACTATGTCGGTCAGCTCTTGGGTGGGTCTTGTAATGCAGTAGCCGTATTTTTCAGATTTTTCAACAGCCAACCCGCACCGCTCCGCAACCTCTTTGAATTTCTTGTTGTGGTATGTCTCTGGACTGCTGGTGTCCTGTATGCCGTTTTGGATATTGTAAAGATGACACATTTCATGCAATAGGGTTGTAATAACTAATTCGGTATCACGGTTAAGGTATTCGGCACAAAGGTTGATTTCCCTGTACCATTTCATGTCTTTACTGCTCCATACCTTATTTACGGTAATCCAATCGTAAGCACCCGATGTAACGTCTGTAAGTATTGCAATTACAGGCTTTTCCAGTTCGTTGTTGAAATACATTTCGTTAAGCATTTTGAAATTTCTTTGCAATTCGTCAATTGCCGATTGAATTGTGATTTGACCTTTCATGGTTGGCAACCTCTTTTTTGATTTTTTGATTATGGACGTTGGCGTTAGCGCGTGACGCTTACACCGCTTACCTAACCCACACCATGTAAGAAAAACGCTGTCAAGAAAACCGTGGAATAAATGTTTATCTTATGCCGCGAAAGTTTCTTTACTGTGTTTTTTGGCATGGTGATATTGACGATTATTGACAGGTAAAGTCAAGGACGTTTTATACTTGATTTAATGAATTGAGCGGCATTGACACATAAGAATAAATTGAAAGGAATGATTGTAATGAAGGTTAAGATTTTAGATAGCGATAGGTAAGCCCTTGGTGTTATCGCAGGCTTTTCCCCCGCCCTAAACCGGGCATGAACCTTTCAGCTCACCCGGCTTACCATCAAAGAAATAATTGCGTGTCATTCTAACAAACCTCAACAGAAACAAGGCTCCGAAATTGATTTAATGTCTTTAATTGTTTTATGGTAAGATTTAACAAATCCATGTATTTTGTGATGGTTTCTGAGTTTGTGGCGTGTATAAGGCGGTGTACGCTTTCGCGAACAAGGAAAAGATTTTGGTATTTATCCGTACCGCCAGCTTGCTTTGGCACCCTATGATGACAATGAATATCATCAATAACCATCTTTGTGCCAGTTACCGCGCACTTACCTTGTTGTGCAGAATAAAGAGAAAGCCGGTTGTCGTTATATTAGACAGAGCGGTTAAGGACGGGATTTCTCATTAAATAATGGAGTATATTTATATCCACTATATTTAAGTCTTTATGAATCTCCGCCCTGCCTTCCGGCGTATAAGAGTTTGTTGACCGCCTCTTTTGCTTGGCAAGGATTGATTGAACCAGGAACTATTCCTGCGGCTTAATTCATCAATTCCTTTCTTCCCACTTTATATGTGGGTTTTGTTTTTATGCTCTTTTTAACCATCCGTGCTAAATGCTTTCACGTTACTATATCTTTGCTCCGCTTGTCAATTTGAGCCGACGTGTTGCTATTCCCTAAATTATAACGTTTCCCCTGTCTTTTTATCGCGTCTAACTGTAGCTTATAAGAAAAGGCTTTTTCGGATGCCAGCAGCTTTTCCCTATGTTTTAGGTTGCTGTCAGTGATAATCATAACCGCTATATCGTCCTCAACATCGCGGATTATCGCCTTTATCTTCCTTTCGCCGTTTAACCTCACCCACAACTGTTATACTCTCGGCAAGCTCCTTCAGCTTGTCATCAGTATATGGTTTAAACGGATCGTTGGGGTGAGGTTTCAACAATGCTATGTCAAGCTTAACTATTTCATCGGCCTTATTACTATTTGTAAGGCCAAACATTTACTCATAAGCTCTGTCAACATCACCTTGATTGTTCGCTGAGCGCCCTCTGCCTTGTAAAGCCGCCGAAATATCCTGTCTAGCCATTTGTCAGCAGCTCCTTTGCCGCCATCTCATAAGCTAACGATGCTTTGCTAAATGGCTCCAACTCATGGATGCTTACCCCGTAACCGGGCTGTTCGGCTAATCTCACGGCATAGGGAATGGGTTGGCTGAACAAGTTTAAAGCATCGCCATAATTATCCTGAACCAGTTTCATAGTGTTGCGGCCAAGTTTCGTTTGCCCTTGATATTTCGTAAGTAAAATGCCTTCAACCTTCAATTTGGTATTATATTTCCTTTTCACGCCGTTAACCGTAGCCAATGCTTCGCTTACGTCGTCATAACTCAAAATATGCGCCTCGACGGGAAGCAGCACGCTGTCGGCGGCGACAAGGGCGTTAATCGTTAACATGGACAAGCTGGGCGGACAATCGATTAGAATATAATCATAGCTTGGTCGTAAGGAATCTAATAAATATTTTAACACTTTTTCACTCGTAATTCTACTGTTCTCATCAAATAAATCTTCGCCTGCTTTTTCGGAAACCATACGGTTTTGCTTGCACCAATCACCATCAGTAAGCGGCATGACATTAAGAAACTTGATAATCTTTATAATTATCTGTGACGAGCGAGGGGTGCGGGGTTTCCGCGATCCCAGCGTCCTTGTGTGTTAATTCTTGATTTTTACGCCTCTTTTATATGAAATATTTTTTTCTGTGCCGCAGATAATCTTGCGAACACAAGTCCATAATATAAAACAAAATACAGCCAAATCATAAAGCAAAAATTCGCCAATTCAAAAAGCAAATACTTGACAAATCATAAACCGTTTGCTATTATGTCATTATAATCCTTGTTGGGACTGCATTTGCGCGGGAGGATATTTTTGTGAATCCAAACTACTTAACCCGGATTTCGGATGAAAAATTGAAGTTGTTTTTGCGCGCCAAAGGAGCTGTTCTTATTGAAGGGCCAAAGTGGTGCGGGAAAACAAGCTCGGCTGAACAGTTAGCCGGAAGCGTTTTGTATATGCAAGACCCAGATAAAGCTGCAATGAATAAAGCAACTGCGCAGTCAAAACCTTCTCTGCTCTTGGAGGGCGAAACGCCGCGCTTGCTTGACGAATGGCAAGTCGCTCCTGAGCTGTGGAATGCGGTGCGTTTTGCCGTTGACAAACGCCGTGCTGTCGGGCAGTTCATTTTGACCGGCTCGGTTATCCCGACCAGAACCGATGATATGCATACGGGAACGGGGCGCATTGCCCGAATGAAAATGCGGACGATGTCTTTGTATGAAACAGGAGACTCAAACGGTGCAATCTCCCTCGAAGCACTATTTGACGGTGCTGTGGATTTAGATGGCAGATCAGATATATCCGTCGAGCAGTACGCATTTCTAATCAACCGCGGCGGTTGGCCTGCTGTCCCTCACGAAACGGATGAAAAAATCGCTCTGACCGTTGCCTCCGATTATGTTGAAGTGGTAGCGAATGAGGATATATCCAAAGCGGACGGTGTCGAAAAAGACCCCGTGCGCGTAAAAGCTCTCTTGCGGTCTATATCCCGCCATATTTCCTGTGAAGCCAAAATCACTACGCTTGTGAATGATTTGCTTGCCAACAACGAATCCCTGTCACATGTAACGATTGACAGCTACTTGAAAGCACTGAATAAAATTTTTGTTTTGGATGATTTGCCCGCTTGGAGCGCCAAGCTGCGCTCCAAAACGGTTATGCGAACTACGGCGAAACGGCACTTTACCGACCCGTCCATCGCGACCGCCGCATTGCGGGCAACGCCGAAAAGATTACTGTCTGATTTCAACACTTTCGGTTTGCTGTTCGAATCATTGTGTATTCGTGATTTGCGGATATATGCCGACAGCATTGACGGCAGTGTATACCATTACCGCGATAAAAACGGTCTTGAGATCGACGCTGTCATCCAGCTTGCCGACGGGCGGTGGGGCGCTGTAGAAGTAAAGCTTGGAGCGGGCGAAGTGGATAAAGCTTGCAATAATCTACTCAGACTGAAGCAAGTCGTTGATACGGACAAAATGAACGAGCCTTCTTTTTTGATGGTGCTGACCGGCACGGAATATGCTTTTCAAATGAAAAATGGTATATGGATTGTGCCGCTTGGATGTTTGAAGAACTGATAATTTCTGATAAGAACTTTGGATTCGAAAACGAAATAAAATCTGTGACGTTGTATGCAGCGTTTTGCATCTAAGAAAGCCGCCCACATCACATCGAGCGAGGAGGAATAGAATGAGTAAAAATATTCTTTTGCAGATTGCCAAAGTACAGCCGGGGGGACTCTCTGGAAGGAGCTACAGAAAATAGTCAACATCGAAAACAAAAGCACATCCACCGCTCCGGCAAGTGCAAACATACCTTTGAGATTCACGAAGATTTGAAAAAAAGCCATGATTGAGATAAAAGGAAAATACAATACCGCCAAGTTGTTTACCGATACCGCTGAACAGAGCGCTATCCAACAGATTGAACATCTGCTGGATCAGGAATTTATAATCGGCAGAAAAAACCGTATAATGCCTGATGCTCACGCCGGCAGGGGCTGCACCATTGGCACGACTATGACAATTACCGATAAAGTCGTTCCAAACCTCGTTGGGGTGGACATCGGCTGTGGAATGTCATATATTCAACTACTGTAAACAAAAGCACTTTAGACGAAGCCCCGTTTTCGTACAAGTCTATGGAAGAAATAATCGCCAACATCGGAGATACGGCGGAAATCGTAAATACAATCAAGCCGCTGTATAATTTCAAAGCGGCGGAGTAAGGAGTTCTATCAATGTTATTAACCATAACCTATACAGGGCAGAACACCACCGACTTAGGTTTCTTGCTTTATAAAAACCCAAGCCGCCCACAAGTGTTTGAACTGAACCACGGTAAGGCGTATGTCTTTTACCCGGAAGCATCAAACGAACGCACCACGGCGGCGCTGTTATTGGATATTGACCCCATCGACTTAGCGCGCGGAAAATCCGGCACTACAGGCGGAGGCTTATTTGATTATGTCAATGACCGTCCGTATGTGTCATCGTCCTTTCTGAGTACGGCGATTTCAAAGGTGTTCGGCACAGCTATGACAGGACGGGCGGACGCGCATCAGGAATTATCCGATTCTCCGCTTGATTTGACGGCGAAAGTAACCATGCTGCCTTGCCGGGGCGAGCAGGAGAAATTGAACAGCGTTTTCGAGCCGTTGGGATATAAGGTCAGTTATGAAACCTTTATATCCGACGAAAAATTCCCCGATTGGGGTGAAAGTAAGTATGTGAACCTGACCATCAGCGGAAAGGTTCGTCTGCGCGACTTGTTGAAACATCTATTTGTATTGATTCCTGTATTCGACAGGCAGAAGCATTACTGGGTAGGCGCGGACGAAGTGGAAAAGCTGCTGCGTATAGGTGAGGACTGGCTGCCCGACCACCCGGAAAAAACATATATTACCGGAAGATACTTGAATCGCCGCCGTTCCCTCGTCAACATGGCATTTGAACGGTTGGCCGCCGCAAACGCTGTTGATGGGGAGATGTTGGGCGCGGAACCGGAGGAAGCGGAAGACAATCCCGAAAAGAAATTGAATCTGAACGCGCAGCGTCTCGGAAGTGTGGTTGCCGCGCTAAAAAGCCACGGCGCGAAACGTGTGATTGACATTGGCTGCGGCGAAGGGAATCTTTTGAATGCACTCGTCAAAGAGCGGCAATTTACGAATATCGCAGGTGTTGACGTATCTCATGTAGCACTTGAACGGGCAAGCGATAAGCTGAAATTGGAACGTTCGGGAGATTACATGCGCGAACGGGTGCAGTTGTTCCAGGGTTCGCTTACTTATAAAGATTCTCGTTTCGAGGGCTATGACGCAGCTTGTGTTATCGAGGTTATTGAGCATTTGGACATACCGCGCCTTGCCGCCTTTGAGCGGGTTCTGTTTGAGTTTGCCAAGCCGTCTGTCGTTGTGCTGACTACTCCGAATCGTGAATACAACGAAAATTATAAGAACCTTTATGACGGAGACTTACGCCACGGAGACCATCGTTTTGAGTGGACACGAGCAGAGTTTCGGGATTGGGCGAATCGAACAGCGGAAAAATTCGGATATGCCGTACAATTTTCAGAAATCGGCGACGCCAGTGAAGTTTACGGTGCGCCAACACAGATGGGGGTGTTTACAGTATGCGGATAGAAATTCCTGAAATTGCGGTAGTTGCGCTGATGGGTGTTTCCGGCAGCGGCAAATCCACCTTCGCCGAACAATTCTTCAAGCCTACGGAAGTGCTGTCCTCTGACTTTATACGCGCCCTCATTTCCGACGACGAAAACAATCTGACTGTGAACACGCAGACCTTTGATACATTATATTACATCGCAAATCAACGCTTAGACCTTGGACTTCTGACCGTTATTGACGCGACAAATGTGCAAAAAGAAGCCAGGGCTTCGGTATTGCGTCTTGCGAAAGACCAAAATTGCCATGCGGTAGCCATTGTGTTGGATATGCCGGAGACGCTGTGCAAGGAACGCAACGAAAAACGACCTGACCGTGACTTTGGCGGTCATGTTATTACTCGGCAGGGAGAGCAACTGCGCCGTTCAATCCGTCATTTACAAAAAGAGGGATTCCGTTTTGTGTATGTGCTGAAAAGCGAAGAAGACATCGCTAACGTGGAGATTATCCGCACGCTATTATGGAATAACAAAAAGAACGAAACCGGTCCCTTTGACATCATAGGCGATATACACGGTTGCTACGATGAGCTTTGTACTCTGCTTGATAAACTCGGTTATTCGGTTGACAAAGTTAATTGCACCGCTGTTCCGCCGGAAGGACGCAAGGCAATATTCCTGGGAGACCTTTGTGACAGAGGCCCGAAAAACGTTGAGGTGCTGCGCCTTGTAATGAACATGGTACAATCGGGTGCTGCTTATTGCATTGCCGGGAATCATGACGCAAAGCTACTGAAACATCTGCGCGGTGCTAAAGTGCAATTAACACACGGGCTTGATAAAACCGTTGAGCAACTGAACGCACAAAGCGAGGAATTTGTCGCGGGAGTTAAAACATTCATAGACGGCCTTATCAGTCACTATGTATTTGACGGCGGTAAATTGGTCGTTGCCCATGCGGGGTTGAAGGAAAAATACCAAGGGCGCGGAAGCGGTCGTGTTCGTGATTTCTGTTTATACGGAGATACCACGGGCGAAACCGATGAATACGGCTTGCCGGTACGCTTGCCCTGGGCGAATGAATATCGCGGCAAAGCGATGGTGGTCTACGGGCATACGCCTACGCCTGATGTTGAAGCAATCAACAATACATTCTGCATTGATACCGGCTGCGTTTTCGGCGGCAAACTGACCGCGTTCCGTTATCCCGAAAAAGAAACGGTGCAGGTTGACGCAGAACGGGAGTATTACGCTCCGGCGAAACCGTTTCTTGATAATCCGATCGCAAATGATGACGTGTTAAATATTGACGATGTGCTGGGGCAGAAATATCTTACCACCCGTTTACGCCGCAGCATAAAAATCAACGCCGAAAATTCTACTGCCGCACTTGAAGTAATGAGCCGTTTTGCCGCAGACCCGCATTGGCTGATTTATTTACCGCCTACCATGTCACCTTGCGAAACGAGCAAGCTCCCGGATTACTTAGAATACCCCACGGAAGCCTTTGATTATTATAAAACGCGCGGTGTTGGCAAGGTAGTGTGTGAACAGAAACACATGGGTTCAAGGGCTGTCATCGTGCTATGCAAAGACGCGGAGACCGCAGCGCGCCGGTTTAAGGTAAACGACGGCAGTTTCGGTATCGTTTATACTCGAACCGGGCGGCATTTCTTTGACGATGCCCAAACCGAAAGGACAATTCTGACGCGGCTCCAAAACGTGCTGGCAACTTCCGGCTTTTGGGACGATTTCAATACCGATTGGATTTGTCTTGACACGGAATTGATGCCGTGGTCGGCTAAGGCGCAAAAATTGTTGGAGGAACAATATGCTCCCGTTGGTCGCGCCGGACGAAGCGGATTAGCAACGGTTATTGATGTTATTGAAAAAGCAACTGCCTTGCACAACGATAATGAGGAACTATCCGCATTGCTTACACGTTATCAATCCCGCACTGATGCGATCAATCTATATACGGACGCGTACCGCCGCTATTGCTGGGACATGAACAGCCTAGACGATTACCGTATCGCGCCGTTTCATATCCTTGCAACCGAGGGTAAAATCTGGTGCGGCGAAAATCATGTTTGGCACATGGAAATCATCGCAAAATACATGACCGGAACCGATCCGATATTTATGGATACAAACTACCGGCTCGTGGATTTGCTCGATGAAAACAGCGTAGCGGACGGCGTGAAGTGGTGGGAAGAATTAACCGATTCCGGCGGAGAAGGCATGGTTGTAAAGCCGTATGATTTTATTTCTACCAAAGGAACGGAACTGTTGCAGCCTGCCGTCAAGTGCCGCGGGCGGGAATACCTCCGCATTATCTATGGTCCCGAATATATGTTGGAAGATAATTTGACGCGGCTGAAAAAACGTTCGCTATCAAAGAAGCGAAATCTTGCGCTGAGTGAATTTGCGTTAGGTTTAGAGTCATTGGAACGATTTGCGCGGAACGAACCGCTGTACCGTGTTCATGAATGTGTGTTCGGTGTGCTGGCGATGGAGAGCGAACCGGTAGACCCGAGGTTATAACGTAAAGCATAAGCAAAACAAATAAAACTAATAGTTTGACAGGGCTTCCATTACGGAGGCCCTGTCAGAGTGTCGACAAGCAACACGCAAAACCCCTAAAAAGATTGAAGAAATAGGGGATTTGTGATATAATGATAACGGTGATGCTGAATGATGGGAATAAAGAATGCGATAAATAAAACGC
>Ga0123353_10016295_pt1 | contig 10857 bp, 10 predicted proteins | sample TergutLab28metaG_3_FD_92763 | JGI IMG/M metagenome (GOLD analysis project Ga0123353, IMG submission 92763) | Labiotermes labralis P3 segment gut microbial communities from Petit-Saut dam, French Guiana - Lab288 P3 | ecosystem: Host-associated > Arthropoda: Insects > Digestive system > Gut ... | reverse complement strand
TGAGCCTCTGTTTTCTGTTACCGAAGCAGATTCGCCATGGCCACCCGGCAATTTTACAATACTTATCTTCCAGTTTGTTTTTTTAAGCTCCTCTATCTCTTTTTCAAAAAGATTAACTCCTGTTGCAGGATCAATAACTGATTGATATGGACTTGCGGAAGAAGGGTTGTGAGCGCCATCAGTTAAAATTACAATTTCGCGGCTTGAATTATTTGTAATACCTGAAACATAGGTTCTAAGATATTTCAAAGCTGAAATAAAATCTGTATGTTTTCCAAGTGGATATAATAAAAAAAGATCTTTTAAAATATATTCAATATCATTTTTATTCCTGATCTGCCGGGAAAGAATAAAGGAGGGCTCTGAATCAAAAGTTATAAGATGGAATGTATCTCCATATTTTAAATAATCAGAAATAATATCTTTCATAATATAATTTAAAATATCATTATAAATAGGGAATACACTTCCCGATGTATCAAGAAGTACAACCATATCAACAGGAGTTATCCCATGCCCGTCAGCAGGAGATGAATCTGCCTGTGAAGGGATAATTAAAAAGAATCCTGCTATCAATAAAACTAATATTAAATTTTTTTTACTCATTTTATATAAGCTCTGACTTTGTTATTTTTTTAACAGTATAATTATAATTTCTGTCATTTATTGTAAAATTCAAGTTTTCATCAACTTTTGCATTTAATAATGCACTTCCAAAAGGGGCCATATAAGAAATAATATTTTCCTCCGGAGAAGATTCCCATGGACCAAGTATTGTATATGTTTCTTTTGCTTTTGTCTCATTATTGATAAGTACAATTTTTGTGCCAAAAGAAATTTTATTGGTATTTACTGTTGCAGGATCAAACACATAACACTTCTCTATTTCTTCTTTTAATTTTCCTACTGTTACATTAAGCATTTCCTGTTTTTCCTTACCTGCTTTATATTCGGCATTTTCACTAAGGTCACCAAGAGCTATTGCTTTACCAATTTCTTTTGAGTTATTGGGAACTTCAACTTCAAGAATATATTTAAGTTCTTTTTTCTTTTTTTCAAGACTTTCAGGCGTAACAATAAGACCGCGTGATATAATATCAATCTCTTCTTCGATTCCGATAAATTTAATATCTGGATGGATATCCTTGATATTTTTCTTGATTTCGATCTTTAATGCCGGATCAACTCCCTTTATATCATCTATAAGAGAAATCATTCTTATAATTACATTTTTATCAGCATTAAAGATAAATTTTTCAAGCTTTTTATCTTTAAACAGATAATTATTAAGTTGTTTATTGATCTTTTTATTATTACTTACATTTCTTTTATTAACAATTTCCCTGCATGTAATATCAAGAAGATGTATTGCGCTAACAAGAATTTTTTCTTCTCCAGGCGATGCTTTTTCAAAAATAGCATATTCTTCTATATTTTTTAAAATCCAGATAAAAGTTTCGCGGTACTCTTTATAATTTTCATATATTGTCTTTACAAGCTCTGCTACTTTATCTTTATAATCTTCTGCAATTAAGGCATCGATAACGCTTCTATTAAGATATTCGGGGAATATTTCAAGATAGATTGCAGACCAGTTCTGATCAAATATTTTTACTTTATCAAGGAAAAGTTTTTTAAGATCCGAATCTGTTATTTTTGTAAACAGGGCAGGGATATCGGTTACATTTTTAATAAGATCATTGAACTTTACATTAATACCTGGATTTAGATGCGGGAATTTTGAGACAATCTGGTCAACAAGAAGGTAACTGCAAATAACATATTCATTTGGGGAATTATAAGATTTCAGGTAATTCGTAAAATATTGAAACATTTCAGGAAAATAATCTGATTCAATGGAAACTTCATCCACAAAATCAAGAAGTGTTTTTAATTTATCAAAAAATCCTGCTTCTGCCTTGAAATTGTTATAAGCTTTTTCTTCAAAAGTAATAGGCTTATCTCTTACAACAAAAAAATCTGCCTTATCCGGAAGGTTTCCAAAATCTGTATTTGTTTTAAGAATTTTTCTTGCCTCATTGCTCCATGATGTCCATTCGCCGGTTGTAAGTATACTCGGAACAAGTTCGCTTTTAATTCTTTTTATATCTGCAGAATTGCCAAAACTTTTTATAATTGTTTTAAGAGTCCATGAAACATCGCTTTTAACCATCTTCCTGAGCTCATCTTTTTTCTTTGTGCTTTTATAAACCCAGAAGTGCTCTTTTCCAAGCATTAGAAGGGCATTTACAGCCATTTTAAGAGACATTGTATGTCCCTTCTTTTTTATAAAATCAATTACAACATTATCGCCTTTGATATCAATAATTTTTCCAATTCCCCATGATCTGTGGAATACGAAATTATTTGTTTCAAAAGATATATGTTTTTCAAAATCAGCAATAGCTTCGTGAATATTTCTCCATTTTTGAGAAAGGTTTGATATTTTAATATATTCTTCGACCTGGCTATGGTAACTGTATTTCTGTGTAAAACAATATATGATTTCGCTTCTCATCTCGTTATTTGCAGGTTCAAAAGCAAGTATATGTTTTAAAATATCTATTGCATAATCCCAGTTTTGTCTTTTTTTATAATGTTCATAAAGCTCTTCAAGAAGCTGGCAAGCTCTTTCTTCACTTATGTTCTTTGTTACTTTCTTTGTTAAATGATAAAAGAAATCGATCTCATCCGGACAATTTTCAATGATTTTCGGCCACAGCTCTTTTACAGCAGAAAACTGTTTTTTATTTGCATATCTGTGAATAGCTTTTTTATAATAATCTATAGCTTTGTCTTTATTGTTATCAGCTTCATGTTTTTCAGCAAGATGTTTTATTATTTCAGTTTCATCATAATCGACTTTTATCAACCTTTCCCATGCATCGATTTTCTTATCATTTTCCCCTTCATTTTCATAACATTCAGCAAGCATTCTCAAAGCGATTTTATTCTCTCCGTAATCGAGAATTCTTTCACAAAGATATTCAACAACATTCCATTTATGATTATCAGAAAAAATATTGATCAAAACTATAAGGTTTGAATCATCGATAACATGTTTAGAGAGCGAAAGGATCCCTGAAATATAGAGCGCAATAATAGAGTTTTTTGAATGAACTAAATGTTCTTCACACAGTTCAAGAACTTCTTGTAAAGATTCATTATCGCCTGAATCTTTAATCAGGTGATTAAGGTCCTTAAAATTATTAATTGAATAACTTTTTATTGTAGCACGTGTCCATTTTTCTTCATTAAGCATCTGACCAATTTTTTCAAGCAAGTTTGAACTCATTTTTTACTCCAAATATATATATTATAGGAAAATATCTAAAATAACAATCTTTCAGTTTGAGTAAAGCTCATACACAGAAGGATTAATTTTATTGATTTTTTGCAAGACATCTTCGATCCTGTCTTTGCTGTCATTTGTACTTATATAATAATCAATAAGCCAAAAATATCTGTTTAAGAGTCTTGGAATCGTAATTTCTCTACTTTCCACATCCTCTTCAAATTGGTGCTCAAGAGTACTTATTGATTGTTTCAACTTCCCAAGCTCAAGCACTTTTAATTCTCTTTTTACATTAAAAACACCGTACAATACTCCATAGATTGGAATCCATTCATTCAGAAGTTTATCATTAAATCCAAGCAATTTTACCCTTGCAATAAGCTTTTTTATAAGAAGCGACTCAAGAGAGTAAATATCGATGCTTTGAGGATCAATAAAAAAAGCCTCTCTGAAAAATATTTTTGATGCTTTTACCTCATTCATAAATGCATAACAATCTGCAATTTCTGCCATCAGTTCTGCATCTTCATTTTTTGACTGCAATACAGTTTCAAGATATTCAAGCGAACGGCAGTAGTCGCCTAAATATTTGTAACACAATCCAATTTTCGTTAATATTTCCTGATCATCAGCGCCATTCTCCAGCAACTGATTAAAATGATGAAGTGCCTGATTAAAAACCCAGTATTTTATTGCATAAATCGTAAGCTCATCATCTGTTATGTCAAATTTCCCGGAAAAAGCAACAAAAGCCTTCCATTGCCTAAAGAGATAACAACCACGCTCATAGTGACCTTCAACAGTTTGAAAACGCATCTTTCTTTCGATCCAGAAATTGACAAATTTAAGCCCATTTATTACAAGTTTTTCATTAAAATCAATAGAAAATGCTTTTTCTATCTCAATTTTTGCTTTTTCAAAATCACCGCTTTTTAAGCTATCCCTGGCAATTTGCAGTAATGATGCAATACTTTCTTTTACATCAGTTATACTTTTATCCATGTTTTTTCCTTATTATTATACTTGCCAAAACGAAATAGGTCAATTAAGCGATTTCTTAATTGCTTTAATAAAATTAATTTGATAACTTTTTAGCTATGGTGATTAACAGAAAAATTGATATTTTTATCTCCATTTTAGGAGCAGATTTAAGTAATGTTGAGAGGGCAGTTAAGCTATGTGAAGAGTCTGCGGTAGATGCTATTCATGTTGATGTTATGGATGGCCATTTTGTTCCTCAGATAACTTTTGGAAATAAATTTTTATCTGATCTTAAAAAAATAACAAAACTACCAACTGATGTTCATCTTATGGTCAACAATCCTGACCGCTTTATTAATGATTATCTCAAAGCTGGGGCAGATGCAATATCATTCCATATAGAAGCTGATATCCATGTAAACAAAACATTAAACTCAATAAAGGAAGGAGGAGCCAAAGCAGGTATATGTATTATTCCTTCCACACCTGTAGCAGCTCTTTCAGAAATAATCGATATTGTTGATTTTGTTCAGGTCATGACAGTAAATCCAGGTTTTGCAGGTCAGAAAATTATTCACTCATCTATTAAAAAAATTGGTGAACTGGATGCATTACGAAAATCAAGAAATCTCTCTTTTAAGATATCTGTTGATGGCGGAGTTAATAACCAAACATCAGGAGAGATTATAAAACAAGGGGCAGATATTCTTATAACTGCTTCTGCTTTTTTTAATGCTCCTGATCCAAAAAAAGAAGCCATGATTATAAGAAACAATGGAGCATAAAAAATATTTATCACATATACTAAAAATAACTCAACTTGACAACTTGTCAAGTTTATGATATATTATTCCCATGAAAGAAATGACTGTTGGAGAGATCAAGACTCATTTTTCTAAAATTCTTGATGAAGTGCAGGAAGGGGAAAAGGTGAGTATATTGTATGGCAGAGCAAAAAAACCTGTAGCAATGATAGTTCCATTTGTTGAAGAAAAGAAAACTAAACGAAAAATTGGTATTCTGGAAGGTAAAATGTCAGTTAAATTTGAAAAAGACTTTTCAATGACCGATGAGGAATTATTAAATATATGAATTATCTGGTTGATACTCATATTCTATTATGGTCATTTTTGAAAACTAATAAATTATCAAAGGAAATAAAATCAATATTATTAAATAACAATAATAATATTTATTATAGTCCAATAAGTTTGTGGGAAATATCAATAAAATATGGATTAAAAAAATTGTCTTTTAATGGCGGAACACCAGATGATTTTTTTATGGAATTAAATAACAGCTTTTATCATTGTAAAACAATAGCTGCTATAGATTTTATAACAAATTATAAATTACCGATTTATCATAAGGATCCATTTGACAGGTTTTTGATATGGGAAGCAATAAGAAACGATTTTGTATTAATTAGCAGTGATAAAAATATGGAATTATATAAAAAAGAAGGACTAAAGATTATTTGGTAGTAAAATAAATTATTATTCATCATAGAAAGATTAATGCGTAACTACCAATGTTATATTGTCGTTAACCGGGTCTCCTAAATAAGTTGTTCCATTCCAACCTATACCTCTAAAAGCATTGCCCCAGTTATTGGAAGTAGTGTCCAAATTATCATAAGGGCTTGATGAAACAATTAAATCCCATGCTGGAACATTGGGTACCCTTACTGTAACAGACTTTGGAGAATTAACATCAGAGAACAACCTTTCATCCATTGTAGGGACAATATCTCCAAGGGTAATTGACAAAGCAATGTCTCCGGTTGAATAAAAAGCTCCTTGGTCAAACTCTGTTACCACTGGTAAATCCACAGTATGTAAAGCAGTACATTTGCCAAAAGCTAACAGACCAATAATCTCTGCTGCAGGTAAATTTATGGTTTGAAGAGCAGTGCAACTATCAAAAGTACTATCTCCAATATTTATTGCCATAGGTAAATTTACTGTTTGTAAAGCAGTACATTTAGAGAAAACACCTTGCTCTAATAATAATGTATTAATACCTATGTCAGTTGCCTTAGGTAAATTTACTGTTTGTAAAGCAGTACAACTTAAAAAAGCCCCATGTTCAATAGTTATAACTTCAGGCAAGTTTACTGTTCTTAATGCAGTACAGCCTATAAATGCAAATTCGCCAATATATATTGCTGAAGGAAAGTTCACTGTTGTTAGCCCGATACACTGGTAAAAAGCATTGGATTCGATGGTTTTTGCCATTGGCAAATTTTTATTTGTTAACGCGGTACAATTATAAAAAGCACGGGAATCAATGGTTGTTGCCATTGGCAAATTTATATTTGTTAGCGCAGTACACCCGGAAAATGCTTGTTGACCAATGGTTGTTGCTCGTGGGAGGTTTACATGTGCTAAAGTTCTACAACCACCGAAAGACATGTAGCCAATGCTTTCTGCTGCAGGGAAAGAGATACTTTGCAAAGTAATACGATTCATAAATGTCCATTCACCAATGGTTATTACATTTCGTCCAGTTACAGAAGTAAGTGAATCAAAGTTATTAAATAAAAAATTAGGGAAAGTCCCATTAGCAATAATTATAGCTTCATTGGGTAATACAAGGGAAACAATTCTATCTTTGCCTGTTTGAACTGTGGAATTAAGGTTAAACACAGTAGTGTCCATGCCACAAGCAGAAAGATCGAGGTTTACATATTTACCAACTCTCTCTATTTCTGTAAGCAAATTTAGCCATTCGCTGCTCGGCATAGTTCCAAGGTTTATATTTAAAGCAAGCGATACCGGGTTGTTCTGTGTTCCGTTAGGCTGCAATGCAAGCCATGCAATAGCATCTTCTATGCTTGTAAATAGTGGTATCAGTTTTAAATCAACCCCACTTTTATCAAATGCAATCCAGGCTATAATTGGATTTGGGCATGAAGTAAACAGACAAGCACATAAAAGGAGAAATATTAAAAATAAAGAGTAAATTCTTTTACGTAAAAGATTTTGTTGTTTAAATGATAGAAAATCTTTGTTTTTTCCGGTTGTAAAAGTCTTCTGCATATTTATATCGTATATATAGATTTATAGAAAGTCAAATAATTACAATAACTTTGTTTCACTCACCAAACCTCTTGCGCCTTGGGCTGAAATATTTTAAAATTATGATTTAATAGGCGTTTTTATTAAATGATTAAAAGTTTCAAAAAAGCTGAAAAACAGTTTAAACAGGGAAAATATTCAGATGTAATAAGGTTACTCGAACCTGAAGTATTTAATTATAGGGAAGATGACAAATTTTATTACTATCTGGGCATGTCATGCCTTTTTCTTGGAGATTTTAGCGGAGCAAATTCCTATTTACGAAGAGCTCTTCAAATAAGACCTGATACCAATCAAATGCTTGGCCTTGCTGTTATTCATCTAAAACATGGCAATTCATCTGAAGCTATTAGAATATGGCTTGATATTCTTGATAAAGAACCTGAAAATAAATATGCAAAAAAATCTCTTGATATTTTAAATAAAACAGAAATTCTTAAAAAAATACCAGAAGACTTTCTTATAAAAAATCTTTCCAATTTTTTGCCTCATTTGAAAAAAGCAAAGTTTTATAATCTTTTTCATTATGCGTCAATTATTTTTATTTCTCTTTTCATTTTATTAACTCTTTTTATTACTTCAAATTATGCTATAAAAAGTATAAATAATTCTAAAAATCTCTATCCTGAACTTACAATAAGCAGAAATCTGAATGATATTATTGCTGTAGGTAATTTTAAAATCGAACTACAACCCAAAGAAATAGTTATGCTATTTGAGTCAGCAAAAAAACAATTTATTGATAAAAAAGATAACGAAGCAAGAATAGAGATAAATAAACTTCTTAATTCAAATGCATCGGAATCTGTAAAAGAAAAAGCCCGGCTTCTTGACACCTACCTTAAAGAACCAGATTTCAGATATTTTAAAAACAGTATTACTTACCGAATGGCCTCTGAAAATCCATATTTATATAATAACTGTTATGTAAAGTGGTCAGGAAAAATAGCTAATATTAAAATATTTGAAAAAAGCGTTTCTTGTGATTTTCTGGTTGGATATGATTCAGGAAGGATTGTTGAAGGGATAATAAATGTTATAATTGATTTTCCCATTATCTTAAATGAAGAGTTTTCCTATGATATCATAGGACAGCTAAAAATCGAAGATACATACTTTGCATTAAAAGCTTTATCGATCAGGAACTATTAAAATGCGGGCTGTTGTTCAGAGAGTTTTTAATGCATCTGTAAAAACAGAAAATAAAATAATTGGAAAAATAGATAAAGGGATAGTAGTTTTTCTTGGTATACATATTGATGACACAGAGCATGATTGCAGCTATACTGCGGATAAAATAATAAACCTTAGAATATTTGATGATGCACAGGGTAAAATGAATCTTTCGGTTTCTGATATAAAAGGCGAAGTGCTTGTTATATCACAGTTTACGCTTTGCGGAGATGTAAGAAAAGGAAGACGCCCTTCATTTAATGATGCAGCTCCTCCTGATAAAGGAAATAGTTATTATAAAAAAGTTGTAGAGATAATCAGAAATAGCACCTTAAAAACAGAAACAGGGGAGTTCGGCGCTTTGATGGCAGTAGAATATGTAAATGATGGACCTGTTACAATTATTATTGATTCGCATCCGTCAAAACATATATAAAAAAGGAGAGTTTCATGAATAACGTATCAAAGATATTTGGAGTTGTTTTTCTTGCAATAATTATCATTTTTTGCATGATAGCCTGCGACAGCAGCAACTCTGGTTCCAATACTGGAAATAATAGAGGTTCTGGAATTATTACTGCTGATAGTATTGCGGTTTTGGAAGCTGCCTTAGCTGCTCACACAGGGGGCGCAACAGTAAATAATCCAATAACTCTTGTGCTCTCCTTTGATCTGGGTACAATGACTGAGAATTCCAGCAACTGGCAAAAAATGCTTGGAGTAATTGCTGATAAAAACAAATTTGTAGCTCTTAATCTATCAAATTGTACAATGAATGTTAGCAAAGTGTTTGACCCAGACTATTCTGTATCTGCAGGTAAGAGTAAAATAGTATCTATAATTCTTCCCAATATCGCAGATAAAATAAAAGAAGGATCTTCTTTAACTTTCAGAGCATTCAATTATTTTACCAATCTTTCATATATAACAGGCAGTAATGTTACTGAAATCGGTCATTTCGCCTTCCATAATTGCACTAGCCTGAAAAGCGTGGATTTCCCGAAGACAACTATCATAGGCGGCCGCGCTTTCTATATTTGTAGTAAACTTGAAAGTATTAATTTCCCGAAGGCAACGAACATAGGCGTCAGTGTCTTCGATTATACCGGAACAACTGCGCTCACAATAACCTTTGGTGAAAATCCTCCAATTGTTGGTGAAGATATATTTTATTATGTCAATGTAACAAAAAATGTTACTGTGAAAATTCCTGATACTGCAAAAGGGAGCTATGGCTATGATGCCAGCAAAGGCCCCACATATTTTGACAATTCAAACACAGGGAACAATTGGGGTAATGCTTTTAGAGGACGTGGTTCGGATGGAAGCGGAGAAGTGAATACATTAATTACGCTAAAGTTTGATACATACACAACTCTTTAAAACGTAAAATCCGGGATATTGGAAACAGTAACATAGATCATCTGCCTGTAATCATTAAGAACAGATGAATCAATTTTACCTGAATATAAAAAAAATATTCTGCTCTCTTCAAGCATTTCTAAATTAAATTTACTATTTTTCTTCCCTTCGTTTAGAAGAAATTTAGATTCTTTTAAAAGGATATTTTCAGCTTTTTTATTATCAAGAAAAACTGTTTTTTCCATTATCTTTTTTCTTAAAATAGAGTTTTTATAATTAGAAATGTTCTCGCATATTGTAAAAAAAGAGTCTTTGGACTTTTCAATAGATTCTTTATCATTAAAAAAATTATGCAGCATAAGGTAAAGGATAAATTCTTTTTCGTTTTTATCATCAGCTTCCTGATAATATATCTTATCAAGAAGAAGTGAGAAATCTCTGTCTTTTCGTTTCGCAATATAAGGAATTGCTGTTATTTGCTCATCAAAACTTAAAATATCAAAATAATCAGCTATTATAAAATCATCTTTACTGGTACTGGTTGTAAACCAGTTAAAGGAACTATTATCCTGATTTTCTAAAAAATCCTGTAGATTTCTATCCTGTGGATTTTTATCCTGTGGATTTTTATCCTGCGGATATATGTTATTTAAAAATATTAACGGGATAATAATAAAAAGTGTTATAAAATATTTTTTCAGCATTAATATCATTATATGAAGAGTTATTGACCTGGTAAAGCAAATATGCAAAATTAAAGGAATAATAATCAACTTGATGTCTGTAACTGTTTTAATATTTTAAACATCAAACCTTTTTTTTTAATTAAAATTGAAGTATTATAGCAACATTTATTGTTATCTATTGTAATCAAATTAAGGAGACTATATAAATGGCAAAAAAATTGGAAACTCAAATACCTGAAATAAAACATAATGATTCAGAAAAACAAAAAGCTCTTGAAGC
>Ga0123353_10016294_pt1 | contig 10857 bp, 11 predicted proteins | sample TergutLab28metaG_3_FD_92763 | JGI IMG/M metagenome (GOLD analysis project Ga0123353, IMG submission 92763) | Labiotermes labralis P3 segment gut microbial communities from Petit-Saut dam, French Guiana - Lab288 P3 | ecosystem: Host-associated > Arthropoda: Insects > Digestive system > Gut ... | reverse complement strand
TACCAAGATTTACGAGGCCGACCCCTTCGTCCGGCTGGATCAAAACGGCGTGGGCAAGCTGGTGGAAACGGCTGTCCGGCTGGGCCGCCAAGCGCGCCCCGATATCAAGCTGGGCATCTGCGGCGAACACGGCGGCGACCCGTCGTCGGTGGCGTTCTTCCACCAAGTCGGTCTGGCTTATGTCTCTTGCTCGCCTTTCCGCGTTCCCATCGCCCGCCTGGCGGCGGCGCAAGCCCGTGTCAACGCCGACCGGGGCATCGCGGATCTGGGCCAGAAATAACGGGTCATCGCGTGTTTGAGAAGGGGGAAGAGGGGCGACTGGCGCCAGGGCCGGCGCTAGGGCCGGAGCCAGAGCCAGAGCCAGGGCCAGAGCCGGGTCCGAGTTCGGGTTCGGGTTCGGTCCTGGGAAATGGCATCAATCCGAGGACGCGCGCCGTCAAGCTGAGGACGCGCGCCGTCAACCTGTACTACGGTGACTATCACGCATTGCGGGATATCACGATGGATATCCATGGCTGTACCATCACCGCGATTATCGGGCCGTCCGGTTGCGGGAAATCCTCGCTGTTGCGCCTGTTTAACCGCATGAACGACCTCATCCCCGGCGTCAGGGTGGAGGGCCAGATCCTGCTTGACGATCAACCGATTACGGGCAAGCCCACGGATGTGACCATGCTCAGGCGGCGGGTAGGCATGGTCTTCCAAAGGCCCAACGTGTTCCCGATGAGCATCTACGACAATGTCGTCATCGGGCCTAGGCGTCATGGCGTAAAGCAACGCCTTGCGCTGGATGCCATCGCGGAGCGGAGCCTGCGCCAGGTGGCGTTGTGGGAAGAGTTGAAGGACAGTTTGAAGAAGCAAGCCATGGGGCTCTCCCCCGGGCAACAGCAACGGCTGTGCATTGCCCGCGCGCTGGCCGTGAAGCCGGAGATCATTTTGATGGACGAATCCTGCTCCGCCCTCGATCCGGAATCCACGATGAAAATCGAGGGCCTTATGCTGGAGTTGACCAAAGAATACACCATCATCATCGTTACGCACAACATGGAGCAAGCGCGGCGGGTGTCCGACATGTCCGCCTTTATGATGATCGACGAAGACAAGGTGGGTACCTTGGTTGAGTACGCGCCCACCCTGGAGCTGTTCGCCAATCCCCGGCATCAGCAGACGGAAGACTACATTACAGGCCGGTATGGTTGAGTTTAGGAGGGGTTGTGATGAGGGTTGCGATGCGGGCTACGATGCGGGTTGCGGCGAGGGCTGTGATGCGGGCCGCGGCGAGGGTCGCGGCGAGGGTTGCGGGGTCTTGTCCTACGGTTTGCGTCCGTATGGCCCTCGTCCTGACGATCGCCCTTTGCTTGGGGACCTTGGCCGCTTGCGGCAGCATGCCTGACTCCGTCATTGTCGTTGCGGGTTCCACGTCGGTGCAACCTTACGCGGAGGTCTTGGCCGAGGAGTTTGAGCATCAGCATTCCGAAAACGGGATCGATGTACAGGGGGGCGGCTCGACGGCTGGCGTCACTGCGGTGGAATCGGGCATCGCCGATATCGGCATGTCGTCCCGATCGCTCAAAGAAGCGGAGCAGGCGCTGTGGTCGATCGAAATCGCCAAAGACGGGTTGGCCGTCATCGTCCACCCCCAAAACCCCATCGCGGATCTATCGCTGACGCAGGTGCGCGGCATCTATAGCGGCGAGATTAGCCGCTGGAGCGAGTTGGGCGGCGTCGGCACGCAGATCCATGTTATCGCCCGGGAAGAGGGTTCGGGCACCCGATCTGCTTTTGAGGAACTTGTCATGGGCAACCATCGGATTACGCCGAGGGCTATCATTCAGGATTCCAACGGGGCGGTCATGCAATTGGTAGCCGACGACCGCAACGCCGTCGGCTTTGTTTCGCTGGGATTGGTGGAGCTTCACCCAGACGCCGTGAAAGCGTTGCGGCTGGACGGCGTTGAAGCTTCCGGGCGCAATGTCGTCTCCGGCACTTACGGCCTGTACAGGCCATTCTTGTTCGTGACCGATGGCGAACCAAAAGGTTTGACAAAACAGTTTGTTGATTTTGTCTTGTCCGCCCCGGGGCAGCAGATCCTGGAGCGGGAAGGGCTGGTTCCTGTCACAGCCGACAGGGAAGACGAGGGCTGATTTGCGATGATGAGAAAATTTCGGGAAAAGTTGCCGGGGCGGATATTCTTCTTGCTGGCGCTCTCCTCCATCTCGGTATTGGCGCTCATTACCGTCTTTATTGTCGTGCAAGGCGCGCCGATTATCGCCCGGGTCGGGGTCATCGATTTTGTGTTCGGCATGTCGTGGGCGCCCAGCCAAGGGGAATACGGGATTTTCCCGATGATTGTCGGATCGCTTTCGGTCACCTTGGGGGCAGTCGTCTTGGGCGTCCCCATTGGCATCTGTTGCAGCATCTTTTTGGCTGAATTCGCCCCTGTCAGGTTGCGCAACCTGTTTCGACCGGCCATACAGCTGCTGGCCGGCATCCCTTCGGTGGTGTATGGCTTATGGGGGCTGATTTTTATTGTCCCCTTCATACGCAATTATATGGGGGGGCCGGGCTTGAGCATCCTGGCCGGGTCCGTGGTTCTCGCCATCATGATCCTGCCAACCGTCATCAGCATCTCCGAGGTATCCATCCTGGCGTTGCCCCCCGCATACAAAGAGGGGGCATTGGCGTTGGGGATGACCCATTGGCAAGCCATCCGTTCGGTGCAGTTGCCGGCCGCGAAGTCGGGCATTGTCGCCGCCGTGATCCTGGGCATCGGCCGCGCCATCGGCGAGACCATGGCGGTCATCATGTTGCTGGGCAATGCCGTCGCCCTCCCCTCCTCTATTCTGGATCCGATTCGGACCCTGACCACCAACATCGGCATCGAAATGGGCTATGCCACGGGCGAACATAGAGAGGCGTTGTTCGCGACGGGGATTGTCCTGTTTGTCGTCATTATGATTCTCAATTCCACCGCCCAAACCATCGTGAAAAGGAAGAAGGATCAATGAAATTAAGTGCGCGCGCAGGGCAAAGGATCGCGAAAACGCTGATATGGGCAGCCGCTGTCGCCGTGTTGGCCGTCTTGCTATTTGTCATTCTCTATGTCTTGATCAAAGGCTTGCCCATCGTCAACTGGGGCTTCCTCACCGAGATCCCGCGCAACATGGGGCGCGACGGCGGCATTGCCTCCACCATTGTGGGGACCTTGCTGATCACCCTTGTGGCTATCGTTATCGCCACCCCCTTCGGGTTGGGGACGGCCTTTTACCTTGCCGAGTACACCCGGGAGGGGCGCATCACACGGATCATCCGCTTCTCCGCCGAGTCCTTGGCGGGCATACCTTCTATCGTTTATGGCCTGTTTGGGTTCATCTTTTTTGTCGATATCCTCCATTTGCGGTGGTCGATCCTGTCGGGCGGCCTGACCCTGGCCGTGATGATCCTGCCCACGATTATCCGCACCTCGGAAGAGTCCATCCGCGCCGTCCCGGATATCTACCGAGAGGTGTGTTTTTCCCTCAGCGCCACCAAATGGCAAACCATCATCAAGGTGGTGTTCCCGTCCGCCTTGCGGGGGATTGCCAACGGGGTTATCCTGAGCGTCGGGCGGTGCGTGGCCGAAACAGCCGCCGTCGTCCTGACCGCCGGCGCCCCCCTGCGGATGCCGAGCTCCCTGTCCTCCCCCACGCGCACGATGGCGGTCCACTTCTATCTTCTGGTCCGGGAGGGCATTTCCATGGACAATGCCTTCGGCACGGCGGCGCTCATCGTTATCCTGATCTTTATCATCAATGTGGGCGCCAATGCGTTGATCAACCGGGCGATGTCCAAGAACAGAACGCGGTGAGGAATGAAAATATGGGGCCGGGGGTTGCCGGGGTTGCCCCCCAGCCGAGGTGAATGGGGATATGAAACAAGGAAATACGAAAATCTCTATCCGCGATTACCAGTTTTTCTATGGGGAAAAACAAGCTCTTTTTGATATCAATTTGGATATCCGCGCCAATGAGATCCTCAGCGTGCTGGGACCGGCCAACAGCGGGATCACTACGCTGTTGCGATCCCTCAACCGCCTGTGCGACTTGATCCCCAAGGTGCGCATGCAGGGCGATATCCTCGTGGACGGGGAGAGCATATACGCGCCCCATGTAGTTGTCACCGAGCTACGGCGCCGTTTGGGGATGGTCTTTGACGTGCCGTCCCCCCTGCCCATGACCATTTTTGACAACATCGCCTTCGGACCCCGTTTGCACGGAAAAAAGAACCGCCAGCGACTGGCTGACACGGTGGAGCAGAGCTTGCGCATGGCCGCCCTTTGGGAGGACGTGAAGGACAGGCTGCATATGCCGGCGATGAGCCTGTCCGGCGGGCAACAACAACGCTTGTGCATCGCGCGGGTTTTGGCATTGCAGCCGGAGGTTATCCTGCTGGACAGACCCTGCTCGGGCTTGGATCCGATTTCTACGTCGAAAATAGAGGATTCCCTACAGCTTCTCAAGAAACGGTTCACAATTGTCATCGCCCCGCACAACGTGCAACAGGCGACGCGCATCTCCGACAGCGCCGCCTTCATGCTCATGGGGCGCCTGATTGAGGTGGGCGTCGGCGACGATCTCTTTGCCAATCCCCGCGACAAGCGCACCAGCGACTATATCACCGGCCGATATGGATAACGATAGTGGATAGCTATAGGCCGATATGGATGACGATGACGATAACGAGAACGATAACGAGAACGATAACGATAACTGTAACTATAACTGTGGGCCGAAATCTGTATGAGGCGTTGCGACGAGGGGAAGCGGGCTGCCCGGTTCGTCCAGCACCTCCACGGTCCGCAGCGTTTTGTTAATGGCCCTTGTCCGCGTGCCGACAATCTCTTCCAATGTCTTGTCCGCTGTTTGTATCTGCTTATGGGCCCTGTCAAGCGTTTCGCCGAACTTCATGAACTCTGCTTTCACGGCCCGCAACGTATCCCATACCTCTTGGGAGCGTTGTTCTATGGCAAGCGTCTTAAAGCCCATCTGAAGCGAAGCCAAAAATGCGGAGAGCGTCGTTGCGCCCATCACGATGACCTTGTATTTATTGCGTAGCTCCTCGAACAACGCCGCGTTTTGCACAATCTCGGCGTATAAACCTTCTGTTGGCAGAAACAGCAGCGCGAAATCCGTTGTTTTCGGCGGCAAGATGTACTTGTCGCAGATGTCCTTGGCAAACGCGCGAATCCTTTGCGCGAGAGATTTTTTCGCTTCGAGAGCCGCTTGCTTGTCCTGTGCGTCAAGCAAGCGATTATAGTCTTCGATCGGGAATTTTGCGTCGATCGGCAGCAGAAGCGGCATATCGCCGTTGCCGGGCAACTTTATCGCGAATTCCACGCGCTTTTTGTCCCCGATCTCGGCGTTCACCTCGTACTGGCCCGGCGCGAGGATGTCGGACAGCAGCCCTTCAAGCCTCACTTCGCCGTAAGTCCCGCGTTCCTTGACATTGGTAAGCGCGTTTTTCAGGCTCTTGGCATCGGCGGCCAGGCTTTTCATTTCACCCAGGCCTTGCTGTACGCTGTCAAGCTGTTTGCTGACCAGTTCAAAAGACTTCGCCAGCCGCATCTCGAGGGTCTTTTGCAACTTTTCGTCGACGACCCCCTGCATTTGCTCCAGCCGTTTCTCATTGCTTTCTTGGAGCAACTTGATCTTTGCTTCGAGGGTCGCGTTTATCTTTTCGATATTGTCGGCATTGCCGCGCTGGATGGAGGAGAGCCGGCTGTCAAGCTGTTCCCCGAATGCGCGAAGTTGCGCATTCGTTTCCATGCGGTTGCTTTGCAAGGTCGCTTGGATGCTTTCCTGGATTACGCCAAACCGCCTGAATTGCTCCGTCGCGCCTTCGCCCAGTTGTTTTGTGATATTGTCGCGCTGTTCGTCACTGCTTTTCTTGTGCAAGGCGATTATCTCGTCCATATCGGACATGTCCGATTTCTTTCTGCCGACGATCAGCAACGCGGCGATAAAAACCAACAACGCCACAATCACAATAGAGAAGACCAAATCAATGCCCATTGAGGAAACCCCCCTAATCACAACATAGTTTATAGAGTTTTCGTATGTACGTCAAGGGAAATGATAAACAGGGATGACGTATGGGAAAGGAAGTGCCCGGCCATGATATTCAGAGTTTTGCGCCCGGAAGAGCTGGAACTGTTTGTCGCCCACTGCGCGGCCGTGTTTTCCCATGCATCCGCCGATTACTTCCGAAACCACCAACAAGATGACCCCAACAGGGAAAGCGGTGCCGTGTTCATCGCGGAGGATGCAGGCAGGATCGTGGCGTCTGTATGTGTGTTCGCGCGGGAGATATACATCCGGGGCCAACCCGTGCGCGTGGGGGGAATCGGTGATGTCGCCACCGTGGAGGCGTACCGGAGGCAGGGCCTGAGCGCCGCCCTCCTGAAAATGGCGATCGAACACATGAACGCCAACGATATGCCTGTTTCCCTGCTTTTCACCGGCCGGCATGACCACTATGGGCGCCAGGGCTGGTTTAGCGTGTGCAAGCGCAGGACTATCATAGACCTGCGCTCACTGTCGGATCTTCCCGCGCGGTGTTCCCTTTACCCTTTGACGCCGCCTGATTTTGGCGAAGCGATGGAACTGTACCAAACAAGCGCCCGGCGCCTGGACGGAACCCTTGTCAGGAATCCCGCATATTGGGAGAGGTGGGTCCCCCATAGCCAGAAAAACCCCGTGGCCTTGAAGGATGATAACGATATCATGCTGGCCTGGATGGATGTTGACTTTCTGGAAGATAAAAAGGCCATCGTACTCACCGACTATGCCTCTCAAGCCGAAACCGAATGGCTCCTCCCCATGATGAACCTCTTTGCCCAAACCCGTCCGGCATATGCGTACGCAGCCGTTCCCGCGCCCCTGCTGCCCCATCTCAACGGCCCGTACGTGGAAGAGAACTTCAGCATGTTTCGTTTGAACCGACCATTCGCGCTACATGGCACCCAAATTGACACGGCCGGCAAACTGGCTGCGGCGCTTTCAGACAGCGTGTATTGGCAGACGGATGTTTTTTGACATCGACTATCACAGCCGGCCGTCCAGTACCAGTGTCAGCAAAACGCAAGACGCGACGAGAAGCGCGGAAATGATGATAACGCCCCAGTTGATCTTCCCGCTCTTCCCCACCTCTTCCGGCGGCATCAAACGCGCCGCCTTGAGCGCCGCCTTGAGCGGCTTGTACAGCAGCATGGTAAGGGCGGCGTTAATGCCGCTCTTGAGCAGGTTGAACGGCAGGAGTGTCGGGAGCATGATGCTGACGACGTATTGCCGAGGCGCACCCGTGTACAATGGCACGACCAGATAGTTCATCAACAACATGATGGGGGCGGTCAAAAGGCAGGACGCCACAAGGCCGATGACGGCGCCTTTCAGGCTACGCTTCCATTTATAAATTAGGGAAGCCGTACAGGCAAAAGAGGTACTCGCAACGATATTCATGAGCAAGCCCCAAGGGCCGTCGAGGCTGACGGCAACCATTTCCACAAACGCCACCACTATCGTGATGACAAACGCCGAGAGCGGCCCGAAGAGGAAGCCGCCAATCGTAATGATGATGTCCTTGGGGTCATATTTGAGTGTTACGCCGGGAATTGTGAACATTGGGATGCGGCCGACGACCATCACCACAAAGGCCACGGCGCCCAACATGGCCAGGACGCTGAGTTTTTTCATGTCTATTCTCATGATATCCATCCTTCTCCTCTCGATGGCGGATTTCCGCATAAAGAACCGCCCCGTAGTTAATACAAGGGGCGGTTAGAAACGCCGAAAGGACGGCGTGCCTTCTCTCATCCAGACTGTCGGGAGGCATATGCCTCCCACTGTCGGTACCGGATTCTCACCGGTTCAGCGCCCATGGCGCTCGCGGACTCGCGGGAGTGTCTCCCCCCACACACCGCCGGTGGGGAATTTCACCCCGCCCCGAAGATCACGGGGATATTATAACGCATACCAAAGGGAAAAGCAAGGCTTTTTTAGGGGCACCCCTAAGGTTCTATCCATACCGTAAACGGTTTGTCATAACACCTTTTCCTCTAGCCATTTCGCTACACCATCCTCGTCACAATCGCCGCAAACGTAGTCAGCAACGGCTTTGCACTCATCGATGGCATTCTTTGCCGCTACGCCGATTCCGCACTCGCGAAGCATTTCTATGTCGTTATAGTCGTCGCCGAAGGCGGCTGTTTCGGCAAGGGTTATACTAAAATGAGAAGCTATTTCTATTATCGCGTTGATCTTGCGGGCATTTTTATTCATCAACATAAGCAGACGGTTTTCAGTTATCTCCGCGTAAATGTCATCTGGAAGCGATTTTTCTATTTCGGAAATAATTTTTCTGTCAGCGGTGCCCACAATGATTTTATCAGCGGGCATAGCAGGTAAATCTGTAAAATCTGTCATAATCGCAGTGGTATTTGTCCATACTTTTGTTACATCGAAGTTTGCGTACAGAACATCCTCAATCTCTACGGCCACTTGCATATTGCCGTATGTGCCAACTGTTTGGAGAAGTAGATTCTTTGCTGTTATATAATCTATCCCAATGTGGCGATGCACAGCACCGCCTATGGCAATAACCGCGCCATTGTGGTATATGGCGGCATTTGCTTCAATATTTATGCCCAAGCTTTGTACCGCGCGAATGGGTCGTGCCGTAGCAAAGGCAACCAACATCCCGCGTTCCCGGACACGCCGGAAAACATCAACGGTGTAGTCGCTGATTGTCTTATCACGCCGCAGGAGCGTGTTGTCAAGGTCGGTGACGACTAACTTGATGCTATTCACATTCATATAACCAACTACTCCTTCCTTGCCCGAATCAACAAGAAATTCGGTTTATGCAATGCGCTTTCAAAACTCGGCAGACGTTTTATAGTCGCTTCATCGGGTATGGGTTCCAGGATTTTTTCGACAACGAACCCATAGGATGTCAACGCATTGACAATCTCCGAAAAAGTCCTGTGGTACTTTACAACGCCGTCAACAATCCATGTCGTTTCGCGCCTACCGCTTCTCGCGTAGTCGGATAAGTTATAATACATTTGATGGCTGGTTTCGTCTTTCGTCCAACTCACGCCCTTTAGCGGCGCGGTAGTTAAAGGGTGTTCCTGTGAAAAGATAAAATAACCGCCGTCATACAGCAATCCCGCAACCTGAGCGCATAGCCGGTAAAAATCCAAAATGTAATGGACGGCCAACGAACTGAAAACAATATCATACCGACAGGGTATACTTGATAAATCACTCATATCCGCACGGATATATTCAATACCGGATGTTTCGGTTTCGGCAATCGCGAGCATTTTCTCGGAAATATCAACACCCGTTATTTTGTTTGCGCCAAGCCGCTTGAACTCGGCGCAGTTTTCGCCGTAGCCGCAGCCGAGGTCGAGTACAGACTTACCTACCAAGTTCGGCGCAAGTGAAAACAACGCGGGCTTTTCTTCAAGCAAATTTGCGTTATCGGGATTCCCTCGTAGTTTTCTATAGCCGTCAAAGAAAACAGGATTGTCGTAAATATTCTGTGTTTGTTCCATAAGACACTGTTTTCTCGCCAAATTTACGATTATCATAATAAATTCATGTTTTCCTTCTATATAAGCGTCAATATCGTGTCTGTGTTTTTCCGCGAGCGGCTGTTTTAATGCGGCATATTCATCCCTTGCGTCGTCATGTCCGCGAAGATAATCGCGAAATAAAATCTGCCGCTCCAGTTCGAGACTGTTTTGTGGGCAGACATACATATGGTACTCCATAAATCCGTCCCGCTTGCCGCCCTTGAACCGCTCCCGCGTAGGAATATCTCCGTCGCCTTCGTGTTCATAGCCGAGCTTCCGCAACCGCTCCGCAAGCTTCGGGAACATTTCATAGGATTCAATGGTGATGTTGAAGTCAATAATCGGTTTCGCGGCAAGACCGGGGACGCTTGTGCTTCCGGTATGAACTATGTCGAGGGCAATATCGCTTATATGCGGCCAGAGATATGCCCGGATTTTTTCAAATTCGTCCGGCCACGCGGGACTATACGGCTCGACAATAATAGTCCTCATGTTTTCGCCACCCTCCATTCCTTGAGATACCATTTCATCGTCAGTTTCCCTTTGTTTTTTACTATAAATCCCGCTCGACCGTCTTCTTCGGCGGGCGACCACGCTTACGAACCGGCTTGTGGCGGGAAGTGTATACCGGGGCGCATCCATCAGGTATGCCAAACTCGAATGCTATTCTTCATATATGACCATTCCTTTCGGGCACCAACGCGGCATGAAACACACGGGAAGGTGCCGCAATGATCCCCCCGTTTGCCGCTGTGCTATAATAAGAATTGTGGAGCGGATATGTCTGGGTCCGACACCGACAAGCATCTTACTTCTTGGGCGGGTCTGTGTCCGCAAAACGCGGAGAGCGCCGGGAAGAAAAAGGCCACTCGAATCGGCAAGGCGTGCGCATACATCAAACCGCTGCTGACTGAAATCTCGCTGGTCGTCAGCCGTTCTTCCAAGAAGCATCCGGGAATGTATGCGAAGTACAAGCTGCTTCAGAAAAGGCGCGGAGGGGAAAAGCCCATATCGCTATTGCTAGGAAGCTTCTTGTTGCGATTTACCACATGCTATCAAAGGACGAGCCGTACAACGCCGAGTTGTACCGCCATGCGGAGAAAGCTCCTAAAAACCGCCCTTTTACGCCTGGGCAAGCTCTGGCATTCTTGCGCCGCAAAGGTTGCAACATTTTAGACAACGAGGTGGCGGAGCGCGTTGGTCATTTTTTTTGGCGGTCTTTCGATCGTCAGCCTTGCTGT
>Ga0123353_10016293_pt1 | contig 10857 bp, 4 predicted proteins | sample TergutLab28metaG_3_FD_92763 | JGI IMG/M metagenome (GOLD analysis project Ga0123353, IMG submission 92763) | Labiotermes labralis P3 segment gut microbial communities from Petit-Saut dam, French Guiana - Lab288 P3 | ecosystem: Host-associated > Arthropoda: Insects > Digestive system > Gut ... | reverse complement strand
CAGATTGATAACATTAAGTAATTATAAGGTAGGAAATTGGTATCCATTTCAAAATGGCAAAGGTTTTTTTAAAGACTCAAAATCTATAGTAGCAGTTGGAGCTATGATAGGAAATTACGCCTATTCAAGAGGAGGGATTGAAAATTTTTCGCTAGATTTAAGCCAGTTAATAGAAGAAATGACACCAACTACAGACTATTTTACTACATCTGAAAATGGCGAGCCGTTTATAACTCCTGATATTAACAACGCCAATATTGAAGTATCGCAACTGCCTTTACGGATATGGACACGTCAATTAAACACACCTACATACCCAACTCGACCTTTCTATTTGCTCGATTATAACGAAGACAAAATAGAACAGCGAATAAAAGAGAGGTTTAATATAGAAGACACTGATAAAACACAATTAAGAAACCTGGTAGATAGAGAACTTGAACGATTGCGAAGACTTAGTCCTTTCAAATTCAACATTGTGCGAGAAAGTTTTCGCGAAAATAAGGAAACTTTGATAATTGTATCGGTCGAAGATAAAGATCACAACGATTTAGATGATTCAAATTTCTCCTTGCAAGTGCTAAGTATGAGCGAAAGTGAAAATTATTGGCTCGATTCTGGAGAGTTTGCAAATTTAAGTATTAATCATAATTAAAAGCAACGCACAATGGAACAAATGATAAAATCCCAATTAGAAATAATCGAAAAATCCATAAATTGGGTTAAGACAACCGATTCAATGAGAGGCGCAAAAGGAGATAACGCTTATAATAATCTTGTAAATTTCCGCCGCAAATTAAATAGGAAAAAGTATGCTTTAGAGGGTAATCCTGCTGCGGCAATGTATGGTGAAAGTCAAGTTGGCAAATCCTATCTTATTAGCAGTTTACTGTCGGAAGAAGGCAAACCGTTTTGCATTTCAGATAACATCAATAACATTTTTTACAATTTTATTGAAGATATAAATCCACCCGGTGGCGGGTCAGAATCTACAAGTTTGGTGTCGCGTTTTTCAGTTAATTATCAACCTGAAAATCCAAAATTTCCCGTAAAGGTAATGTTGTTGTCACCCGCCGATATTGTGTTAGTGTTGTGCGACAGCTTTTATAATGATATAAATGCCGATTACGACCTGAATTTAAAAACCGATCAAATTGATGACGATATTAATACGTTGAAACAAAATTTGCAGCAATTAAAGAAACAACAAAGCGTTTTCGGCGAAGATGACATATTGGATCTTAGGGATTATTTTAAGAAATACCTTCAAAAAGCAAACGATGTTCTTGCATCTAGATTTTTCGACGAAATTTCATTGTTAATATCAAACGCAAAACCAAACGAATGGAAAAATATTTTTTCTCTTTTATGGAATAAAAACATAAAAATTACAACCTTATTTGATACTTTGATTACTGAATATGAAAAACTTGGATTTTCAAACATTGTTTATTTACCATTAGAATCTGTTTTATACAAACACGGAACTATGCTTGATGTGAAAAGACTGAAAGAGATTTATGAAGCGCCAGATAAAATTGAGTCTGAATATAAAGAAAATACGGTAGTGTTATGTCAGGAAAGAGAAGTAAATTTAAAAAAATCGTACTTATGCGCCTTGACTGCCGAATTGATTTTCAGTCAGCCTGTAAAATTACTTGAAAGCAAGCCATTTCTGAAAGAAACGGATTTGCTTGATTTTCCCGGCGCTCGTTCTCGTTTGACTTTGCCTCAAGACCGGATTAAAACCGAAAGTATTCCTGAATTATTGCTTCGTGGAAAGGTAGCATTTCTATTTAATAAATATTCTGATGCAGAAAAAATCAATGTGTTGCTTTTTTGCGCCAAACACGAACAAGCAGCACAACGTGCAATGCCTGAGATGCTGAATAACTGGATAGAAAAAGTTGTTGGCGAAACCCCCGAAAATAGAGAACTTTTTATAAGTACATCTAAAATTCCTCCTTTATTTATAATTGGCACATTTTTCAATGTAAACTTACAGTATAATCCACAGCAGGATAAACAAGGTGACAACTCTTCGTTAAATTATAGATGGAGACAACGATTTGAATGGACTTTAGCAGAACAAATGCTTAATACTGAAATTTATAAATGGTTTGAAAACTGGACGATATCTAACTCAAATTTTCAAAATATTTTCCTATTACGTGATTTCGAAAAATCAGAATCAATAAGCCATATTTTTAAAGGGTATAATGAAAATAAAAAAGAATTAGAAGAATTCTTTCCGCCTCAATATAAAGATTTTAAGGCAAAATTACGAGAGTCCTTTATTGAATATGATTTTGTAAAACGTCATTTTGAAAATCCTGCCGAATCATGGGACAGAGCCGCAAACATCAACGAAGACGGCACTGTGCTGATAATTAACAAATTAACTGTTGCGGCAAATAATATAGATAATGCTCGTCGCAGTAAGATTGTGAATCAACTAAATGAAATTTCTAAAGAGATATTAGAAGAACTGAAAAAGCATTATCATGATTCTGATTCTGATGCGAAGTTGCAAAAAGCAAAATCAACAGCAGGTACAATTCAGGCAAAACTAAATACTGCATTTGGGAAAAATCCTTATTTTTTTGGTACGATGATGAGCGAATTGATGTTGACTAACAGCGATGTTTATAATATTTATATCGAAAAAATTCGCGATATTGAACGCAAAGATGTGGTCAATATGGATAAATACGGCGCTCACCGTATGAACGTACCTGAACTAAATCCAAGTGACGACTTTAATACAAACTTGGAACGTATGAGAAAACATTACGAAAAAGAAACCCTTAAAGAGTGTCAGAATTTTCTTGAAAATGAAGAAGGGCTTAACTTGAACGAATTATTTTACGGAAATTACGAACGTGTTAAAAATTTCTCGCAAGTTTTGGCAGAAACGCTAGAAAAGTTTTGGTTTGAGGAATATATGACAAAAAACCAAAAAAACCTCGCAGATATATTTTCTGAAGAAGGTTTGCAGGATATCCAATGTATGTTACGAACTATGTTCAAAAAATTGAAAATTACAAAAATTATTGCACAAAGAATAAGACGCTATGTTGATGGATACCGAAGTATCGAAGATGTTTATGAAATGATTTCCGATATAAGCGCAGAAATTATAAATAAATTTATCAATTCTATTGGTTTAGATTATTTTACTGATTCGGATTTTACTGATTTAAAATTAGCAAATGAAAAAAATTCCTTAGGATTAGTACTTGATCATTCCGAATTACAATATGAACAGAATAATCGAGCCGAAGTAGCAGAACTGATAACTAAAATGGGAAATTTGCCTGATTTGCTTAATCAAAATCCACTCCCTAAGGAAGCCAAAAGATTACCGAATTACAGAAGTTACATAATTTGGTATGACTTATTGAAAGTTGGTTTTGTTTCTGTCTGCGATATCCCAAATTATGATGTATCTGCAAACAATAAACTCAAAGAGATTATAGAAGAAAGTGAAACTATTAAATATTGCTAACAATGCGAAAAGTAATCGGGAAAAAGCATTTATGCAGTTGCGAAAAAAAAAATTTCAAATCTGAACAGGGTTATGACAATCGCTCTTTATTTGACCGTTACCCTGAGATTGAAATAGTTATAAATAATAAAGTTGACGAAAAATATCGTCATTTTTTGGCGCAACCTGAGAAAGAAAACGGTTCGATTATGTGGTATTCAAAAACATATACAGAAAAGCCACAAATTTTATCAAATTTAGAAGGTGATGAGCGTATTAAATACGAGAATATAAAAAACGAAACACTCAATCATTATAAAACTGTTATCAATTCACTTTATCAGGAAAGCAAAACAGCAGAAGCAGAATGTATTGAGAAAGCGATAAAGTTTATTAACGATGATTTTGTCTATTGTTATGATAATAAAACAGTTCTCGGTATTTGGGGAATGCAACTGAAAGAAAATGTGCCTTTGCATATTTTAGTAGAAAGACCTGATCCTTTTACAATTAGTTTTATTGCAGGTGAATTAGGAATCATTAATGAAAATTCGGAATTGATTAAACATAAAGGAGAAATTGTTTTCGAAAGCGAAGTTCCAAAAGTTGAACCAAAAGAAGGGTATGAATTTACAGGGTGGGATATTGATCCAATTAATTACAAAGTTACTGGTGATAAAGAAATTACAGCAAAATATAGAAAATTGTCGCCAATGCAGACTATAAATGTGAATACTCAACCTGAACTATCTGAAAATTTTAATGTTCGCTTTAATGCAGGCGAAAATGGAAATATCAAGGGACGTTCAATATTAAGTAAACAATCAGGTCAAATTATTACCGAAAACGAAATCCCAACAGTCAAACCAAAAAGAGGTTATGAATTTACAGGGTGGGATAAAAATCCTGTAGGTTGCAATGTTACAGGTAACGAAGAATTTACAGCGCAATATTGTAAAAAAAACAAAATTCATTGGTGGAAACGTTTTTGGAATTGGTTAAAAGGTTTGTGGGCAGGGTGTCTAACAAAAGGATGCCTGAAGTGGTTATTGTTGTTACTTTTATTGCTATTACTTATATTTTTACTCAGCAAATTATTACGAAATTGCAGTGGTTTAGGTGGGGGGACACCGAATTGGAATCCAATAGAAGCAAATCCAAACTTACCTGATGACCCAAATTCTGGCAGAGGAGGAATTTATAATCCCGGAGATCCTCTAAATCCAACGCCAACCCCACCTGATTATAGCGATATCTTGCCACCACATCAAGGGACTTTGCCACCAATTGATACTACAAAAATTATCCGCAATCCCGGCGAACCAGTTATTATTGAAAATCGCCTTAATATTCTTATGGAAAACGAAGATAAATCCATAATGGACTTGGCAAGAGATTTTAAAGAAAAGTTTCCCGATGATAAATACGAAGTGGTCTATTATGACGATGTTGTAAAGCGAATGCAAATAGAAGTTCCCATTGAAGAACGGATAGATTTGAGAGAGAAAATTCCTGCAATGTTTGCGCCCGAATATGATCTCTTTGTCTTCGATGAAGCGTTGTTTGAAGCAGGTTTTACGCCTAACGACCCCGATTTTAGAGACCCTAACAAATCTTTATATTTCAAATCAATAAAAGCGCATCAAGCATGGACTATTACAAAAGGAAACGACAGTCTTGCTATTGCAATTGTTGACAACGGCTTCAACATAAATCACCCAGAAATTAGCGAAAAAGTAGTTTTGCCTTATAATGTGTGGTCGCGTACTAAGGAAGTTTTTCCACAAACAATTGACCATGGTACACATGTGGCAGGTACTGCTTTAGGTATTATGAACAACAAAAAAGGACTATGCGGCATTGCCCCATTAAGTCGTTTTATACCTGTACAAGTAGCTGACAAGCAAGGTTTAATGACAACTACATCAATTTTGGATGGCATTCTTTATGCAATGTATCAGGGCGCTACAGTTATCAATGTATCATTAGGAATGCAGATTACAGGACCTATACCTGAAAGTGCACAACGTGATTTGCAAAATAATAGATTTAAAGAAGAAGAGCGTCTATGGAACCATGTTATGAAAATTTCAAACAGACTAAATGCAACTATTGTAATGGCTGCCGGTAATGATAATATACTAGCTGGTGTTGACCCAACAAATAGGCCAAATAATTTCGTTATAGTTACCGCTGTGGATAAGGATAATCGTGAATTTCGCAAAGCGGGTTTCAGCAATTATGGAGAATTTTCTACTATTTCAGCACCCGGAGTTGATATTTACAGTTCAGTTGGTAACAATAACTTCACAAAAATGAGCGGTACAAGTATGGCTGCCCCAATTATTAGTGGCGCTATATTATTGATGAAAAGTTTGAAAAGAGATCTGACAAACGATCAAATTATATGTATTTTACAAAGTACAGGGTTAGCAGCGGACGGAAAAATAGGAAATGTAGTTCAGATAGACAAAGCCTTGCATAAAGTTTTAGAAGGTAAATTTGATGATTGTGTGCCAGAAACTTCAGAACCACTGCGCCCTTGTGATACGATTACTGCCTCAGGAGGTGATGAAGGTTATGCCGGAAGTTTTGATATGGGGCAAAAATCGGGCTCGTTTATATTTCAGTATAATACAAGAATAATTCCAGATAGAATTACGATTTACGACGGTGAAAACGTGGGTGAAAAAGTTATTTTCAAATACGAAGGAGGTACAAAAGGATGGGAAAATGCAACAGTTAATTTTAATAATCAGACAATTACCGTTGAAATAATTGGACTTGGTGAAGGTACAGGGTGGACATTTATAGTTAATTGCCCCAATCAAGCTCCGAAAACTCCTCCAACCGATTCTGATGATAATATTAGACAAGAATTGGAACAAGAGCGGGAACAATTACGAAAGGAGCAAGAAAGGTTGAAACAAGAAGAGGAGCGTAGGAGAAAGAGAGAAGAGGAAATTGAACGAGCGTTGCAGGAATTATAAATTAACATAATTATTTTAATATGACACAATCAAAATTTCCATTAGCAGATTTATTAATAGTTTTAGGAACATTGGTATTTGGTTTCTTTTGCTTTTTAAGTTTAAATTTTCTTTTTTTTGGAGAAACTATGCCAAGCGTAATTTGGGCTTCAGTCCTTGCATTTATTTTGGGCGGGCTTGCCTTTTGCGCTAAATTATTGAAAAAGACAAGCACCAAATTCAAGACGTGTATTATTTGGGAATGGGCTTTACTTTTTTTCTTTGTGGTAGCGGCTTTAGTATTTGTTTACCCTTTTTCGCACTATTTTGCCGTTTCTGAACAAAAAGCGGACATACAAAGTAAAGTAACAGCAAACATAATGCAAGCAGATGGTATGTTTGTTGAGTACGAAGATTATGCCAATAATCGTCTGAATATGTACCAAAGAAGATTAAACAGTGTTGTTGCCGCTAAAAAAGTAAATCCGAGCGAATATCACAAATATGAATTTGAGGACGGAATACCCGACAACACTCAAGTTGAAAATAAAATGTTCATTTTGAAATCAAAACTATTCCCTTCAAATTTTGAAGAAATGAAACAGGTTTCTACTGATTGGCTTACAGAAGCAAAAAATACGGTAGAAGACTGGAAACCGATTGGCATAGTAAACGTAATGAAAGAAGTTGAAAAACAGATAACTAATTGGTACGAAAACCTTAAAGATTTATCATCTTATTTCGGACAAAATGAAATCACAAACGAATTTGAATACACTCTAACATTTGATAATTTAACTGATAAAATTACAGAATTAGGAAATTCGACATTACTTTCGATAATAAGTGCAATCGGGATTTATGTATTAATGTTATTGTCGTATTTTATTACCAAACGCCACCCTAGATATCCGGGACTTAAAATGATTTTTGGAACAGGCGGAGTTGCTAAAAATGAACTATAAACTATAAACAATGGATAAACAAAAAGTATTAGCAAATGTCACAAATCTCACGGCAGAACAGTTGTTTGATGAAATTAACAAAGATACTGTTACTCTTGAAGAACTGAAATCTACTGATAATTTAGATATCACAAAACGCAAAAAGATTGAAGATTTGCAAAAACAGGCAGATTTGAAAGAAAAAGAGGCTTGGGAACGAGCCCGTTATGGAAATGAAATGATTTTGAGCGACTATATTTCCAATTTTCCAACAGGAAAACATGTTCAAGAAGCAAAAGATAAAATTCAATATTTGGAGCAAGAACGCAGAAGAACACAAGCTGCCAAACAGGAAATCTTAGATAATTTAAAACGAAATTCAAATTCACTCACACCATACCAGATAAATAACCATTTAAACAATAACACTATTTCAGAAGCTGATTTAATAGAATGCGGTTTTCCGAAATATATTATTGAAGTTATAAAGGGTAACATAAATCCCCCTTATTTAGAATTGGGTGTTACTCCTAATTCTATTCCGGAAGGTTATACAGAAGTATATTTTTGGGGTATTCCCGGTTCTGGCAAAACATGCGCATTAGCGGCAATTTTAAGTACTGCTGAAAAAATGGGATATTTGGAAATTGCAATAGGCCCAGGTTTTGACTATATGACACGACTGAAAAATATATTTGTTGATGATAACGCAATTTTACCACCACCAACAAATGTTGAAGAAACACAATATTTGCCTTTTACATTGAAAAAAACGAATGAAAAATTCGCACGTTCTGTTTCATTAGTAGAACTTAGTGGCGAAATATTTCAATGTTTTTTGAAGAAAAATGCTAATAAACAACTTTTTGACCAGCATGAACGAACGTTTAATACTTTAATGAATTTTTTAAAAGGCAAAAACAGAAAAATTCATTTCTTTTTCATAGATTTTGATAAAGAAAATAGAAAAGACGATGATGGCTATATTCAAAGCGACTATTTAAATTCTGCCGCCACTTTTTTTAAAAATCACGATATTTTTAGTAAAACAACCGATGCAATTTATTTAGTACTTACTAAAAGTGATTTAATGCCCTGTAAGAAAGAAGAAAGAACTGCATTTGCGAAAGAGCATTTACAAAAACATAATTTTACTGCATTTATAAACGCCTTGAAAGCACGTTGTAAGCAACATAGCATCAATGCTGGTAAATTGACTGTCGAGCCATTTTCATTGGGAAGGGTTTACGCTAAGCAAATATGCAATTTTGATAATAGCGCAGCAATAAAATTTATTGATATTCTAATTGATAGAATTGAACCTAGCAAAAAAAGTATTTTAGACGTTTTTAATAAATAATTGATTATGGAAGTTGTAATTCACGGCTCAACAGGCGGGGGCGCTAAAGTTTTTTATAAAACAGAAACTATTCCTTTTGAAGTAATTTCTTCCATAGTAAAAGATTTAAGACGTGGAAACAATGAAAATCCTATTGAACAGTTTGCTTATTCAATTGAATTTGTTCCAAACGGTTGCGCTTTTTCAAGATGTGTAATTGTTAGAGATGTGCAGCGAGGTGCAATTGGAAATATAGTATTTTCTCTTTTTATTCCTTTTAACAAAAAATTAGCAGGCGAGAATATTAAAAGGTTATTAGACCACCTTGCCGGTCAATATTGCGAAAATTTTATTAAAGAAGGCAATCTTGGTAACAGAAATGAAGATTGGCATTTGGTAAATGAATTAATAAATCAGGAAAAAAGTTATTTGCGGGTTTTTTCGTTGGAAGACACAGAAAATTTCATACAAGGCACAAACGAAGCCGCTTTCATATACTATTTTCCAGGAGAAATGTCAAGATATTTCGATGCCCCATTTCAAGATGAATACAAAGATTATAGACAGGTTTTTTTTGTTGATATAAATTTGGATAATAAAGCAGAAAATCCGCTGAACGCCTTGCGACACGACCCAGTAAAAAATTTAACAGGTCAAATTGATTTAGAAAATCCAAAATATAAACTTCTATTTGACGACACATCTAAAGGAGGCATTAAAATTGAAGTACGTAAAAACGGCAGCAAACGTAACAATAAAAGTATAGTCCACCGAAAAGACGAATTGGAAATTGAATGGCAAAAAATATATTATAAACCAATAATATTCAGAAAAGAAAAAAATGGACTTTGTTATGTTTATGAAGAAGGAGAAAAATTAGAAGATGGAGAAAATTGGAATAATTTCTTAAAATATTTTATTGTAAATGAGGATAGCAAAACAATCTCCATAAATAAAATAGAATTACAACCAGTAAAAAAAATATTTTTCTTAAACACATTTGTTTTGAAAAACGGGAACCAATTTCAAATAAATGACTTGGAAATTACTTGCAAAAACAATTACTCAAATATTACAAAGGAAGTCATAGAAAACACAATAACATTTGTTGCAGAAGAGTTGAAAGATAAATGGACTATTTCTGCAAAAAAAGACAATTTTACAGGAAAAGAAGAATTTGTTCCAGAAAATCAAAATACAAATATTGATTTGAAATTGGAAGAACATAAATTAATTGAGTTTGACGTTAAAGACGAAAATGGTAAGAATATTGATTTCAAAGTTTTAGTCAGGAAAAGAATTGAAGGATTATTTATAACTCATAATCAACAAATAAAACTTGTAGATGATGCTATTGAAAAAGATATTGAGGTTGAAATTTCAAGTAATGGTTACGAAACTAAAACTTTACCTACAATTTATCCAAGATCACAAAACGACAAAATTTCTGTAGTTTTAAAAAAGAAGGAATATTCAAGTAATAATAGCCAAGGAAATTATTATTATGTAAGTGCAGGAGACCACGGGACTTTTAAAAAAGGCTCTAATAATATTTCTAAATATAAAAATGGTTCAGATGTTATTAGTATAATTATACCAAACAAAGGATACAAGTTTTCTCATTTCGACTTTGAAGAAAAAACAAATACAATTAAAGCTCAATACGATGAGAAGAAAACAATTTTTACAAAAAATAGAATTATTGCAGGTGGGGTTGTTTGTTTATTAATCATCTTATTTATTGTAATTTCAAACGTTAATAGCAATAAAGATAATCAAAATGACAAAAAGACAAATGAAAGAAACATTACACAATACGTACAAAGCATAGAATTAAAAAGTGATAAACTTGAAGAGTATAAAAAAGAATATTGCCAAGAAACTAATGTTATAAAACCAAAACCGAAAAAAAATGTTTTTCGGACAATTTTCCCTACTCGTTTAAAAAATAAAATAGTGGCAACATCAGAAATATCAGAAACAATAAACTTACCTGATTTCTGTCAAAAATTACAAGTTGCAATATCCATTCGTAACGCATTAAATCAAGGTAAAATTGATGATTTAAGAACCCAAAACTATTCAGATCAACAGAAAGAATTTAAAAGTGCAGTTTTT
>Ga0123353_10016292_pt1 | contig 10857 bp, 8 predicted proteins | sample TergutLab28metaG_3_FD_92763 | JGI IMG/M metagenome (GOLD analysis project Ga0123353, IMG submission 92763) | Labiotermes labralis P3 segment gut microbial communities from Petit-Saut dam, French Guiana - Lab288 P3 | ecosystem: Host-associated > Arthropoda: Insects > Digestive system > Gut ... | reverse complement strand
TGTGTGTGTGTGTCTGTGTGTGTGTGTAATTAAATAATATACAGAAAGCACGGTGCAACGATAAAAATTGTATATAATTTTATTTGTATGATTATTACCACCGTTATGCTACAGTTTGGGTTTAAAAACTGGCCGGATCTAACCATTTTTGTACGGGCTGTAAAGGTGTGAGCTGCAGTGATGTGTGAAGTTCACTGGTCTAGAGGCGCCTTCTGCAGCACAGGTTAACACTCAATTAACGACAGACAGCATTGTGGCATGATTCAGACCGCCGATTAAGCATTAATAATTCTAACTCATCGGAATTGATCTTGTGTTTAATGTTATGGAAATGACAGACCGCCAAACAGTGCTCCACTGACACTAATTCGTACATGGTGATTCAGGAGGAAAGGTCAATATTTTGGGAGGTGATAGTGTCGGTTATTGTGAGAAAAAAGTTCATATGAACATGTGATATATTTCTGAATGGTTACCGAGATAGAGCTGGTTGAATATTCAGACCTGACTCCTTATTAAACAAGCGTAAAGATCAACTCAGACGAACAACACGTGATCTTCGCGCACGAGATTCAAAGGTTGACGTTGGGGGGTTTTCGAATATTCTTTATGAACTGTAACAAAGTTGTCATTTCTGTATCAGAGTTTTGTTGTCTAAACATTAAACCAAATTAACATAAAATTAACTGTACGAATTTCTATTTCTTTATTACTATTCAAAATTCTTTTTTTACCCGTAGATTCAAATAGCTATATCTCGGTAACATTCAGAATTAGACAAAAGATTGTACGAAGTTTTTTTTTCCGTACCAATACCAATACCGATACTATCACCAATCAAAATATTGCCCTTTCTCCTGAATCTCCCTGTAGCTAGATGTCTTCATTGGTAATAGTCTGAATGTTTGCTTAGTGACTTAGCTGCCTGTCGTGATGAAATCAAAACCATCATGCCCCCTACACGTGGGACCGCTCAAGAACAGACTATCCAGTTGCTTACAGACTCTTTCCGCACCAACAAATGCACAATTCTACTGTTATGTATTTCACTTCTAATTAGCTCCTACGTGTTTCTACAGGGTGATAAAAAGTCTCTGTGCACCTGACGATTGCAGTACATAGTACAGGTGCACAAAAACTTTTGATCACCCTGTATAATGTGTTGTTGATTATAGATTGTTAATGAAATAGTCGACAGTTTTCGTTGTTTAAAATTGTGTCTTTGCCAGTTTGTTTCTTGTCCAGTAGCACAGTTCAGTGTCATTTTGTAACATCTTTAAACACTGTAAATTTTAACTATAATTTGCACATTTTTTATGCTTAAGCATTGTTAAGAATATTTTATTGCTGTTAAGTTCAAGCAATACAGGTGTTAGCTGCTTGATGATGGCAGCCAAGCCGAAAAGTGTAGGAGCTAATTAGGAGTGAAATACGTAACAGTGGGAGTGTGCATTTGTTGGTATTCTAAGGATTTGTAAATCATTTACAGTACGTGGCATGAACAATATAAAAGAGACTGTCCAATTGTCCACATATCCGACATAGCCACTGACTCTGAACGCCGACTTGACTGCTACGATCTGCTGTCGAAGAAAAGCGTCCACGCTGTAGCAGTTACCATGTCCCCTATATCGAGTAGGAGTGAATTCCCTTCGCACTCATTTTCCCGATCCCTCGTGGTGGAATCATATGCGCAGTTTTGTGGCCGGCCTGGATGATGTGTTGCGATTATTTCCTGTGATATAACAAAATTCGGCGATTACGAACAGCTTTGCACGGCGTCTGAACAGCAAATTCTGGGATGAATACGCAGCCGGTACTGTCTACTTAATTTTGCTGTCGGTTGTACGTATGTAGCGTATCATTGCATTCCGCATATTCCAACATCAGTCCACTTCCTCTCAATAGCAGATCTTTTGAAGATACAGATCTTCTGGGAAGTGACGCCGTGTCACTGGGTAAGTTACCGCACACGTTTCGAAGGAAGGTAATTCCTTCGTTTGTAGGGGTCAAGGAGGTCTTTGAGCAATACGCTGTTTCGAAACGCCCAGAATTAGTCACCCAAAGACACACCGTTACGTCTTCCTAGAGACTGCACAGTACCTCAATCCAGAAGGCCGGAGTATGATATTAGCTTTAGAAGGTCAGTTAGGAACTCGCGCTTATTAAGTGTAAAGGTGGATCGCAGTCTTATGGCACTTTTGTGCGCCGGCAGCTTGCTTGTTGCGAGAGGAGTGAGCGGGGCCATTCACGAGTGTTTGAAGGGAGCAAATGTGCCTGCAGAAAGAGTCCTTTCCGTTAAAAAAAAAAGAGATTTTATGTCCTTTACTCAGTACATCGAATTCAAGCGCGTTCGCAAAACTACTAAAAGAAACTACTAGCTTTTTCATGTGTGTCTGTCCGTCCGTCCGTGTGGAAGAACTCGGCTTCTACCGGAAGGATTTTCATGAAATTTGATGTTTGAACATTTTTCGAAAATCTGTCGAGAGAATTCAAGTTTTATTAAAATCTGACACTAAGAACAGGTACTTTACATGAAGACCTATGTGCATTTATGATAGTATCTCGCTGAAGTGTTCTTAGAGCAAGGAAATGTAGAGATAATCAAAACACGCGTTGTACTGTACATGCAATAACTTTTTTTTTTCCGGAAAGTCGTGCCTTTGTAAGGTGATGTGGAAAAATATGGTTGAGCCTACAAGGCCACAGATGCCAATATGGCGCATGAGTATTGAATGCTGAATACCTAAGGACAGAAACACCCACTCAGAACATGTCATACGTTTTGCTTTTCCACGGCAACAATTTTTACGCGAACGCGCCTCAGTGTTACACACACACACACACACACACACACACACACACATATATATATATATATATATACACATATATATTGTCTGTCTTGTTATTCGAATTAATGCGTCTTCTGTTATGCAATTTCGTGTAGTGTATGTACGCTACATCACGTTTCTGACTACTTATAACTCTATGTTCTTTTTCTTATACAGTGCTGTAATGTATTGCAAGTATGAGAACTGCGCTCTTCTGTGTTATTACGCTGCGAATATTGGTAATTTCTTACCATTTCTAATCACCAATCGCCGCGTAATAACTCAGAAGAGCGCACTGCTCGGCTACTTCGCGGCGGAAGACTGACATCACGCATATCGCGAGTATGCTGTGAAGAGCGATGTTTCAGTTGGGTTGGTAGCGGCCAACACAGAACGTCTTTCCCTCTATAAGTGCTTATAACCAACTAACCCGAGATCCGTTTAGTACCGCCTGCGGAGCGACTGAAATCGGTTCTCTGCGCAGTGCCATATCATTGCAATCGGGCTCGCCACTCATATAACTCTCGGGAACAGATAAGATGCAGTGTATTTTAGACTAACTGTATCTCTGGATGTAGGACGTCCTGCTGCCCTTCTTTTTTGTTGCAGCGTGACGTCAGCACGTTACGTACACTTGGGCGACGCGCTCCCTCGCTTGCACTCACGCATGCAGCACTAACAACTGACTAACGCGTCACGCTGCACATTGGACGGATCGGCAGCAATCAGCCCACGCTGATTCACTGCAGCTCTCTAAAGCACTTTGATAAAAACTCGTGCTTGTAGAGAGGCTTCAAACTGGAACTGGTCAGACAAATCAGACTATTACAAGAAATGCAAACTCACGCGTCTTTATCTTACCCACGTCATTAGTGCTGTGTACATAACTCATGAATACCACTCCTTTAAATACCGAATTTTGTGGAAATTTATTTGATATTTTTACAGTATCGGTCCAGGGATTGAATCCCTGTGGGGGCGAGATTTTCCGCACCCGTCCAGACCGGCTATGAGGCCCACCCAGCCTCCTATACGATGGGTACCGGGTCTTTCCCGGCGTTAAAGCGGCCGGGGCGTGGCGTTGACCACCCACCTCATCTAGCGCCGAGTTTAAAGAAAGAGTAGAGCTATACCTCTACTCCCCCTCTGGGCCTTTCATTCATTTAGTAGTCTGTCTTACGACAGGTTCGAAACCTCTTCCAAAGCGAGCTGTCCACATAGTGTGATCTGGAGCTTCCTCCTTCAAATTACAGTAACCTCTCCTTCCCTTAAGGCCATCCAGTAGTTTCCTACATCTTCTTCCTCGTCTTCCTGTCACTTCTATCTCTCCCTTTTATCTTTCCTTCAATAACCTGCTGCAGAAGGCAGTTCCTACGCAAAATGTGACCAATCTTTTAGTCTTACGTTTACGTATTTCATGTAGGATATTCCTCTGCTCCTTGACTCTTAAGTAACACTTCTCCATTTCTCACATGATCGGTCCAACTGATCTTTTCCATCCTTCTCCAGCACCAAATTTTACATTTACCTTTTAGAGTGTCTGAGTATATGCAGGCAACAAGTGTTAAAACACATGTTCAGTGGCGCGCTTTAGGATTCCGAAGCATCATGCATCGAAGTGCAATGAACGACGTGTTTGTTAAATATGGCGAGTGTCGGCAGTTTGAAGGGGACAGTATCCAGCGCCTAATTTAATACTGCGAAGAAAAATCTAGTATTAAAGGACGTCAGGCTAAATCGGATGGACACCTTGTTAAAGGCAAATGGCAAAAAAGGCGTTCTACCGTCACACGAAGCGTTTCTAGCGTAGAGTGAAGCGTGAGGTCAAAATAATGCCCTTGTGCATGCAAATTATTGGGCAGTTTTCGCTGATTGGGTACATACCTGCAAGAAAACATACAGGATATGTTCTGATCGGTAGGGTTTTTGGAATCTGTGTTAGAGAAATTTAAAAATTGGTGAAATTGTTCTTAAACGTAACCCTAAAACAGGTCGTGAAGGCCCAGAAGGGGAGTGGAAAGGCACATCTACTTCTTTAATCTCGGCCCTAGTTGGGGGTGGGTCGTCAATGCCGCGTCCCGGCCGTTTTACCCCAGGAAAGAGACCCCGGTGCCCATGGTATAGTAAACGACATTTGTTACCTGTCTCAGTATCCAGTAACAGTGTATTGTCAATATTGTGTGTGTGCTGTCGGATTTGTTTGTTTGGCCGAAGCTAATGAACATGACCATTTGCTTTAGCGTTGTAGTTAACCCTTATCCTGCTAACGTGGAGAATATGGTGAGCTCCTAATGATGCCAGCAAATGGCAGACAGGATTTAATTCGGCGTGTAAAGAGTTACAACCTGAGATCATTACAAATCAAAGGGTAGGAACATCCGGAAAGGGTAAATGAACAGGACAGTCGATAGAGGAACCCACTTTTAGTCGCTGCTGCCATCTGGGAACAAAAATCAGTGTTCACAGCGGAGATTGGGCCTCGCTGTTGGGCGGTTTGGTGTCACAAAGCATAGAAAAGGAATCGGTAATGCAGGTTACTTACTTATTGTCTGGAGGCTGTACAGGGTGTTTAAAAATATATTACACAGTGAAATTTATCAGCAGCGATCACAGCTATCAGGGTGGAGCAGTGACAGAATTTTTTAATAATATAACAAGGCGCGTTGAGAAACTTTTATAGGTAAGAGGATGTAATTAACATTTTGTTAGCGTTTATTTCACTTTTTTGCAATTTATACCTTATTTAATTTCAATGTCTAGTTATTTTCAAACATTCTGTGTTTCCAGTCTACTGATTTATCGTCTTCGTTGTTGCCGTTTTTAGTATCTCAAGGAATATAATTGGACTGTGTTCTTAATTAGGCTCCCGCGAGTTTCTCTCGTCTCCTATGCAGCAGGCAGCACAGGCCTGTACATATTCTCTTAGTAAGTCAATAATTCTCTGGTGGCAGAACTCCTTGTTTCGAAATTTGCAACGCCCAACATTCACTACACGAACAGTTAAATTCCTATAATAAAACCAACTAGATGCACTTATTTCTCAAATTTATTTTTGGAATAAAACTCTACATGTTTCGGGCAGTTCCTCTGTCCATCGTCAGGAGTTTTTCACTGTACACACAGCAATGGTATATGTCATTCCATTCCATTCCGTCCTGATCCTGCTCGCAAGCTTTATGACATATACCATTGCTGTGTGTACAGTGAAAAACTCCTGACGATGGACAGAGGAACTGCCCGAAACATGTAGAGTTTTATTCCAAAAATAAATTTGAGAAATTAGTGCATCTAGTTGGTTTTATTACAAGACTTTATCACGCTGCACGGTCACCTGAATGTCAAAAACCTAACAGGTACTGAATATCCTCGCCCACTTCCCATATACTCGTATGTAACATCCTCTCTAAAGCCTCTCTACGTTCCTTCCTGCATGCCGTCAGCACACACAGCTGCACTTTGCAGAATGACGGCACCTCGACAGATCCAGTATATCTGACACCACGTGGTGTGTGTAAGTTAAGGTAAAGTTGTACCTGTCGACGCCGCGAAGGTGTCTGAGCTTAAATGGTGTAGTGGTACAGCTCCATTCATTCTTATTGTCGGCACTAGATGGACGTGACGCTCGGCTTGATGTCCCGGCCGCTTTACCCCCGGGAAAGAAAGCCGGAACCAACTGAATAGGAGGCTGGTTTGGGCGTAGATCCGGTCTGGATGTTTTGGAGAAGAAACAAATCTCTAGCACCCACCGATTACTACTACTACTACTACTACTACTACTACTACTGCTGCTGCTGCTACTACTACTGCTGCTGTTACTACTACTATTGCTACTACTGCTGCTGCTGCTACTACTACTATTGCTACTGCTGCTGCTGCTGCTACTACTACTACTACTACTAACGACTGCTGCTGCTACTACTACTACTACTACTACTGCTGCTGTTACTACTAGTACTATTACTACTGCTGCTGCTACTACTACTACTACTACTATTGCTACTACTACTACTACTACTACTGCTATTACTAGTACTGCTGCTGTTACTACTACTACTACTACTACTACTACTGCTGCTGCTGTTACTACTAGTACTATTACTACTGCTGCTACTACTACTACTACTACTACTACTACTACAAGTACTGCTGCTGTTACTACTGCTACTAGTACTACTACTACTGCTACTACTGCTGTTAATACTACTACTGCTACTACTACTACCACCACCACCACCACCACCACTGAAATCAATGTATTTTGGCGAGGAAACTGTGTGCAAAGCGGACACTTGAAAGACTCAGAAGCAGATGGGTCAGTGGCAGTAAGATAAATTTAAGGGAGAAATATTATGGGGTTTGTGGGGTAAGAGTTCGGACAGAACTAACTCAGAATCGTGTTCAGTGACGCGATAAGTCATTTGCGAATTTTAATATTCGCATTGTAGCACGAAGAATTACGTTTCGTCCTTCGATTCTTTTTTGTTTCATTAATTCGTACAATTGACTGGGCTTATGTAACCCATATTAACTTATTTAATGTGGAATGTACGGTTGTATTTGAAATGATACAACCCATTGATTTGCGGACACGTGTGAATGCAGTACTGAACCTTCATGTTGTTCCATAAAATGCGGGGAACTTCTTGACTGGCCGAGAAACTGTTAGCTTCTCAGGAAGGAACCTGCTCCATGGAGTTAGTTGACCTGTTTAAATGGACTCCGAAACTGTTAATTATAATTGATAACCAACAAGATGCCACTATTTCGGCTTATTTATTTATTTCTAATCAGCTTCAAATGTTTCGGATGATGTTTTCGCCCATCACCAGGACCATATCGCTGTAACCACAGCTGTCCACCGATATTGCTGCTGGCTGGTGTTGCGTATTGGGTGCAAGTGAATTAACCACCCAATACGCAACACCAGCCAGCAGCAACATCGGTGGACAATACCAGAAACAGTGGTTACAATGATATGTTCCTGATGATGGGCGAAATCGTCGCCCGAAACATGTAAAGCTGATTGGAAGTAAATAAATAAAATAGTTGCATCTTCTTGATTATCAATTATAATTATACTAACGATGCGCGGAAACATGGAAGTTAAATTCCGAAACTGTTGTTTAAAATATGCTTGTGGGATTTGTGGTTCACCCAACGGTGTTGTCGAAAATTTGTCGACTTCCCGGAAATTCTTCTGTTACCGTTGTACATAGGATAGGATTGCCGGCGACAGTAACTTCGGTACTTGAGTTGGTTTAGTTGCAACATTTGTTCTGCGAAATTGTGCATGCTACTCTATTATTATGAACAGACTGTGCGCGGTCAATTGTGATTGCACAAAATGTGTCTGAATTTAGATGCCAAGATATTAGGTCCTGTAATAATGTACGTAGACCTATATATACAGTATATGCCTATAGCTGCTGCTGTATCCCACACAACACTATTTGGCATCCCAACACTATAATGTAGCGTCCTTTCTTCAATCATTCCGGGTGTCTGAACCCATTTCCAATCTGATCAAATAGATGAAGCGCCCGGCGCGAGTCAGATGTTCAGCTTTCTTCGTCCTCGTCTCTTCCCCTCCCTCCGGTCTCTTATAAATGTTCACCCCTCTTTAGAAATATAACATCATCTGCTCCCCCTAGCTCCGGCAGTGTTCAGACTGTTAATAAGTATTCAGTGTGATGACATTGTGTGTATAATACTGCGTGAGAGGATTGTTACGCTTCTGTCTGTCTGTCTGTCTGTCCGTCCGTCCATCCGTCTCTTCATTAGGATTAATTCTGTCTTTATGGTGATCAGTTGCAATTCGGTCTAGATATTCAGATGCTGGACATTCTGTTGAAAATGGAAGCCCAATGTACACGGCAACTGTCATTACAATGTGTACTTTCACGTATATCAGCAACAGACAGCGCCGTAACTGGATCCTGTGTGCACTGGAGACGGGGTTTGATGTAGGACCGTATTAAGTGCAGCATTTCAGAATTGACTCTTATTCTGAAACGTCATATTCTCATGGGCGCGTCCTTCAACTTGCGGAGTGTCTTATTAAAGTCGCTATGTCCGTCTGTCCGCGTGTACGCGCGAAACACGTCCGTGGAGTTGCTAGACTGTGTTATGTATTCGTGCAAGAGATAAATATATTTCAGATATTGTATGCGTCGTTAGGATTAACATATTTATGTGATCGAAATTGCTTCTGATACACGTTAATCTTGGGGCACGCGGTGGCACAGTTGTTTGGGCGCATTGCACTGCAAGCCGGGAGGTCGCGTGTTCGATTCCCGATGGTGTTATTTGAATTTTTCATTGACTTAATCCTTCTGGCCGCACTATGGCTTCAGCCTCTAACAATAATGAGTACCAGGAATGTTACGTGGCTAACAAACTTACCACCTGCTGGGAACCTCAATCTCCTGGAATCCTCTGGGCCTGTGCAGGGATTGCTTCGCTGACCAGTCACTCACACCATCTGTGGACTATGACCACTGTCTGTGTCTGATGTATTTGCTGTACACACATGTGTGTGAGTGTCATGATTACTGAAGACCTCGGGAAGATGACCCTGCCAGGGTACAGCGGTCAATCCTTGGACTCTGACGGTACACTGATTGCCCCGTTTGGGCGTTGGCTAGTTTTCTCCTAGATTCGAGAGCATGTGTCCCACCTAGCAACGAGAGAGGTTATGACGTAATCGAGTGTCGTAAGGCAGTGTTTTGACTACATCGGGTGATTTCTTATAGATACTTCAGTTGGGAACGTTTTGGTCTCAGAGTCGTCGCCATCATCGTCGTCGCCTTCATCATCATCGTCGTCATCATCATCATCATCATCTCGCCGGACGTCCAAATTACATTAGCACCAGTCAACCAACAATATAGGTACCACCTAGCATCACCTTCTGCACTGACTGTGGTTGCTTCAAGTAATTTGTGTGGATTTCTTGCCCACGTCTCTTCGACGTGTCTCTGCTTGGAGATTCTGTCTGTACCACGGGAACTGGCCTTTCCATGGGCCACAGCAACCGATTTTCAGTAAACTCGATATTGATTAGTTTCACAAAAGAATTTTTCCAGCGGTTTCATTTTTGTTTCATTTGGAATGAGCAATTTTGGGTGAAGAACTGCCTGCATCTCGAGTGTAACCCTTGAAATGTTTTGGAAGTGCGTTTTAGAGAAGAATAAGCACTCTCAAAATACAACCAACAAGATGCGACTTTTCTCAATTTATTTTTTCTGTAAGACGCTCTACATGTTTCAGAATGTTTTTCCATCCATCATCAGGAGCTCTTGATGATGGACGGAAAAACCGTCTGAAACATGTAGAGCGTCTTACAGAAATAAATAAATTGAAAAAGTTGCATCTTGTTGGTTGTACTCTGAGAATGTATTAGCGATGCACGGACCTATGAATGTTAAATTTAAAAAGAATATGCACGTGTGCCTTGCCTGATGCAAATTGTTCTAAGTCTTGCGCCCTCATGATGATGATGATGATGATGATTTTCGATCGAAACGTGAAGCGTTTGAAAATAACAATAAAATGTCGTGTTTGACGGAATAATTTGTATCTACGTGAGTGATGATGAGGCACAACGGGATGGGCTACATTCAGTTTAATAATTCACTCTTCATTTTCCATGGAATATCTTTGGTTTGCTGGTCTCTACCACATCACCTACCTGATGCTGTAGCAGCGCTAGGCGCGGTATACTCCAAGTACTGGCTGGGGTTAGATCTAGACCAGGTTACCACATAGGCGCTACCAGAATTTTTCTTTGGGAGGGGTGGCTGAACATGAGGTTATATATAAATTATGTTTTATTTTGAAATCTGCGCTGTGAAATTTATGTCAAAACTTCCGAGCTGACATCTGGTTGGTTACAGGGAAAATTAAAACTGGTCGAAGAAGAAAAGTTATCTACATATCGTAAATTTATATTATATTGAATAAAGAGAGACCAACTTGATGTCACTTGCTCTATTATTTCATTATTTAATGCTCAGCATGTTTC
>Ga0123353_10016291_pt1 | contig 10857 bp, 8 predicted proteins | sample TergutLab28metaG_3_FD_92763 | JGI IMG/M metagenome (GOLD analysis project Ga0123353, IMG submission 92763) | Labiotermes labralis P3 segment gut microbial communities from Petit-Saut dam, French Guiana - Lab288 P3 | ecosystem: Host-associated > Arthropoda: Insects > Digestive system > Gut ... | reverse complement strand
TATGATCGCGGTACCCGGCGATACCCCCGAGGAGGTCATTTCGGCTATCATCGCGGACGAATGCGCGATCGGCGTGGTCAACAACAAGACAACGGCGGTCCGGCTGATCCCCGCCGTGGGCAAAAAGGTCGGCGACAGCGTGACGTTCGGCGGCCTCTTGGGCCGCGCGCCCGTGATGGCGCTCAACCGATACGACCCGTCGGTGTTTATCCGCCGCGGCGGGCGGATTCCGGCGCCGGTTCATTCCAATCGAAACTAATGCGAAAGCTTATTCATCGCCGGATTCGCGCTACGTTCGTTTGGGCGGCTCGTCGAGTAGGAGAACTACACTCCCTTCGCCGCCCTCACGACTGTTGCGCGACTAAGCTTTCACGGATATTGCGGTTAAAAAGATGGGGAGCAAGAAGTGAAGAAAGTATTACAACGTAAAGATGTTTCGAGCCACCTTAAGTGGGACATGGGCAAACAATTCGCGGGCGCGGGTGAAATCGAGGCGTGTTTTGCGCGGATACGCGAAGCGGCGGACGCGCTCAAAGCGTACGACGGCAAGCTGACGTCCAAGACGGATATTCTGGAATTTCTCACCAAAAAGACCGAAGTCGATAAGCCGTTGGAGTACCTGTACACGGTGCTGTCCGCGCTGCGCGACGAAAACACCGCCGATACCGCCGCGCAGGCGCTTGCGCAACGCGCGGAGAGTTTGTACTATGAATACGCGGGCGCGCTATCCTTCGCCGCGCCGCAGCTGTGCAAGTTGGACGAATCCGAGCTTGCGGCTTATGCCGCCGACCCGGATTTTAGCGATTATTCGGCGTATTTTTCCGAACTCTTGCGGGAGAAGCCGCATATCCTGTCCGACGGGGAGGAAAAGCTGTTGTCGATGGCCGCCGAGGTCGGCGCCAGCTTCGACAACATTTTTTCGATGCTGGACAACATCGAGGTCCCGCTGCCCGTGCTCACGGTGCGCGGCGAAAGGGTCAAACTCACGCACGGCCGCTATTCGTTGTTCTTACAGGACCAGGACGAGGCGGCGCGGAAGGCGGCGTTTAAGGGCATGTATGGCGCGTTCCGCAAGCTGATCAACACGATTTCGGCAAATTATTACGGCAACGTCAAAAACTATATCTTTTTCGCGCGCGCTCGTAAATACGCGGATACGCTGGAGAGCTTTCTCGGCGGCGAGGGGATTCCGGCGGGCGTATACGAAAAACTTGTGGAGACCGTGAGCGCGTCGCTGCCCGTCTTGCATGATTATGTGACGGCGCGCAAAAGCATCCTCAACAAAGAACTTCACATGTACGATATGTATGTTCCGCTGGTCAAGGACGCGGACATCAAACTGGAATACCCCGACGCGTGCGCAGTGGTTAGGGACGCGCTTAAGCCGCTGGGTGCGGAATATGCCGGCCTTTTGGACAAAGCTTTTTCCGGGGGATGGATCGACGTCGCGGAGACGGCGAGTAAGCGTAGCGGCGCGTACTGCACGCACGCCTATACGCTGCCGCATCCCTATGTGCTGCTCAACTATCAGAAGACCACGCATGACGTGTTCACCATCGCGCACGAGCTGGGGCACGCGATGCATTCGCACTTTTCAACCAATGCGCAGCCGTTCCCCAAGGCGTCGTACCGGATTTTTGTCGCCGAGGTCGCCAGCACGGTCAACGAGGTGCTGCTGCTCAACCACCTAATCAAAACTTCGGATAACCCCGATACGCGCCGCTATTTGATCAGTTATTACCTGGACATGTTCCGCACCACGCTGTTTCGGCAGACGATGTTTGCCGAGTTCGAGACCCGCGCGCACAAGTTGGCCGAGGGCGGGACGCCGCTCACCAAGGACGCGTTGTGTGACCTCTATTACGGGCTGAACCAAAAGTTTTACGGTCCGGACGTCATCCACGACGACTTGATCCGCTACGAATGGGCGCGCATTCCGCATTTTTATTACGGTTTCTATGTATACAAATACGCCACCGGCCTTACGGCGGCGGTCAACATCGCGTCGGGCATCCTGGCAGGCGAGCCGGGCGCGCTGGAAAATTACTTTAAATTTTTGTCCGCGGGCTGTTCGGACACGCCGTATCAAATTTTGAAGGCCGCCGGCGTTGACCTTATGACGGATAAGCCGTATACTATAGCGATGCGGGTCTTTGCGGAAAAGGTGAAAGAGTTGCGGGAGGTAAGGTGATGGAAAATTGAATAGCGGCGGTTGAGCTAGCGCCTTATATGAAAATTTAATGTTGCCAAGGTACTAGTAGTAAAAATTACTCGTATCGCTGGACCTTCTCTATTCCATATTCGGTATTCAATATCCAATTAAAAAACAATATGATAAAGAAAGTATTTATAATAATTTTGATCGTTTTTTTACTATCCGGCGCGGCGGGCTGTTATAACAGCACGGTGAACAAAAGTTATAAAGACGCGCCGATTGTCATAAAGTACGGGCTGATCTCGGATTCGGCCTACGGCTACGGGTATTCGATCTACATCGAGGCCGACGCCGCGCAGTTTGACACGGCGGCCAAAGATAAGACGACCGCAGATCTCAAACAGTTTTTGGCGGAGTCTCTCGCCGGTTATTCGGGCTTCAAAGATTTTGATTACGCTAGAGGCGAGAAACAAACGGGGTATCCGCCGTGGGCGCTGTATCCGGATGCATCCGTCCTCCTTGCGCAAAAGAAGTTTATTAAATGGGCCGATAAGAGCGGAACGGCGACATGGATCATCACGGTATCGGACGACGACGAGGCGGACCGGATATGGGTGCATCAAGAACTATTGTCCACCGACAGGCTGAGCTATAAAGAGATCCGCGACAATTTCCGCGCGGAAAATTGGCTTAGTAAAAAAGGCGCGTTATACGAGCGTTATACCATTCCCGAGGAAAATCCATTGGCGGGCTTCTTTTCCAAAGCGGGCGCGGACGAAAAAACGGAACTTGGCTATAAAGAATTTTTCGAGGCGTTTCCGCAAGTGCCTTACGAGGGTTATATCGACCGCGCTGTGGTTACGTATTCGCTGATTTATATGCAATATTACCATACGGTCGGCGCGGACAACGCCTACCGTTCCATCAACGGCCGGGGCGGGGAATGGGTCTTTGACAAGAACAACGAGCCAACGCACGTATCCATACAGTTTTGGTATCCGCTGACCCGAAACTGGATCCTGCTGACCATTCCGGTAACCGCGCTGCTTTCCGGCCTCGCGTTCCTGCTGTTTAAGCTCAAAAAGCCTAACAAGCCTAAGCACGCGGGCGGAGGTACGCAGGGCGGTGCGGGCGGCACGCAGGGCGGCGAAACCGATCCGGTGTTCGGCGCGGACGCGGGCGGGAAAACGGATTCCGTATTCGGAGAGGACGCTTAACAGATGACAAATGGCAGATAAGGTTTTGTGATCAATTATTATCAATTATCCGACAATATTTGTCATCTGTCATTTGTCATCTATCATCTGATATTACCCGATAAATTATGAATAAAGATTATATCCGAAATGTGGCCATCATCGCGCACGTAGATCATGGCAAGACGACGCTGGTCGATCAAATGCTCAAGCAGGGCGGCGTATTCCGTTCCAATCAAGTGGTCGCAGACCGCGTGATGGATTCGAACGACCTGGAACGCGAGCGCGGCATCACGATTCTCGCCAAAAACACCTCGGTCAAATACGGCAACTATAAGATCAACGTGATCGACACGCCCGGCCACGCGGACTTCGGCGGCGAGGTAGAACGTGTGCTCAAGATGGTCAACGGCGTGCTGCTGATCGTGGACGCGTTCGAGGGCCCGATGCCCCAGACGCGTTTTGTGCTGCAAAAGGCGCTGGAACTCAACCATAAGGTCATCATTGTCATCAACAAAATCGACAGACCGGACGCGCGTATGAGCGAGGTCGGGGACGAGATTTTGGAACTGCTGCTCGACCTCAACGCCGGAGCGGTGCAGATCGACAGCCCGATTATTTATTGCTCGGGCAGGACGGGCACGGCGTCGTATTCGCCGGCGGCGGAGGGTACGGACCTAATCCCGTTGTTCGAGACCGTCGTCCGTTATATCGACCCGCCCCCGGGCAGCGCGGAGGAACCGTTACAGCTCTTGATTTCTTCGCTGGATTACAGCGACTATGTGGGCACGCTGGGTATCGGCCGCGTCGAACGCGGGCGCGTCGCGCAAAATCAAGTTGTCACTGTGACGGATTACCACGGGCTTCGCGCGCCGCGCAGTTTTAAGGTCACAAATCTGTACGTGTTCGAGGGACTCAAACGCGCCGTGGTCAGCGAGGCGTCGGCGGGCGACATCGTCTGCGTATCCGGCGCGGAGGGGCTGACAATCGGCGACACCATCTGCGATCCCGCGGCCACGGAACCTTTGCCCTTTGTCAAAATCAGCGAGCCGTGCGTGGAGATGACCTTCGCGGTCAACGACAGCCCGTTCGCGGGCCGGGAGGGCAAGTACTGCACCAGTCGCCACCTGCGCGACAGGCTGTACCGCGAAACGCTTAAGGATGTGTCGCTGCGCGTGTCCGACACCGACTCGTCCGAGGCGTTCAACGTCAACGGCAGGGGCGAAATGCATCTGTCCATTCTGATCGAGAACATGCGCCGCGAGGGTTACGAGTTTTCGGTCAGTATGCCGCGCGTATTGTACAAAACAATCAACGGCGTCCGGCACGAGCCGGTAGACCGTATGATTTTGGATATTCCGGAATTTTGCGTGGGGCCGGTCATCGAAAAAATGGGGGTGCGCAAAGGCGAGCTTACGCACATGAGCCCGCACGGAAGCCGTATGCGGATGGAATTTAAGGTTCCGTCGCGCGGCCTGTTCGGCTATAAATCCGAATTTCTGACCGATACCCGCGGCGAGGGCATCTTCAATTCGCTGCCCGCGGGCTACGAGGAATACAAGGGCGAAATCACGCGCCGCAATTTGGGCTCGCTGATTGCGTTCGAAACGGGCGAGGCGGTATCGTACGGGTTGTTTAACGCACAGGAGCGCGGTGTGCTCTTTATCGGACCCGGCGTGCCCGTATACGCGGGTATGGTTGTGGGGGCCAACCCCAAAAACGACGATCTGGTGGTCAACGTTTGCAAAAAGAAGCATTTGACCAACATGCGCGCAAGCGGTTCAGACGAGGCGCTGCGCCTAACGCCGCCCAAGAATATGTCGTTGGAGGAGGCGTTGGAGTTTTTGGCCGACGACGAGTTGCTCGAAATCACGCCCAAGTCCATACGGATCCGCAAGAAAATTCTGGACGCGACGAGAAGGATGCGGGAGAACTATAAACAGATGACAAATGACAGATGACAAATGACAAATGACAGATGACAAATAAAGGTCTTTTGTGATAATAACTATAGATGATTATCGGACAGTATTTGTCATCGGCCATCTGCAAACGAGAAGCCTATGAATAACAAACAAACAAAAGTAACCAATACCACGCCCCTGGGCAAGTCCGAGCCGCACAGCGTGGAGCTGGAGCAGGCTATCCTCGGTGCCGCGCTGATCGACGCTGAGGCTGCGGGCAAGTTGGCCGAGAAACTCGTTGAGACCGATTTTTACCTGGAGACGCACCGGATCATCTACGCGGCGGCCGCGCGTTTGAGGGAAGAGCGCAAGCCTGTTGACGTGGTCACCGTAGCAGGCGCGCTTGCGGACGCGGGCACGCTTCCGTCTGCGGGCGGCATGGAATATGTACATACGCTGTCCGAAATGGTTCCGTCCGGTGCGCACAGCGACGAATATATCCGGCAGATCAAGGAGAAGGCGCGCCTGCGCAGACTGATCGGCGTTTGCGGCAAAACCATCGCCGAGGCTTACGGCAACAACGCGTTCGACGCGGTGCTGACCGATACCGAAAACGCGCTGTACGAAATGCGCAAGGCGGAGGAAGCGCACGAGCTTTCTCATGTGCGTCAGCTTGTGCCCGGCGCGCTGTTGGAAATAGCGGATAGAGGAGATCCGCTCAAGCGGCGCGGCATCTTCACCAAATTCTACGGTGTCGATGCTTTGTTGCACGGCCTTCAGCCCGCCGATCTTATCTTGCTGGCCGCGCGCCCTTCTGCCGGCAAGACCATGTTTGCCGCCAACATCATAACCAACATCGCCCTCAGTGAAAAATACTGCGCCGGCAATTCGGGCCGGTACAGCTGCGCGCTGTTTTCGCTGGAGATGTCCAAGCTGCAAATCGTGATCCGGATGCTTTGCAGCATAGGCCACATATCCATGACCAAGGTTGCGAAGGGAGACCTTTCCCCCGACGAGAATCAAAAGCTTTTAAAGGCGGCGGCGCTTCTGCAGAACAGCCGCCTGTTTATCGACGATACGGGCGCGATCACGCCCGACGAAATCTTCCGCAAATGCGTCCGATTGAAACGCGACGAGGGCTTGGACATCATTGTTATCGACTATCTGCAGCTGATGAGTTTGAATAAGCGGACGGAGAACCGCACGCTGGAGATTGCCAAAATCACCCGCGACCTCAAGCTCGCCGCCAAGGAGCTGGACGTTCCCGTGCTTTTGCTGTCCCAGCTGTCCCGCGCCGTAGAAATGCGCGACGACAAAAAACCCCAACTCTCCGATCTGCGCGATTCGGGTGCGATTGAGCAGGACGCGGACATCGTGATGTTTATTCACGACCCCAATTACGAAAAGAAAAAGAGCATGATGCTGCCGCCCGAGGAGCTTGCGCGGCGTCAGATCGTCGTTGCCAAACATCGCAACGGCGCGCTGGGCGTAGTCGATCTGGTCATGGACGGCGAGCACGCGCGCTTTGTCGAGCCGAAAACCGGAGGCTATCGTGAAAGCCTGGACGCGACAGATCCGGGTCAAAAGAAGCTCGCGCATGTGTCCGGCATCGAATCCGGCCTGCCGCCGGACTGGCAGAAGGAAGCCGCCGCCGCCCTCAAATACGATGCGGCCAAGCTGGAAGAAGAGGAGAAGCCGGAGGAATCGGAAGAAGCCCTGGGCGATGATCCGCTTTTTTAGCAGATGACAGATGTCAAATGACAGATGACAAATTCGGAACAGCAGACACATTGAGGGATTGCCGTGTCGCGCTCCCGCGCTTCTCGTAATAAGGTTGTAGCAGAATAAGGTTTTGAGGAACCCCTGTTATTGTCATGCCGACCCGCTATAGTCATGTCGACCGCGAGTGGAGACATCTCAACCGCATAACCAAAGGGATTTCTCCGCTTCGGTCGAAATGACATATTCCTAATTTCGCTACAATCTTATATATGACAATTATTTATTTGTCATCTGCCATCCGGGGGATTGCTTTGTCGGTCCTCTTCGCGAATGACGATGTGACGCAGCAAGCTGCATGGGATTAGCAACATGAAATACAAATATTTTATTTCCGATTTTGACGGGACACTTCTGAGGTCCGACAACACGGTGAGCAAGAAGTCGGCCGAGGCGATCCGGGCTTTTCAGCGCACGGGCGGCGTATTTTTGATCGCTACGGGCAGGATGTTCTCGGGCGTTACCGGACGCTTTTCCGAGGCCGGACTGGACGGGCTGGATATTCCCGTGGTCGCATACCACGGAGCGATCGTGATGACGGCGGTCAGTCAGAAGGTGCTTGTTAAAAACTTTTTGGATTTTCAAACCGCGGCTGAGATCGCCGCTTACGCCGAAAGCAAGGGGCTTAGCCCGCAGACCTACGAGGGCGGTGACATCTGCGTTCCCGTTTTGGACGAATACGGCCGCAAGTACGCGCAGTATTTCGGAACCGGAGTGCGCGAGGTGGGGCGGGTCAGCGACTATATAGCGGGGCAAAAGCTGGATGTGCCCAAAATTCTGTTTTTTGTCGATCCGGCCAAAATGCGCGGTTATATTCAAGAATATACTGAACGGTTCGGCGGCCGCGCGGTTTTCACCGCGTCCGCTTCCTATATGTTCGAGTGCATGAGCCCGGACGCGGGCAAGGATAAGGCGGCCGAGTTTTTGACGCGGAGCGTCGGATTGACGCTGGAGTCGGTGGCGGCGATCGGGGACGGCTTCAACGATCTGGACATGATCGTCCGCGCCGGATTGGGCTTTGCCGTCGCCAACGCCGAGCCCGAGGTGCGCGCCGCCGCAGCCCGCATCGTTTCCTCCAACGACAACCACGGCGTTGCCGAGGCGCTGGAAATCGTGATGGACATCAATTCATGTTCTTAGTTTAACATCCGGCGCTCTGGTCAATACTCCGTATGACCATGAAACGCTTTGTACTTTTTTTGGCGACAGCCATGATTTTTATCTCCGCGGGATTGGGCGGGAACGGCTTTGACGCACTCGCGGATGAATTTGAGGGTATTACATACAGCTTTTATATCGGTTCAAGCCAAACGGTAAGCGGCGCGGCAACCGTGGACATCGGCGCGGGCGCTGAGGTCACCTGCGAGCTTTCGCAGGCGCGGGTTGTGCGCGCGCATCTGAAAGATATCAGAGGCGAGAGCGTGGCGTTTGCGGGCGGGATTTCGGATGCCCGCCGCGCGCTCAAAGTTTTATGCGCGAAAATTATGCGCGAAGAAACCTTGGACGGAATCATGATATTGTACGCCTATTCGGACACGTTTGAGCGCGGCGTCAATTTGAGCGGACGCAAGGTCAACCTTCAAGCGGCGGCGGGCGGCGGGCGGGTTGTGCTGGGGACTCCCTTGATTTTAGGAAGTTTTTAATCGCGAAGGGTTATTCATCGCCGGATTCGCGCTACGTTTGCCGCGCCGCCTCGGTCATGTACTTTTTATGCACACTCCCTTCGGCGGCGCGGCAACTGTTACGCGACTACGGCGCGACTAATCCTTCGCGAGTTTTGCGACAAAAGAATTATGGATAAAAATCAAAGTCCCTAGGTTTAAACTGTAAAAAGACTGTCCATAATCAAAGTAACACTAAATTTTGTTGATTGTTGGAGGTCAAAAAATGGAAAAGAAATATACCGGCGGACGGGCGGCGAGGTTTTTTAAGAAGAACCTTTATTATATGATCATCATCGTCGCGACGCTCGCCATCGGATTAGCGGTCGTATTGTCGCTGACGCTGGGGCGCAAGCCCGCGCTTCCCGCCGACAGTATTCCTTCCGATCTTGTCAACACCAAGCCCGCCGAAATGCTCGCGCCGGTTGACGCCGCCTTTACCGTCGCCAAGCTGTTTGCGGACGACAGGCTGATCTGGAGCGAAACTCTGCGGCTGTTCGAGACGCATCAAGGCATAGACATCCAAGCGCCCGCCGGCACCGCGGTGGTCGCCGCGCTGGACGGAACCGTCGTCCGCGTCGCCAATGTGCCTCTCGAGGGCTACGTTGTGGAAATCCGGCATTCGGACTCGCTCAAGACGGTATATAAATCGCTCGGTTCGGATATACTCGTAACAGAGGGGCAGACTGTAGCGCGCGGCGCCCGTATCGGCTCGGTGGCCGACACCATGACCTACGAGATCGCCGAAGGCCCCCACTTGCACTTTGAAGTCGTTGAAGCCGGCGCGCTCAAGGACCCCGGCCTGTATATCGCGGCTTATAAGTAAAAAAACCGCTTATCCCCGTCCCGCGTACAAACTGCAAAATATACACTAAGCGTATCAAGCGGTTATATTGCGGGGCAAAAAACGACCGCCGGGCTTTCCCTCCCCGGCGGTTTTTGTTTTTGCATATTATAGCGAAACAGTTTACAAACAATCAACGTGGCGGCGGCTTTTAGGCATAAAATTATCAACGGCATTCTTCGCCTGCCTTAAAATGCTCGCGCGTAGCGCAAGACTACGCGCTGCGCATTTACCACCCAAAAAACCTATGGTTTTCGGGGAACCCCGGTTAACAGCTTTCTGCTCCAAAACCCATACGCAATTTTGTTTTATTTTTCATGTTCAATAGTATTCTCGTTGTTAAACTCGTACCTTCCATAATGTCAGTACAAATACTTTTGGTTCACTGCTTTGATTTAGCGCAAAGCGAACCGTGCTCGACACGCAACCGTCAACCTGTTCTGCCGTCGCAATGCCGGTTACAGAATATTTGCTTTTCAAGCATTCGATAAGCTCGTTCAAAAGTCTCTCGTTTCCATTTTTCCGCCTCTGTTTTGAATTTGGTATTGCACAAGATCATGCCTCTATTATACGTGGCCTAACGCCGGAAAGTCAAGATTTTTTAAGGAGTTGAGATACATAATATGGACATGTAGAGGGATTTTTTATGGATAACTTGTCAGCTTTTGTCGAAACGTTGCAAGACCTCATGCTAGTTCGGCGTATTAAGCCCGACGATATCAACAGGTCGACAGGCATCAGTTTGTCCGTCATTTACACTTGGCTTAAAAAATCTGCCGTTCCAAACCTCAACAGTCTTGTCGTTTTATCCGATTATTTTGGCTGTTCGGTTGATTATCTTTGCGGCCGCACAGAACATAATTCAGTTGCTTCAGTAAATCCGACGCCTTTCCCCGATCGTTTTCGCTTTCTTATCAATAAAAGCGGCGTGTCGATACGAAAATTGAGCGCTGAAACAAGAATTTCGACTTCAGGCATTCAACGTTTTCTGAAAGGCACGGGTAAGCCGCTTTTGGAGAACCTGGTGCGGCTCGCCGTCTTTTTTGACTGCTCGGTCGATTACCTTATCGGTAGGGAATAGAAAAATTCCGTTTCAAATTTTGAATTTTGATCGGCCGGCCGATACCAGAATAACGCAAAATAAAGAAAAACCCGCGCAAAAGTGCTTGACATATCCCCGTGACATAAATATAATAAGTAGCACTGTCACTTTTGAGGCGGTATACTTTTGTGTGCGCAAAAAAAGGGACCCGTATTTGTATACGATGCAGTATTGCAAGGCTTTCTAAGGAGAAAACATGCCAACTATCAACCAACT
>Ga0123353_10016290_pt1 | contig 10858 bp, 10 predicted proteins | sample TergutLab28metaG_3_FD_92763 | JGI IMG/M metagenome (GOLD analysis project Ga0123353, IMG submission 92763) | Labiotermes labralis P3 segment gut microbial communities from Petit-Saut dam, French Guiana - Lab288 P3 | ecosystem: Host-associated > Arthropoda: Insects > Digestive system > Gut ... | reverse complement strand
GCTGACGCTTTTTGAGATGGGTATACATGACGAGATTGCAGGGGCTTCGAGCATTACAAATACTTTCGCATTTCGTTTTGTGAAGCAGCTTGTGGACGAGCGCGGAGTCAGCAGGATGAACGCGGATTGGGCGGTTTCGGTCTGGTGTGTGTGCTACGGCAAAAATATTCTTCGCAAACCCTGCGAAGTGAAAATCAGCGCCGCAATATCTGGCGGGAAACCCTCAATCGTTGAAGAACGCTACGATAGGAAGCAGTATTCCGACCTGTTCCGCTACAGGAAAAGTCAGGACGGCCACGAGTGCGCAGTCACAGGGTTCGACGGCGAAAACAAAAAGACGCTCATCTTTCCGAGCATCCATAAGAATGCCAAGGTGACCGCGATCGCCGAAAGCGCGTTCAGCGAAAGCGAAATACAAGAAGCCGTCATGACCGACGGCATTTCAACAATCGAGGCCAAGGCTTTCACCGGATGCACGCAATTGAGGCAGGTGATTTTTCCCGACACGCTGAAAGTAGTCGGTGATGCGGCGTTTTCAGGTTGCGGCGAACTTTACACGGCCATGCTCCCAAAGAAGGTCGAGCGAATCGGCGCTTATGCTTTCGCCTCAACGGGACTTAAGAATATTGATATACCGGGGAGTGTTTACTGGCTTGGCGAAGGGGCGTATTCGTTTTGCCATGGCATTACGTCAATCAATCTTCCTCAGAGCATAGAGCAGATTTGTGACAGGCTGTTCGAAGGATGCAAGTATTTGAAGCAGATAGTCCTGCCCGAAAAACTTATTTCGATCGGGGCGAAGGCTTTTTACGGGTGTGAGAACCTTATGTTGATCTGTGTACCTGACAGCGTTGAAAAAATCGGCGAAGGGGCCTTTGAAAACGTGGGCGATAAGTTTATCCTGCAGTGCAGTCCGGGTACGGTTGCCGAGAGTTATGCCCGCAAAAACAAATTGAGTTTTCAACTGACGTAGCGAATGGAGGATCAAAGCAATGGGTTTTTTTAATGCTTTTCTTGGACTGGAAAAACCGTCGTCCGGTATACCAACGGTATCTTCGATTATGCCTGATAAAGCAATAAATGAAATAATCTATGGCCGCTTGCCGCACCTGATTACGGACGAGATATTCTTTAAGAAAGGCGAGGTGTGCCATTACATAGATAAATCCTATTTAATGAAGCCGACAACTAAACGAGCCTACAATACCACCAGCGTTGGAGGAGATATATTTGGAGTAAAAGTCAGAAAAGGTCTTGTTGTACCGATTGAGGGACAAGACCTCGAGAGAATCAAGGGGATAATCTATGTCACGAACAGACGGACCATATTCCAAGCGAAAAGCAACGGGTTCGATAAGCCTCATTCCGCCTTGACATCAGTGACCCCATACGCAAATGCGGTAAGAATGCAGTACGGTTCGACACATTACTTCCTAATTGTCCCGAGAGGCGCAGTATTGGACGTGGTTTACAGCATTATTCGCGAGAAAATTCGAGGAGTATGAGAATGGACGGCACTCTGAAAAATGGCTCGTTATTGGTTTCGGACAGCGGCAATAGGTATAAGGTACTCCGCTTACTCGGCGCCGGAGGCCAGGGCGAGGTCTATGAGGTCGAACGCGGTTCTGAGCGCGCGGCGTTGAAATGGTACTTCCCAAAAATGGCGACGCAGGCGCAGAAACATATCCTTGAAAAACTTGTGGCGAAGGGCGCGCCGGACGAAACGTTTCTGTGGCCTGAAGATATGATAGCGCAGGGAAGAGGTAATTCACTGGGCTATGTGATGAAACTCAGGCCGGCAGAGTATAAGGGCATAGTGGACATGATGAAGCGCCGGGCAGAGCCGTCGTTTAAGGCTCTTTGCAGGGCGGCGTTTAACCTTACGGGCGGGTATCAAAAATTGCACTCGCTCGGCTACAGCTACCGCGACATATCTTTTGGCAATGTGTTTTTCAATCCCGACAACGGCGACGTCCTTATCTGTGACAACGACAACGTATCCGCAAGCGGCGATGACAAGAGTTCCGTTTACGGGACGCCCCGTTTCATGGCTCCGGAGATTGTCATCGGTAAAGCCCTGCCGTCAAGAAACACAGACCTCTACTCGCTGTCAGTCCTGTTGTTCTATATGTTCATGCTTCATCATCCGCTGGAAGGCAAGCGTGAAGCGGACATAAAGTGTATGGACATTTTCGCAATGACCCTGTTATTCGGGAAGGACCCGCTATTCATCTTTGACCCGAATGACGACGGTAACAGACCCGTCAAAGGTTATCAGGACAATGCTATTGTTTATTGGGATGTCTACCCTCCGTTCATAAGAGACTTGTTTACGACCGCTTTTACAGTAGGCTTATCCCAACCGAATCGCCGAATAACGGAAAATCAATGGCTGCATGCGCTGTCAAACCTGCTTTCTCAAATAGTGCTTTGCCCTAAGTGCGGCGCTGAGGTATTCAACGAGATGGGCAGTTGTTGGGCGTGCAAAAGCCGCGTTGCAGCCTCGCCGGTAATGACGATAGAACGACGGCAAACTGTGCTTAGCCCTGATTCGTGTCTATTTTCACATCATGTTTTCGGTAATTACGATCTCGGTTCGGTCGTAGGGCGTGTCGTTCGCAATCCTAATAACCCTGAGATATTGGGAATCCGCAATGAAACAAATGATCAGTGGGTCTATAACAAGGCAGATGGTACTCGGGTACCTGTCGCGCCCGGAAAATCTGCCGCGATAGGAAAAGGCATAAAGCTCGACTTTGGCAAGGCAATAGGCGAAATAACTTTATAAGGAGGAACATCTAATGACAACAGCGCTGAAAAGACCGGGGGGCGAACTCTCCCAGAGGCCGCTGCATTTCTTTTGGATTGTGGACTGCTCCGGCTCAATGTGCGGCGATAAAATAGGAACCGTCAATAACGCTATCCAGTCAACCATACCGGAAATGGTCGCTGCCGCGGAGAGCAATCCGAATGCGCAGCTTTTTGTCCGCACCTTGAAGTTTGATACCCATGCAAAGTGGATAACCGAGGGTGCTGTCCCTGTCGAGAACTTCGCGTGGGATGATCTTTCCGCTAACGGCAACACTTCAATGGGGGCGGCATTTGAGCTTCTCGCGTCTGAGCTTACTATCCCGCCGATGTCGGAACGCGCGCTCCCGCCTGTGCTCGTCCTTCTCTCCGACGGGATGCCGACGGACGATTATCAAAGCTCGCTGAATAAGCTCCTGCGTTTACCGTGGGGAAAAAAGGCTGTCCGCATTGCAATTTCCATCGGGCAAGACGCTGACAACAGTATTTTGTCTGAGTTTACCGGAAGCCCCGAACTTGTCTTACAGGCAAATAACCCGCAGGCGCTTGTGAAGATGATTAAGTGGGCCTCAACAGCCGCTTCTCAGGTTTCCGCCCCTGCGAGCCTGGCTGTCGGCGGCGTCAATCCGCTCGACGAGGCGTTCAATCAACCGGCTGCCCCGCTGGTCTTGAACATGAACAATATCCCTGACGTAAACGACAACGACGTATGGTAAGCGATGCAGGTCTCAATAAGTATTCTATAATCAGCCGGAGTATACGCGGCGCTTCCCATTTGCGCTCGGGGAAACCGAATCAGGATAGTTATAAAATTACGAGGGAAGCCGAGACTTTAATTCTCGCAGTTGCGGATGGGCATGGGAGCGATGCTTGCCCGCACAGCAAGTCCGGTTCCGTAATTGCGGTAAACGTGTTCTGCAAAACAATGTCCGAATACTGCCGCCGGAATACCGGCGACAGGGACGCGCTGAGAACAGCGTTGAGTTGTGAGGGCGACACAGCTATCGCAAAAAGAATTGACGCTGAGTGGAAGCGCAGGGTTCAAAAAGCATACAGTCATAAGCCGAGTCAAATAATCACCCCAACTGTTTGGGTTGAGGATAAAGAAGCTATTTGGAAACTTTACGGCACAACTCTACTGGGCGTCGTTATTACGCCCTCTTTCATTTTCGCATACCAGCTTGGCGATGGCGATATCGTCTATGCCGACGGGCATGAAGCTAAGCATATTATTGCGGGTGACAAATTGCTTGGCACTGAAACCTATTCGTTGAGCAAACCGGATTCCTGGAAAAATGCAAAGACAACGGTGTACCGGCTTGCAGAAATTGGAGACAACCACTCCTTTTTTCTGTCGACTGACGGTTTTTCAAACAGCTACCGTGACGAGCAGTCTTTTTTACAAACGACGGCGGACTATTTCAGCGTGATCGGGGAATACGGCATTGACGCGGTGAGCAAAAGCATCAAGGCGTGGCTTAATGAAACGAGCCGGGGCGGCAGCGGCGATGATATCACCGTTCTTATCGCATACGGCTTTAGCCTTTGAGGACTAAACAAAACAAACGGCGGCATTTCGACATTTGCCGCCGTTTTTTGCTGTGTGCCAAATTTATATGAGGCTATGAAGCTGAAGATTCGTCTGTCGGCTACCTGTTATAGGCAAACCGGGTGCCGGACAGCGAGCGCCAGATTTCGTCGCACTGCGCGAGGCTTTTGGCATCGAGTTCGGCGCCGTCCAGCAGAGATATGTTTTGCTCGATCTGCGACATGCGGCTGACGCCTATGATAATGCTGGTGACGATTTGTCGCAGGGCGCACCACTTCATGGCAAACTGCAAAATGCTCATCCCGCAGTCCGCGGCTATTTTTTTGAGCTTTTCAACTGCGTCGAAGTTTTCGTCGGTCCAGTAACGGCTGTAATACGCCTGCGACTGGCTGTGGACGTCGGCAAAACGGGTGTCCTGCGCCGGCGTGCCGGGGCTGTGCTTTCCGGCAAGGATGCCGGCCGCTATGGGGTTGTAAACCGTCATGCCCAAATCGTGGGCCTCGATGCAGGGGATGAGTTCGGCCTCTACCCCGCGCGTTATCAGGTTATACACGTTTTGAGTGATCACCGGCGCGGTATAGCCGTACTTGTCGCATACCGCAAAGATGTCCGCAACCTGCCAGGATGCGTAATTGCTTATGCCGACATAGCGGACCTTTCCGGACTTGACAAAGCCTGCCATGGTCTCGAGGCTCTCTTCGAGCGGCGTATCATAGTCCGGGGTGTGCATATAGTAGATGTCGACATAATCGGTATCGAGCCTCTTGAGGCTGGCGTCGAGAGCGCTGATTAGGTGCCTTCTCCCCAGGCCGATGCAATTGATGTCTTCGCCTACTCTGTTGCCCGCCTTTGTGGCGAGGATAATCTTGTCCCGTCTTCCCTTTATGCCCTTACCCACGATTTTCTCGCTTTCCCCGCCCGTGTAGGCATTGGCCGTATCGAAGACATTTATGCCGTTTTCAAAGGCAAAATCCATGATGGCCAGACTGTCCGCTTCGCTTGTCTGTCCGCCAAACTGCATTGTTCCAAGACTCAGAATGGATAGCTTAAGGCCGGTTCCCGGCAGTTTTCTGTACTCCATGTTTACCTCCCGAAAGATATTGTGTACGAAATAGTTCGTTCTGTAGCGGATTGGTTCTTGAATAGATTATAGTCCTCGTAAAGACGTCTTTCAATGCCTTCTCGCCGCGTTTTTACGATCGCCGCGAGCTCCTAACCTTCGTAACAAGCCACTATTTCGCCGATGTACATCGTGTGCATGTCGCGGCTGGGATAGAATTTGTCGAGCGTTTCCTCAAACAGGAAACCTGATTCTAAGATCTCGTTAGAGAATTTCTTCTTGCAAATGAACACAAGCCGGGCTTCTTCAAACGTCGGGCAGCCGTCCAAAAATACGGGGGTGAGTCCGGAATCATTCATTTTGTCTATATTTCTGCCGGATTCGGAGCCCAACCTGTCGAGCTGATTCGTATACCCCTCTTTTAGCACCGTGAGGGTAAAATAATCATTTTTCTCGACAAATTCACGTGTGTAACGGCTGTGACGGACATAGATGGTCGCGGCGGGGGCTCCCCATATAAATCCCAGCGCGCCCCAACTTACGGTCATTGTGTTGAAATCGTCTTTGACGCCGGCGCTCAGCAGCATCCATTCCTTGTTCAGGACGTCAAACGGATTGATTCTCAACTCGGAAAAGTCCATTTTCTTCAACGGCATAGCGGCCTCCCTACTTTTACTTGATATTTTTCATCCATTATACCATATCGGAAAAACTTACGCGCCGTATCGCCTTTCTATTTCCTCGCGGACAACCTTCGCCCATGTGATTATGGCGTTTGCGTCCCCGGAAACGGTCTCCACGTCTTTAAGGGTTATGTCAAACGCGCAGCCCTCGGAATCGAACACGTCGAAGGCCTCGCGGATGGAGCGCCTCACGAAATCCTCGTCCACGCCGAAAGAAACCGCGGAGGACGGATTGGGGCGGTAAGAGACGACATAGTCTTTCCCGATTTGTTCGGCGCATTTTCTGAGGTCGGCAAAGGGGGATACTGCGATACGTCTGAGATTCGGGATTTTTTTGAGAAGCCCGATTTTCTTTGAAAGGTCCTCGCAGCAGCCGTATGCCGTAAGGCCGTATCTCTCTAAAATCGGTATCTGGTATTGCAGCATGAACTCATTAAAATGCTCGGGGCCTATGCCTGTGAATTCCTGCGACGCCATATATCCCCAAAGGTCCGACACTTTCACCCCGCTTGAGTTAGCCGAAGGCGCTGCAAGTTCCCTCGCGTAGGGCAGGGATTGATTTTGGTGGTTTAGCAGTGAGAAGCCGTTTGCCGCCTCCGTTTGGCTGATGTTTTTCATTATGCCGTCGCGCATGAAGGCGAGCAGCCGGTGCAGCCACTCGGGGCGATCGTAGATATCCCACATGATCTGCTCTTCTCCGCGCAGGCGCGTGAGCAGCGTCGAGATGTCGTTGTGCCACATGGCGGTGAGTTCGCCCTGCCGGTCGGCGTCCACGTCAAATATCCCGCCGAGCACCTCCGAGAGCCTGTCAATACGCCGCGCGGTCTCTTCTTCGTCCACAGCGTAGTCGGCGACCCAAAGCTTGTCCAGGTCTTCTTCAGAGGCGAGGGGCGGTGTGTGCGCCCTGCCGAACACCGCGGCAGGCCTTTCGCTGTCTTGCTCGGCAGCCATTCCGTAGGCGGTCGGCGTCAGTATTCCTATGTCGACGTTTGCGTTGAAAACCCCGCCGGGGCATGACTTTATCGCTGCTCTGACTGCGACGAAAGGCTCCGTGATAAAGTCGTCCGCTATTTTCATGCGATAGCGGCTTACGAGCAACATTTTCTCAATTGAGCGCAAATACCTGTCGGAACAGCGGCAGACGCCGTCGCCCGCGAACTCGTCAAAAGGTATGGACCTGACATAGACGGGCGGTTTTGTGAAATGCAGGCTGTTGTGGTCTGTCCAGAGTTTTCGTCTGGCCTGCATCGCGTCGGACCGCGCTGTTTCGGCGATCTCCTTGGCAAGGTCTCTCGTATACCTCAGTTCATTTTCGTCGTACATATGCGCCTCGTTGTCTTTGATGATAAAAGACTAACAAGTTTTTGGAAATATTGCAATTGTATTTGCCTTTTGGCCCAAAATGAAATGCCGGCATCCCGTTTTGACGATTTGGCGCTTTTTCCTGCCTGCATCTGCGCTGTGAGGGTTTGTGAGCGCTACTCAAAGACCGTATCACCCTGGCGCATAGGCTTCCCGTTTCGGAAATATGAATGGTTGCTCGCTTTTTTGTGTCATCATGTGATACATAATATTATTAATGAATATCATTAATTATCACTTGACAATCGTTATTTATCGTGCGATACTGTGATTGTTATGACTGTCAAGTATTAATATGTGAGGTGGTTCTAAAAAATGGAAAAGCAGACAGAAAAAATAATGCGTTTTAGCAAGGTCATCAATATCCTGTTGAACATAACGATCATAGTCTTCATCGTCGTCGGTGCATTGACCTTGACCGCCTGGTTTTTATCGGGGTCAAATCTGCCTTCTGAGACCATAACTGTTAATGGCTTGGATATGGAAGTCCCGTATTTATTCAAACTGGGCGATACCAAAGTGTTTTTACCGGTCATTTGGAAATCGGGCTTTGATTCATCCGGTATTGAGCAGCTCCTACGCGGCATTATCACCGTCAGTTTTGGCGATTTTCTCGGCGTCATTTTTACTATAATCGGGCTTCGCTTCACGAAAAGGGTTTTCGAGTTGCTGCGGGAAACCGGCTCGCCTTTCAGGGGGAATATTGTAAAGGCATTAAAAAGACTGACGATTGTCCTGTTGGTCACAGGCTGTGTGTCGGGCGTTATTCCCTTTCTTGCGGCGGGTATTGTCTGGGTGCTCTGCCTGATTTTCGATTATGGGTGCATACTGCAAAACGAGAGCGATACGACATTGTGAGGTGGTGACGGTGGCTATTATTCTGCGGCTTGACAGAATGATGGCTGACAGAAAAATGTCACTCAATGAACTTGCGGGAAAAGTGGGGATTGCCAACGTAAATTTATCAAATATCAAGACCGGCAAAATCAGCGCAATCCGCTTTTCTACGCTCGACGCAATATGTGATGTTTTAGATTGTCAGCCGGGTGATATTCTCGAATACAAAAGAATGGAAGACGAAGTTGAACACGGTTAAACTGAGAAGAATGTAAGAGAGCGTCGCCCGCTTCACGTAAGACTCATTCTGCCGTTAACATCTCACGGCTTAATTGGCATCGCTGCGCCTGTGTCCGCAGGGAATGTGCGGGAGTTGGGGGTAATAAGGAAAAAAACCGGACACTCCGCAGGTCGGAGTATCCGGTTCGCGCTGTCATTAGGTCAATTCGAGTTTATGCGCTGCTACTCGACAATGTGGCAGGCTCGGATTTGGTCATTGCCCTTTGTATCGACATAAATATTGTAACCGCCTATGTCGTACGTTCCCGCCGCGTTATTGTTGATTTTGATTGTTTTCGTGATGATGTTCGACATGCCGTTGGAAAAGAGCTCGGTCACGGTGACGGTCAGGTCATTTTGATTCCCGCTGAGCTTTTTGACGGCGGCTGTCGGGACAACACTATTGAGGGTCGCTTCTTTAACGCCGAAAGGCTGTGTATACGCGACGCCGGTTTTGCCTACCAGTTCAGCGCGAACGTAGCTGTTGATTCGGGAATATTTGCTCACATCGATGGAATTACCTACAGCGATAACCACGCCGTCTGCTATCCAGTTGATTAAATCAAAGTCTGCGCCGATGATGGTTATGGTGTTGCCTGTGACTGTGACGCAGGAGATGCTTGGAAGTGCGTCTTGCGCAAGTAATCCCAGAGCCATATCGTTGTTGATGCCACCGCTATACATGGTATCGGTCGTCGTAGTCTGAGCGGGCGCGCCGGGGGTGTTGCCGTTGATCCCATACTGGCGGTCAATGCGGCTGACACCATAGAAAGCGCCGGTCTCCATTGCGGTTTTGGTCTCTTCCCGGTTGAGGGCGGGCATAAGCATTACATTCCACGCGTGGCCATTGCCGCTCAAAGAGTGTGAGTCATCGTTGCTGAATCCCCAAACAGGTCTGCCCTGCGGCATGGTTTGTTTTAAGATGTTGTCCCACAAAATCCTGTCGTTAACAGATTCGCCATCCCATTTGTTGATTATTTCCATACCCACACAGGACGGATAAGCCATGAAAAGCTCTACGTATTTCTGAATGATGGCGGGATTGCTCGACTGCGAGGCATTGTTTTGTCCGCCGGTGTATCTGCCGGAATGGTTGATATGGGTGATACCACCGAGTTCTTCGACCTTGGCAAGAATATTTGCCATGGTTCTTTGACCGTTTGCTACACTTTCTGTTGTATACTCGGCAAAAAAGGCGTTTATATGGTGTCCGTTGAAATTGCTGCCGCCACCGTTGAATGTTTCATTTGAGGCGGTGATCTCATTTGAGCCGCCCATGCCTATCATACCGTTGCTCTTGGAGCGCGTTCCGTCGTATGTGCCGGGAGAACGACCGGCATATGTCCCGGCATTGATTGCGGCTAAGTCCGCCGAGGTCAAATTTCCGGTCCCTATACTGTTCCAGTTGCCGGTGGCAGGTTGCGGGTCTGTGTCCCAAGCTGTTGTGAGAACGTCGTGGTCGGTCATGGCAACAATATCGAAATCCTTTGCGTACATATCTTTGAGCGCGTCTTCTCTTTTGTTGCTGCCGTCTGAATAGGTAGAGTGCATGTGATTTGCGGTCTTGTACTGTCCGTACGTTGTCCAATCAACAGCCGCATAGGGGTTGACGACGTCATAGAATAACTGCCCTGTATTCTGCGGAGCGGCGAGTGCGGATGTGCCGAGGGCACTGACCGCAAGAATCAGCACGAGCGCGAGTGGTACGAGTTTTGTGTGAGTTTTCGTCATTGAATAACTCTCCTTTTCCATTTTTTTGTGATGCTTTTATTTTACATCGTCATTGTCAGGTCCACATGCATGAACAGGTAATGTTTTGGTAAGTATTACGTAAGAAAAGTCAGGCTCTGTTTGAAACCGCTTTGTGACATTCTTTTTGAGGATAAGCCTTTTACTTCTCACAGAATCTGCGTCTTTTTCACCAACACATGACGTAGTATAATAAAATGAGAGACATAAAGACGTGATTCCGGAGAGGGAAATGAAGAAAAGGCAAAAAGAGGGTTCGGTGGTGAGAAAAGTTTTGTGGCTTGTGTTCAGGGTTCTGCTGTGCGCGACGCTGGCTCTGGTGCTGGTCGTATGCGCGTATTTGGCGTATGTTGTGCTGCAGTACAGCCGAATAGGGGATTATGCGGCGCTGGCGATAGAAAACCCGGTTTCGGACGCGCTTCGCCCCGGCGTCACATACACCGCGCTCACCTATAATATCGGTTTCGGCGCTTATGACCACGAGTTTTCGTTTTTCATGGATACCGGAGTGATGAACGACGGGACCGCGGT
>Ga0123353_10016289_pt1 | contig 10858 bp, 9 predicted proteins | sample TergutLab28metaG_3_FD_92763 | JGI IMG/M metagenome (GOLD analysis project Ga0123353, IMG submission 92763) | Labiotermes labralis P3 segment gut microbial communities from Petit-Saut dam, French Guiana - Lab288 P3 | ecosystem: Host-associated > Arthropoda: Insects > Digestive system > Gut ... | reverse complement strand
GTAGCTCCTCAATTGACCTCACGAGGCTCACGAGGCTGAGTGGACCCCGTTCCAGACCCACTACTACTCAGAAAATCTGGTAGCGCCGGGGATCGAACCCGGGACCTCTGTATCTGTAGCCACTAGACCACAGAGGCGGTCCATTCTAACACAATACAGGTTTATTTTAATTCATATTGTTGCCTTTATGTGTGTGCTGATAAACTTTTGTTGTGTTAGACTGAATAAGTGTAATTTATTTAGTAATGAACGCAACATGATGGCTTCCATAAAATTTAATTTTTATGGTGTGGGGAACGCTACTTATTGGACGTCCTTTGCATATCATCATGAATATTTTGTGGGTGTTTTTGATTCATTTTTCAGATTGTGCAATTGGAAGAACTGTTGGAGGTGAGGCATTCTGTGTTTATTGTGGGAAATGCAGGCACGGGTAAGACAATGGTATGGCGCACGTTATTTAAGACTTACCAGAATCAGAGGAGGAAACCTGTCTATAATGATCTTAATCCTAAAGCAGTCACAAACAATGAATTGTTTGGCATCATAAACCCAGCTACACGAGAATGGAAAGATGGTAAGTACATTCCATGAATTAGTATTAAGTATTGCATTATTGAATTCAAGTATTCCTTGTATTTTATTGTAAGCTGGTTGTGATCAAATCTTCTGTAATTATTATAAATATTAGCCATTTTCATATGCATAATTATCATAAACACCATCATCATCACCGTCATTTTGCGTTCTTTATTTCCAGCAGTACTGAGTGCTGCAGTCAAGTAAATAGCACTTCATTATTCAGAAGATCCTAGGTTAAAATCTTAGCCTAGAAACTGGATATTTTTACTAATGTATTTTGAGGCTTTCCTGAATCTCCTTAGAGATATATTATGGTAACAGCTCCAGTTGTGCCTTGTCCGCTTCGTTCAACATTCTTCGCACTTTGTCATTCATGGTTATCCTACTGTCTCACCCTCTAAAAATTTGTGTGGTTCAGTAAGTTGTAGCAGTGAGGTGACCTTGAATCCCAGACTTCTGCAGGCTATTGTAGCAGTCCCTAATGACAGAGGAGTATGGAGCAATGGTGGTCTGATAGTTGGCAGAGGAAAACCAAAGTGCTCAGAATACAATCTGCCGCAGTATAACGTTTTCCATGACTTTGGAAATGGAGGTGGACTGGTAACTGGTAGGAGAAAACCAAAGTGCTCAGAAAAGTCTTTTCCAGCACAACTTTTTCCGCCACCTTGGTACTGAAATCAGGCCTCTGCAGTAAGAATTATATGACTGCCTGAGCTGTAATACAGTTGGAAAGTATGGTTAAATAGTCTAAGGCATGAACAGTAACTGATGAATCAACAAGCTGGGATAGCATAGTTGTTAAAATCACTAGACTAGGGGCTGGACAATCCAAGGTTCAATATACGGCAGGGTCAAGAGATTTGTGTCTTCTCCAGAATATCCCAACTGGCACTGAGGCCTGTACATCCTGCTGTTCAATGGGTACAGAGACTCTTTTTGCAAGAGTAGATCAACCGCTGTGTCACTAATGCAAGTGTTAAGTATGAGTGGAACTATATATTTTTATAACATGTACAGGGACAAATTGACCTTCGTCTTTACAGATGAACCATTCTTCGTATTTCTATTAATGTTTTCTAAGTATATTTAATAATGATACCTGTAACACTTCTAGGTTTGATTCCTGTCCTATTTCGAGATCAAGCTAATATGACAGGTGATGGTCCAAAATGGATTTTACTAGATGGAGATATTGATCCAATGTGGATTGAATCTCTGAACACTGTGATGGATGACAACAAGGTGTTAACATTGGCAAGTAACGAGCGTATAGCTCTAACAAAGATGATGCGCCTTATGTTTGAGATATCCTCTCTGCGCACTGCAACCCCTGCTACTGTATCGCGTGCTGGTATTCTGTACATCAACCCTCAGGATTTGGGTTGGAACCCGTACGTATCACATAAGGTTGTAGTGTTACCTCAGTTATAACTTGCGATGCCTAATGTTTTATGGAGTACTGTTTGCTGTCTTTATTTTTTTCATTCTGTCTGTCACATTTTGAAGTCTTTTACTGTGACATTTATATGAAATAGAAAAGAATTTATGTGGTCAGTGTGAAGGGCAGTTCATATAGACCTTTATCCCCGCCTTACATGAATTTCACATCACTGTACTTTCATATGAATTCTTCTTTGTGGTATCAGAGGTTTTCATCATGGTAACAGAAACTATCATTTTTCTGTAATGTGATGCCATGTAGTATGATACCAAATTACCAAACTTCCTTCAGAACATCTCTAAAATTCTAAAAGACAACAAGGCAATGCCATACATTGCAGTTGTCTGTCTAGTTATCCTGCTTCATATTTTGAAGGTGCCAGGTTCAATTCTGAAACCCAGTTATCTTTACCAAAGTTTTTTATGATTTAGCTCAGTACCTGCAGGCAAATGTCAGGACAAATACCTCAAAGTGGGCCACAACTGCTTCCTTCCATATCCTTTCCAATTCTTTTGTCACTAATCATGGTGACCGTGGTACCAGTCAAAACTACACAATGTTAGCCTCTGGCAAGGACATTAAATAAACTATAAATAAATAAATTAATAAATAGACGTGGTCATCCCAGAAGACAGTGTTCTTCAATTGTTTTCTGTTTCATTTTACTGAAGAGTAAGAAATGATTAAATTATTTATCTAAATCGAAATTTCAAAAAATTTATTTTTTTTTAAAAAAATGGATTGTTTCCAGATAACACATTGCCCCCATATATTTTCATGATAAAATGTGAATTACATTTGTATGCAACTAACAGCTTTCTTATGTGTTACATCCTTCAGTTTTGTAACCAGTTGGACTGATCGACGCAAACAGCAATCTGAAAAGGTAAACCTTACAGTCCTGTTTGATAAGTATGTGCCTCCGTGCCTCGAGGTGTGTCGTTCACGATTCAGGAAAATCACACCCATTACTGATATCGCCCACATCCACATGCTGTGTCATCTACTTGACTGCCTCCTGACACCAGCAAATATCCCAGCTGAATGTCCTAAGGAATGGTATGAAATATATTTTGTGTTTGCCTGTGTATGGGCATTTGGATCTGCCTTGTGCCAAGATCAGGTTTGTATACATTTGTAATGTGTATCCTTTCTTACCTGTTACTGTGTGCGTAGTTTATGCAGGTATGGTCATTGTTGACCTTATGACCTGTGCCACATTTATGGTGGCATAAAATCCATTGCTGAGAGATGGGAGGACCCTGAAGCGTATTTCTACCCAATAAGAATGACGTGGATTACCGTCTAATGGGATGTGATACAGTGTACACACTCCTGTCCATAAATCATTCCATCATATGTGTTAGAAGTATTATGAATTTTTTCTCTGTGCCATGTTTCATGCTCAAGTGCCAGTATCTTTCTTTATCGAAACAAACCATTGCATATGGTACACTTCCTTTACAAAGTCTAAAAGAATGTCTTATTTGTAAATCAAGAGTATTTGTCTTTCCATTTCTGGCCCAGTGTTAGCAGTTATAAAATTAAGTTTGTTTTTTTTTTTTTTAATTTTATATTAGAGTCTGTCACTTAATCAGTAATCAGACAGTTCAGAATGTTAACCATTCTCATCCATAAAAATTCCACTTTTACACCCTAAAGGCCATAAAGGGACTGCTGAAGTATGTCAAGCAACTGTCAATCAGATTGTGGTTACATCTGGTATAAAACATCTCTGAAAATACTATTAATCCATAAGGACCTATTACAAAGCGTACTGTACATAAGGCCATCATGATGTGACCTTAACACATTGTACTATAGAAATAGTACACTTCAAAGAAAAATGTTGCCCACATTTCTGTACTGCATTGTGGAGGGTTCCCCTTCCATTATTTTGTAGGTATATGTACATATGGTCAATGGATTGTGTCCACCCTGTATTTCAACATAAGTGTAAAGCGCAGGTTGATTGCCAGTAGAAGAGACAGGAGGGTGGCTTGGCAGGGGAAAACAGGCTCTTCTCAGTGCAAGGTTAGAAGTCAAATTTCCTCTCATGGTTCGCACTTTTTCCAGGGTTTCAGATTCGTTTTCCGCGTGTTATGTGCTTACCAAAGGATTAAGAATGTAGATTTCATTCAACTGTGGAAACTTGTAAGCCAGATTACTGCCCGAGGGTTGGAAATATTGAATTGCATGTGTAATCACTTTGTAAATCCATCGTTATTTCTAGGTGGCAGATTATCGAGTTGAATTTTCCAAATGGTGGACGAATGAATTTAAGACAGTGAAGTATCCAACAGAAGGCACTGTGTTTAACTATTACGTAGATCGTGAAACAAAATGCTTTCTGCCGTGGAAAGACATGGTCAAGCCCTATGATTTGGACTATGATGTTCCCCTTCAGGTAAAGATACAAATTCTAAGCTACTCTTGACAAAGTGTGCTGTTGTAAATAGGATTTTTTCTTTTTTTACTTTCATGAAGCCTTCTTTGCTTATATAGAATGTGAAATTTGATGTCTCACAACAGTGATGCTGAGGATTCAGGTCTCCTGGAATGTGACACTGTGTTATAGGGTGTATATTTTGTAGCATTTCAAAGGAACGTAACGGGTCGAATATTGAAGCATGATCTTTGGAAAATGTGAAAACTTCTGTATTTATTAATTTATAAAACAAGTTACAAACACTTTTAAAAGCATAGTCTTCCCCTACTCGTACATGTTTCTGTACGTCCATGCCATCCTCAGGGAATTCATACACCAAATTTTAAGCTTGCTGTTTTTTAACAGACTATATCCATAATACTCATTAAATAGATCATTTAATAGCTGGGTTTTAAGTGCAGGTGGTTAATACATAAACATATTAGAACACATTATAAAGCATTACATACATTAGCTGCTGAATGCTGTATCTAATGAGTAGTATGGATGTAATCTGGTATAAATCAGCAAGTTCAAATTTTGTGTGTGAATCCCTGACAACGGCACACACATGCCAAAACATGTAGGAGTAGTGAAAGACCATACTCTTATATGTGCAACTTATGCATTGAGATAGTTTTATAAATGTATATTAAGCAAAATGCATGGAATGGATAATATCAAATTTCTGTATTTATGCTTGTTCTCTGATTTGTATAGGCTACTATAGTACCCACTTCAGATACAACGTGTATTCGCTATTTCATGGACTTGCTGATAGCAAAGAAGCTCCCTGTAATGCTGGTTGGACCAGCAGGTGCTGGAAAGAGTGTTGTTGTTGCGGAGAAACTGCTGTCCCTGCCCGATTCGTATGCGGTAACCAATGTTCCTTTCAATTTTTACACTACTTCAGAAATGTTGCAAAAAATACTGGAGAAACCTTTGGAGAAAAAGGCAGGCAGAAACTATGGACCACCAGGAAACAAAACAATGGTCTACTTCATAGATGACATGAACATGCCAGAAGTTGATGCATATGGAACAGTACAGCCACATACATTGATTAGACAGTTTATGGATTATGGGCACTGGTATGTGTATTGAATTGTTTACACATTACAAAATTTCCTTTTTAAACTTTCTCTGGAAGTCAGAAAATTTAACCCCTTGAAACACAATGCAATGTGTACCATGTATTTTAACATGAATGCTTACCTTTAGCTCATCTAAGTAATATTTAAAAATGTAATTCATTCCTCCAGAAAACACACTGTGTCTCATTTGTAAAGACCAGTTGCTTAATGCTGTTTAGGGAAATTGTCACTGTTTATTGTGAGAATTATACATAACATATAAATCTAATATATGGTTCAGAAGCAGACTTTTGACATTAGTGGAGGCAGTACATACAGTTACTGTTGTGTGTAATGGGGTTAAAATAAAGCTGTGTTTTTCCCACACTGTTAATTTATCCATTTCATAAGATTCTGTTAATAAACGTTAAACATTCCATAAACAGTTTAAATGGTATGTCTTTGTACCCTTGTGGATTGTTTCAGGTATGACCGCGTAAAACTGCAATTAAAGGATATTCATAACTGTCAGTATGTGTCTTGTATGAACCCCACTGCTGGCAGCTTTAACATCAACCCTCGTCTACAGCGACACTTTTGTGTATTTGCAGTCAATCTCCCAACAGGTGAATCACTGACCAGAATCTACACAGAAATCCTCTCACAACACCTTTCAAATCCACAGCTCAAGTTTCAGCCAGCTGTCGGACAAGTAGCATCCTTACTCATCACTGCAGCATTATCTCTGCATCAAAAGATGTCACAACAGTTTCTGCCAACTGCTTCAAAATTCCACTACATTTTCAATTTGAGAGATCTGTCCAATATATTTCAGGTACAGCTACACCTTATAATATTGTCCGCTGTTCATGGTCCAAGTAGACATTGGAACACTTCATGAAATATTATTATTGAAGTCCAGAGACTGAATAAAATATTGCTGTGCACCAGTTTGCTTGATTTTAAATTGCTGTATTATTTGCAGGGAATGCTGTATAGTACTTCAGATTCCGTAACAAATCACACTGAGCTGATACGATTGTGGATGCATGAAGCTAACAGAGTATATGGAGATAAATTAGTCGATGGAAACGATTTAGAAAACTATGAAAAATTAGTTCTTGATACTATTAAGAAAGGAGGGTTTGAAGATTTGGATGAGGGGGAGCTGTTTTCAAAACCACTCATATACTGTCATTTTGCTGAGGGAATTGGTGAGGCCAAGTACCTGCCCGTCAGATCATGGGAACAACTGACAAAAATCTTACGAGAAGGTACACAGTCATGAACTGGTAAGGTTGTAGGTAAAAAATGAGATGAAATGCATGTCAATGTGGTGTACATGTTTAGGAAATGCTGGAGGTAATATAATCAGTATTTCATGATACAGTTCTTCTGGGGTCTGATGCTGAATTATTGGGTAAGAAACTCATATTTTTTTTAAAAAGAACTTAGTGCCTTCATCTTCAGGTTCAAGCAATCTATGAGCACCCAAACAGCACTTCTTGGACTGCTTTGTACTGAAGACGAAGACGCTACAGTCCATAAAAACGTCTGGAACTGCTTATTCAGTGACGTGGTGTGATATACCAAAAGACTTCAGTATTCAGCAGCACCACTGCTAGAACCTCAAATATCACACAACAAATATTTAGAATTTCATGCTTGTGTACACAGATCACACAATAATTTATTTTATCTGAAAAAAACACAAGAACCTATTTTGTGCTCTCCAGTTCACACTTACTTTTTGAAAATAATGGAATTATTATTTGAGATTTTACACTTTTTTTCATTCTCTCAGATTCTTACTACCTCTTCACCTTAACATTTTTTTAACAGGCATTCAAATCCAGACTTTCAAAGAAAGTAGACCATGAATTTCCTAATAATTTCTGTGAGGAATAAAGAAGAATGAATTGTAAACAAGTATAATCACCCACATACCTCAAAAAATGCACACATTTTACATAAAATCACATATCATCTACACACATAAACTCTGCTACATGTTTCAATGATAAATTGCCATCTCTCAGGGAGACATTGATACAAAAGAGTATAAAATTAATACATCCAATTTACATATACAGTGTTAAGAATAAGTAATAAGAGCTAGGAATATAAATATGTGATGCTGACATGTTCTTGACTACAATTCATTGATGTCCCACTGTATTGTGTGTGGTTATATGCATAGAAACATATCACATGTGTAAAAGTTTTCAATCCAGAGGACCAAGTCCGCTTGCTTTGTATTGATATGTCTCGTGTAGGAGAGTTTTGTGTACTGATAATAAATGATATTAAATAATACTGAATTTGTAAACAAGTATATTCAAGGTTAGTACAGAGAGAATGAAAAAATGCCAACTTAGAACAAAGTCTGTGGCATCTATCCACATCTACACACATTTCCAGCCCTGTTTTTTTTTACATGTAATATGTATGGTTTATCAAAACATCTCATTCCTTTCAGCTCTATCACAATACAATGACCTTGTGGCAGCAATGAATTTGGTGCTGTTTGAAGATGCAATGTACCATGTGTGCCGTATCAGTCGCATCTTGGAAGGTCCACGGGGTAATGCTCTTTTGGTGGGTGTAGGTGGCTCTGGAAAGCAGTCTCTGGCCAGGCTGGCTGCATTCATATCATCACTCGAAGTATTTCAGATTCAGCTACGAAAGGGGTATTCCATACAGGTAAGCTCTATATTCTGTGATTATTTGTCAGCTCATTCTGTTGCAGAGTTTCTCTACCTCTGTTTTATTAGTTCCGTAGATGTACACTTGCATACATATAAAGAACCAGTAGTGAGGATCATGATGATGGAAGCAGCCGGTTACACTGAAATGTTTTTAACCACACTTGATGTCAGGACCTAGGGAATCACAATTGTACAGTTTTTTTTTTTTTTATTTATTTCACATTCCACCTCAAATTTGGTTCCCTGCTTAACTTGGTGCTGTAGCTGCTGCTTAGTTTGGCCATATGGACAGGCCACCCATGCTAACATTCAGTTTCAGTGCTCCCAAGTGAATAATGTCAGTGTTGTGCTTTCATCGTTTTTGAATTTACTCAGGAACTGAGGACGGTGCAGTCAGTATAGTGAGTGTGCTATGGGTTGGATAATCCAGAGTTTGATTCCTGGCAGGGTCAAGAGATTTTTTTTCTCCTCAAAATCATCTAGATGAGTTCAGGGCCTCGCCCATCCTCCTGTACAATGGGCATCAGGGGCTGATTCCCCAGTGTTAAAGCTGTGCCTGGTGTGGTTCTGACCTCAGAAAACTAGTTCCAAGGTTTAAATTGAGTGACACTATGCTTTTAATCCTCCTGTGTACCTTCATGATGTCCACAGGGATAAATTTTACATTTCCCTCAGCTTACTGTTGGGAATTTACTGCTATGCTAAGAAATCTTACATGGGGATGTCACTACGTGAAGTTATAACATACTTGGCAGATAGCACATAGTTATTTTGTATGATATGTGTTTCAGGACATGAAAACCGATCTGACCGGGTTGTATACAAAAGCGGGCCTGAAGAGTGTTGGAATCGTGTTCTTAATGACAGATGCACAAGTGGCAGAGGAACGTTTCCTTGTACTGGTCAATGACATGTTGGCAACTGGTGAAATTCCCGATCTTTTTGCTGATGATGAAATTGAAAACATTGTTACCGCTCTGCGAAATGAAGTAAAAAGCATTGGTTTGCAAGATACAAGGGAGAACTCCTGGAGGTTCTTCATTGATCGGGTCCGTCATCAAATGAAGGTAGTACTGTGCTTCTCTCCAGTTGGATCTACACTTCGGGTGCGATCCCGGAAGTTTCCGTCACTCACCAATTGCACTGCTATTGACTGGTTCCATGAATGGCCTCAAGAGGCGCTTGAATCAGTGTCTGCCCAGTTTCTTCAAGAGACAGAAGATCTTCCTGAAGAACTTCAACAATCTGTCTCACTCTTCATGGCTTATGTACATACTTCCGTTAATGTTATGTCACAGGTGAGGTTCATGTTTGTCTGCATGTGTGAATAAGCTGGTTCAGACAGGAATGCTTCTGACATATACTAGGAAGTGCCTGCTTAATACCTTGGTTGGGACATTCACTTATCTTGATGACACATTTTATGATCTTCCTCTGTCCCCTTAGACATATGCTGGGATAAGACCACAAATTGGGCCATTACCGCTTTCTTCCACTTCCTTTGCAGTTCATTATTCTCTGATCATACTAGCATTCAATGCCATACAATATGTGCTACTGACATTGTCAAATAAAAAAAAAATACCTGAAATAATTATGTATGTTTCTTCTTTGACGTTCAGGTGACCATGCATCATGAAACCAACTAGATGCACATTTTTGTCAAATTTATTTTTGGAATGAAACTCTACATGTTTCAGACAGTTCCTCTGTCCATTGTCAGTTTTTCACTGTACACACAGCAAACCTGTATGACACATACCATTGCTGTGTTTACAGTGAAAAACTCGTGATGATGGACAGAGGAACTGTCTGAAACATATAGAGTTTTATTCCAAAAATAAATTTGAGAAATTTGTGCATCTAGTTGGTTTTATTATAAGAAAGTATGTTTCTTCATTATGAAGTTCCTCATTATGCAGTTTATTTTGTGTTGCTTTACATTTATTTTGTAAGTTTTGGTTTGAATTGTTCAAACTGTTAGCATGAATAGCCAATTGAGCTGGTTGACTTTAAAATCTCATCATTTAGCCAAACATCATGGTTGACTGATAAGCACTAGTACTTTACCTTGTGCAAGTGCCAGGCAACACAAGTTGTCCTGATATAGTTTTCTTATTGTTTGATGTAGTCCTTCAAAACAAAAGCTGGAGTAATGCTGCCATGACCACAGAATTTCACAATGTCTCCAATTCAGTATTTGCTAATCATCCTGTTGTTGATGGCAGTATAATTACAATCTTAAAAATCACAACTGACTGTAAATACACCAAGAATCTATAAATAACTCAATATTATTGTAAATGGTGTACTCCAGAATGTAGTACACATAATTTACCAAGGCATTCTGTACATTTAAAACATCATATGGTTTTACAGTACACGCATAAATGAAATTTAATTTATGACCAAAAGATGCGTACGGTCTTCACGGTGCCATTTCTGTGAAAATCACAAAATGCTGAATGGCATTATGTGCAGATCTTTTGTGCTAGTCTTTACTGTATTTGGAGGACAGTACTTGTTAAAAGCATGAGTAGAAATTTATTCACCCCTGTCAGTAAGCATGGCCCTCACTGTGCCAATTTATTCACCCCTGTCAGTAAAGCGTGGCTCTCACTGTGCC
>Ga0123353_10016287_pt1 | contig 10859 bp, 11 predicted proteins | sample TergutLab28metaG_3_FD_92763 | JGI IMG/M metagenome (GOLD analysis project Ga0123353, IMG submission 92763) | Labiotermes labralis P3 segment gut microbial communities from Petit-Saut dam, French Guiana - Lab288 P3 | ecosystem: Host-associated > Arthropoda: Insects > Digestive system > Gut ... | reverse complement strand
TCATGTTCGAACCGTCATGCAGAACGGAGCACACGAAGCGAGACCAAGCCAACATATTGTATTCATGACAACTAAACAACAAATTACACTACACCATTAGACTATACTGAATAACATTATGTGTGTTTTACTGTGTTTGTCACTGCAAGAAATCCTACAGTATCCCACACTGTCCATCAGAACTTCAAGGGCACCACACAAGTCAGAATAAGGGTAGACCTGACTGTAATGGCATGCAAGGCCAACAAAAGAGAAGTGCATTTGTTAACAAGCACAAGAAGGAAACTTCAAAGGTGAACATGAGACAGGCATGAAGCTCACCACTGTTTAGAGTCTCAACATTCCCATGGGATACATCAACAAACAAACCTAAATGGCTGATATTTACAGCCACACTAAACAGAACATCTTTTAACCAATGCAGGACAGGTTGGGTCCCTTACCTCTACACCAGAATTGTGTGGTATTTCGAATATACGCCACAGAAACAAATATAGCTTGCGATAAAAAATTACAAGCCATGTGACTCAAAAAGATATAGCCTTACACAGAATAGGGTACAAGGGACTCTTCCAATGACTAATAGTCGTGCAACTGTACGTAAACAGGCTTAGTTCAAGGACTGCAAATGTAGGGTACAAACTGTTCATGGACAACTAACCTTCACTGCTATTCCATGACTTACATGCTAAAATAATACATGCTTATGGGGCTCTTGGGGCAAAGAGAAAAGCAAAATATTAAGAGTTTCGGACAGGAAATGGAAGTAAAGCAGGGTGATATAGAAACAAAGGTGAGGAGTAACTGAGTAACTTCACAGCCAAAGTGTGAAAAAAAATAATCAAAATGTTAACACAGTAAAGAAAAAGCATGCTCCATGGGCAGAGGGTAGTTTCTGTGTTGAGCATAAACGAGCTCTGATTCCAGCCTCAGTATGTGAGACACATGGGGTAAGTGGAAAAATATGACTACATGACAAACTTTTAGTCCATTCGCTGACAAGGCTTGGAAATGGACGCAGGTGACACAAAATTATCACGCTGACATTGGTGAGGGACCTAATACAAGAGACGAGAACAGTGCCTGAAACTCAGACCACAAGAAAAGGAAGATCAAGCCTCATGCATAAGCCTTAACACAAAACCCAACAAATACTGGCTTTTGGAAGGGAACAGAATTAAGACCCATGTGTGTTCCATTAAAAACAAAACAATAAGAACAAAAATTAGGTGTCTAGAATGTAACCTGGGGTTGTGTGATACCCCATCTTTTGAGGTATATCACACCATACAACATTTCTGAGGACCAACTGACACTACTTGAATCACTGTAATTACTTAACTGGTACTTTTCAATAGCATTTTTTTGGATGACAAAACAGGGGCATAGGGAATGTAGATTTCTAAGAAGACTTCGAGAAAGAACACAGACTTGTCGGAAGGGCCTTCATATTGAGCTTCATTTAATTTTTCCACTTTGAGAAAAAAGAAGATAAGAACAGGCACTTGGGAACATCTGTAAATATTTCATTTAATACTGCAAAATTCGTAAAGGTGCTTGAATGAAAAATTACCCTTCATAAATAGGAATTTTATCTAGAAATAAATTTCGGACAATCCTTTATACCTATACAAGCTTTTTAGTCAAATATGGTCAATAAAAGACCTGTCACAATAAATGTACAAAATTTTGAAAATGTCACAGCACAGCAAGATACTGTTTTCCCCTTCGCATAAAGATGGCATTCAATGTTTTCCCATTTGGTTGTTGAGGGTTAATACACAACTAATCAGTGACGCTGGCACTTCTAGAATTTTATACATTTGGCTGGAAAATGTTAAAACCCGAAATAAGCTATAAGCAACCATTAACTACACGTGCACAATTTTATACAAGGTGCAAGCTTATGAACCATAAATACAATTATATTTTATAGACAATTACACCATGTATTCATATATGTAATCATGAATTCAGTATGGCATTTTACCTTCATGAAGATGTGGAGATGGTAATGACATATAGTGGAGAATTAAAGCAAATAACAGTACACATTTTCCATTCAGCTATATTCCATATACAATGTTTATTACCAACCTGTTGCACAATATTTATATTTGTTATTAATTATTGCTCCAACATGTTTCAGCCATAATTCTTGGCCATCTTCAGGGAGCTAGCAGGTTTCATCAACGTATACGGTGTACGCACTGAATTAAGTAAAGGTGGTGATTTTATACATCAGTGTCTAAGTATAATTAAAATTGTATTTAATTACAGAATAATTTTAAGGGTTTCAATATTATAATTTTAATTATATTTAGACACAGGTGTATAAAACCCACCACTTTCACATAAGTTACATCATAAGCTGTATATGTCAATGTAACTTGCTAGCTCCCTGAAGAAGGCCAATAATTATAACTGAAACATATTACAGCAACAATTAATAACAAATATAAATAATGTGCAACAAGTTGGTAATGAACATCGTATATAAATTAAACCAGTTCTTATGCACAACCTCTGTGCACTTTGATGGTTGAATGCACGATGGTCTATTACATGAACAGACCGAAATACTGATTTTATAAAACTCTGCATATTATTTTAAAAACCCCAAATTAAATTCTGTGTTTTGGAACTGCTCAATTTATATTTGAATTCAACACATAAGGGTTAGCAGGTAAAATGTGACACATCAGATTATAATAAACAAGAGCCATATGCTGAATTGTTACAGTGTACTGCCCCAAGACAGTAAGTAATTTCTACACAGTGTACTGCCCATACACTAAATGTTACAGTGCACTGCCCCAGGATAGTACCTGTTACACAGCCCCAGACATCGCAGTGAATTGGCCCACACAGCGCCCTGCCCCAGGCAGTACTTATTACTATGTACTGCCTCAGACAGTAAGTGCTATCCATACTATTTTTATTGAATTAGGTTTTATTTAATGCTGTTGTCACTAGGTCACTTAGCAATGAATAGTATTTGTAGTGGATACCAAATTTGAGTGTTAAATAATGACAGATATCAAATTTGGATTTAATATAGCAAACAGGAACTTTAACATTTGCTACACTATTGCGAGCTCAGCACTGCCACAACAGTTCATTATATCTTGGGAATATGTCTGAGATCGGCGTTTATCACAGTTCATTTCACTTTAGACATATGTTTGAACCTACAGTGACACTTAGAGAGTTTGTTGACTGCACTAGAAATTTTGCCTTTTGAATCGAGCAAATTTCGGTTAACATTGATTTGAATTTTGTTGTGTTTAAATTCCAAATTAACCGTGACTAGATTTATATATATATATATGAGGTGAGACAATTATTTGGCTGACGAGTACTTTAAGAACTTATTTAAACTTTAGGGCACACTTGTAAAACGTGTTTTCTTTACTTTGAATATTATAATTAGTAACCTAGAATATATAACTAAGTTTTGTATTAAAAAGAATAATTATTCAGATTGCTGTACACTATCCTTGAATCCCAGTTGGAAAAATCTGAATTGTTAGACCAAATATCTGTTAGTAATATATATGAAGATTATTAACATGGAGGCAGCATAATTTCATAGTTAGGTAATGAATTATCGACACTTACAAAAAATAGTGTCCACCCGCGATTGGTCTAGGAAGGAGTTAATTGCCCACGGTTGGACACTACAGTATGATCGTCAGTCAATAATAAATTTCAGGGGTATGAAAGTACACGATCGTGGCACAACATGAGATGCCGTGCTGGCATGGGCTAATGTAAAGTACCATCCTGGCATTACCTAATGTTAGGTACCTAGAGATTCATAAAAACCACAAACTTGTCTGGGGATCTAGTCTCCAGATTTGAAACCAGGACCTTCTGAAAACAAAATAATGAACACAGGATTTCAATCTGCAGTTGCAACTGTTATCACACCTGGTCCTAAATCTGTGTATTGTCCACAATATCACCAAATACGAAGCCATTACAAGCCAATCATTCTGTTCGCAATAACAAAAACAACTGTCAATGAAATCTTTTTGCTCATCTTACAGTGATCCAAAGTACAGAACATTATCACCATAATCAGTCACTCTGAAACACTGTCAGATTGCCTTTTACAATTAAAGAAATAGTTCAGTCCCATCAGAGATAAATGCAATTTACACATGGGGAATCACCAAAGCATAACATGATAAAGATAATCTGAAACTCACAGGGTTCTGACCACAAAATTATCTGGTTTGATATCTCCATGGATAATGCGGCACTGTTGCATCTTCTCCGCAATGGACAGCAGTTCTATCATCCAGTACAGCATAAGGTCCTCAGGTACGGGCTCCTTGATGGAATACAATGCAAATGTAATTTTCAAAACACAGTATGAACTCTATTAACACAGAAGATACTTTTTCATCTTCATAGAATTACAGTACATTAAACTTCAGACTGGATTAGAAAATGTTACAATGAAATGAATTTTTTTTCACGTGATAAATCTTATTCTCTAGGGTGAAGAGAGGATGGAAAACTTGTTTATAAGTCCTTGTAATTTATGCCAGCTTGCATGAAAGACAGGTGAGACCAGAGATCAAACAATATCTCTATAATGATCCGGTTAGTTACAGGATACAGTGGAACTCCAAATCAAGGTACCTCAAATTAACCTCTTCTCTCAAGATTCAATTTCAATTATCCCAATTCAGCAAACTCAGCATAAAGTTTCATCTTTTTTCCCCTCAATTTAGTGTCCCAGTTGAAATGGGAAGGTTGACTGGATCAATCTGGCTAATGACAGCAACAACTGGCAGACTCTAGAGAACACCGTAATAGACATATAGATACCATAAAATGTGTAGTTTCTTAATTAACTGCATGAGGACTTGCTCCATGAAGGTACTTTGTCTAGTTGTTACATACTAAATTTCAGATGTTTCTTCTATGGTATTTGTATGTTCCACAAATTTATTTAATCAAGAACTATACACAAGAAAACAATTCACATGTCCTATATACCACATTATCCCCTCCAAGTTCTTTCCACTTCTCCCACTGATGTGGCAGCTGATCAAATGCAGCCCAGAAGTCATCCCTGTTTAGAAGGAGTAAAGACTCCAAGACGGCAGTGTTAATGGTGTCAGTGGATTCACACCTGCATCCCTTCAGTGGTTTCTTGATGTGATAACAAATAGAATTCCCAAGAAGCAAGATCTGGAAAGCATGGAGGATATGCAAGGACTTCCCAGTCTCAGTCCTGCAGCTAAGCCTGGATGTCACAACGGCAATGAAGTGTCACACTGTCCTGAAGATGACGCCACGTTGCAGCAGCTACCGTTGTTTTGACAAAGGGAAAGTCACACATTATCATTCAAGAGTTGAGCATAATATGCGCCACTGACTGAAGTTCCAAGCGGAACTGTATGGTCCAACACAAGTCATTCATGGGAGAACATGTCGTCAATCACTTTCAGAGTGCCATGACTTTTTCTTACAACTATCTTCTGTGGCAACATCAGGGAATGGCTTTCAGCATTTTCAAACTTTAATCATGCATGATACGTGTGCATCCACAATTCTTCCACTTTCAAAATGCAAGAAATATATATTCTCCCTCCCTCCTTGTTCACTGAATGTCTGCAGTGGCCAACAGTACATTTCTGGCATACCATTCTTCATCCAGCATGTGTGGTATCCAATTTGCACAGACCTTTCTCTATCTGTTTAGTGGAAATGCAAAACTTGCTGCAGACATCCCGACTTCTGATACAATTGCTATGTGCATCAAGCCATAGTTTTCTTTCAGAACAGCACAAACACAATCCATGCCTCTCAGTTGTTTTAGTTGCAGATGTGCCACTGAAAGGAGCATCACATGCATCCTTCCACCTATCACAAATGGCATTCATCAACCAGAGAATGATTTTATATAATTGGGCATGAATGCCAAGCCCTACATTAAAGAGATCATAACTCTCTTGGGGTGCTTTCCAAAGCAGTAATTAAAATCCATAAGAGTGCAAACATCTGTATGTGAGGAGGTTTCTTGCAGTCATACTCAGCCGGAAGTGACAGAGAAACAAACAGCTTCATCTCACCATTCTCCGGGGTCGACACTGTTGCCAAAGTTGTATGTTATGTTCCACTCCTTATATCAGTTGAAAAGTGGCACAGCCATATAAAACACTTATGAAGCAACATGGCAGTTAGTTAGAGTTTAAATCCCCTGCTGTGCAACAAAATATAAAATGAGGCGTTCAATGAACACTGCAAAATTTTTCATGTAGCGTAATTTGCAAACAGCTTCTACCTATAATTGCGGTCTTTAAAATTTAGCGCCAAAATTGTTAGTCCATTAGAGATAAGAAAGTAAAATAATGTGAGGGGAACCTGGACATTATTAAAAATGTCTCAACTTCATCACATATAACACAGATGTAAATTGTGTTTTCAAACCCACTTGTTTGTAAAACTCTGAGAATTGTAAATGTAAGCTTAAACAAAATTATTTTATCATTCTAGATTAGTCCACCATGCCTTAATATACTAGATTAGCTTACCCAGTTTTGCTTTAACTTCACGAGCACAGACAGCAGTGACCCATACTTAAAACAGTCTGTCACCATTACACTGCCATTGGTTAAAATGTATGCCTTGTGAACATCCATAAATGCCATTGCCTGCAATGTTAAGACAATATAACACCCACAAAAGGATAAAAAGTTTAATAATTAGAGGGTATTTTGAGATTAAATTCCCGATACAGCTTAAAAAACAAAAGCACAAAATAATTTGAATATCATACTGTTTGAATCTTATATGCCGGTATAGGAAACATATACACGACATGGCCAACCAAATCCCAATTGCTTTCAACATGGAAAGCCTTTGTCAGAAAACCAAATCTTTAAAAGCTGCCAAGTTCCTGTATCAATAAACACCACCACAAAATAAATAATTTTCATTTTAGCCTACAAAAATATTTCTATGTTTTCAAACACTAATTTTCAAAGTTTGCAATTCTTTCAAACAGAATTTTTACAATAAGAAAATAGCACAAGTATCCAAACAGTAAGATACTTCACAGACACGGAGCAAAGAAAGGCAGGTGGGCAGAGGATCCAAGTTATAACAGTTTTGAAATGTTCTACAACAATTTGAAATCTGTGACTGCATGTATGCAATTTCAAGATGCAAGAACACAAATGCACAATGATATAAAAGTGTGTGATTCTCAATATTTTACACACCACTTGATACTGAAACCAGCTGACAGATACGCTGCGCCATTTGGAAAATCAGGACTCCACCATGCAGTGCACCAGATACTTCATTTGGTGGCAAAAGTTTAAAGCAGTGTTTCTCAATTTGAGGCGGCTCACATAATGGATATGAAGGCGAGGCGGAGAGAGAGGTTGATGTAAGATTTAAGTCTGGCTTTATATTTGACAGACTGTTCTCACATGCAATGCTGGACGAAGGGGGAAGGGATACAGCATTTAAAATCATGAAATACGCTGCTTCAGTTTTTTACCTCAGCATGTGTGCACAGATGTAAAACTTTATCTGTCATGCTGAAAAAGAAAAATGTCAGTGAAAACAAAACATTAAGCAGATGTGTGGCCCTAAGATAAAAATGGAGGGAAATAAAAAAACTGCTTAAAGGGAGAGTTCACAATTCAAATTCTTCAGCTATTATTGTAGAGGCAATTAAATTAAGTACTGTAAAAGAGATAAGCTTACAAACTAGCCTCAAATGTTCTGTTGCATTACACAGAATGCAAATATGAGACATTTGCATCAGAGTCCAAGCAATCTCTTTGCACATGTGATGGGGCCCAGGATGCACCATGACATACATGTGTGCCATGTATGAAATATGTCCTCAATGTCACTATCCTGCACAACCGAACCTGTGCAGCTGGTTTCCAGACTTGTCACACATACTGTATATGAAGGGTGAGAAATGTAATAGAAGGAACACTAATCAAACTGTGGTTTGTAAAACCGAATTGTAGAAAATGCTAGGGATACAATGACATATATGGCACAATAACATTAAAGGAGAGCTTCATGGTTACACCGTGTATCAATGATATCAAATACTTTATTATCCAACTAATGCACTCAAATATATAAAAACATTAAATAAACCAATTAAACTTATAAAAGTCGTTCAAACATGTTTTGGTTCACGCAGGAACCATCATCAGGGATTCACCAATTTATTTAAACGAACCAACTTGAAGATAGCTTTTCGTCCCTCCAACATATTATATCAGCAACTCTCACAAAAATCTAACAATGCCAACCCCAACAGAATATACCATCTCAAATGTAACACATGTAATAGAGCCTACATAGGACAATCTGGCAGGCCAAAAACCATAAGGCATAGGGAACACCTACAATACATAAGAAATAATAATCCCACCTCAGCATACACTATGCATTCTGGATAACAGGCATGAATATGGCCCAGCTGAAGAAACCTTAAAACTATTAAAACCATGTACCAAAGGCATCAGAATGAATTGCTGGGAAACCCTATTCATACACATGCATTAGAAGCACAACATATTGATTTCCGAGCAGCAGGTCACTGACACCAATCCACTATTCGAGCTGGCCCTCATACCACATGATCTGCAAGGTATCCCATGACACATTACCTCTTTGTACAGTGAACCATATACACGCACACCAGAGTAAGTCCTACCATTCTTCTTTATCTTTTATAAGTAATATTATCATATATTAATATCTTTCTTAATGCCATACCTCCTATAGATCCCTTTATTACAGTCAGAATATGCCACCATAACGCTGTCTGCACCGACACATACTTTTGAACTAAACCTGTAATTTTAGCTAAACACTGGTTGTAGCTCCTTGATGATGGTTCCTGCGTGAACCAAAACATGTTGGAGCTACTTTTATAAGTTTAATTGGTTTTTAACTATTTCATGTTTTTATATATTTGAGTGATTTGTACTCCTCACCCAATTGTGCGGGTGATAAAATCGAGAAGAATGAGATGGGCTGGGCATGTGGCACGTATGGGTAAGGAGAGGGGGTGTATAGGGTCTTGGTGGGGAAGCCGGAGGGAAAGAGACCACTAGGGAGGCCTAGGCGTAGATGGGTGGATAATATTAGGATGGATCTCCAGGAGGTGGGATGTGGGTATATGGACTGGATTGGGCTGGCCCAGGATAGAGACAGGTGGCGGACGCTTGTGAACATGGTAATGAACCTTCGGGTTCTGTGAAATGCGGGGAATTTCTTGACTAGCTGCAAACCAGTTAGCTTCTCAAGAAGGACTCTGCACCATGGAGTAAGTAAGTATATATTTGAGTGCATTAGTTGGATAATAAAGTATTTAGTATTAAAAGAGATTTTTAAAAATTTTTACTATGAAAATGTGAACTGGAATGAACTGGCTAAGGGATCTGTTTTGCATAACAGGAAGTTTCTTGATGAGGTGAATGATCAGCACTGACTTGACAAAGACCCTATATACTGGAGCTAATTATTTAAGAGTTCTACACAGCAAGAAGCAAGAAAGAGATTGAAGCAATAATAAAGATATTCATAAATTCCAAACAAATCAACTTACTGACAGTGGATCAGACAGGCGAGACCGTAACTGGCGACATATATATAACTCCCACTCCCAACTTGGCTTCTGTATCTTCAGTGCCACAGCCTTTTGTGTGACCATATCAATACACTTAAACACTTTTGCATAGCTTCCTTCTCCCACAATTTTCTCGATTGTGAACTTATCTCTTCCTGTATAGAAAGCAGCAATTTTGAGAGATAACAATTTTTCAAATAAACACATTGTGATGATTTACAAGTAAAATCATTTACTCTATGGGGGGTTCTGATAAGTCCTTAGCCCGACAAGGAAGGAAATAAGCTACAGCAACCAAACTCAGGATTTATGTAACATACTCCCCATGAAGCTCAATACACTTCTTAGCCCATTACTCTAACTTTTGCAAGCCACTCAAAAACATTCAGAAATTTGTCTGTACAACCAGGTCTCCGCGGCAGCGATGAGCTCTGCGTTGGATGAACAATGGCGACATTTCAATTGTTTTTTTCAGTCGAAGGAACAGGTGGTAGTCCAACGGACCAAGATCGGGAAAAACGGGTGGGTGATCAAAACATTGGAGGCCCAGGTAGGCCAGTTTTATCTGGGTTCCAAGAGCCTGGTGAAGCTGGGCATTGTCGTGCAAGAATAAGATGCCCTTGGTGACCTTCCCGAGGTGGTTTTCCTTCAAAATGTCCTTCAATTGCACCAGCATTGATGAGTAATACTCTGCGTTGATAGTTTCGCCCTTTGGAAGATAATCAATGATGATGATGCTGTCTTGATCCCAAAGAAATCAAGGCAAGAACTTTTCCAGCGGATTTTTGCACTTGAAATTTTTTGGGGTGGGCTGAGCCGCTACGCTGCCACTCCATTGATTGTTGCTTTGTCTCCGGATAATAGTGATAAAACCAGCTTTCATCCATGGTCACCAATTGCGACAGGAAATCATATGGATCGTGCCGAAAAATTCCAAAAGTTGCTCAGACAATTGGCACCATGACATTTTTGATCCGCACTCAGGCATTTCAGGACCCACTTCACGGAGAGCTTCCGCATGTCCAAATTTTCATGAATGAAGGACCCAAGCCGCTCACGTGAGATGCCCAGTTGCTCAGCTATTGACTTAGCCGAAATCTGGTAGTCTTCCAAGATTAGCTCATGAATTTGATCACTAATCTATGGGGTGGTCACTGTTTGGGGTCGTCCAGGATGAAGGGCATCACAGGTGGAAAAATCACCACATTTAAACTGGGCCACCCAGTTT
>Ga0123353_10016284_pt1 | contig 10860 bp, 8 predicted proteins | sample TergutLab28metaG_3_FD_92763 | JGI IMG/M metagenome (GOLD analysis project Ga0123353, IMG submission 92763) | Labiotermes labralis P3 segment gut microbial communities from Petit-Saut dam, French Guiana - Lab288 P3 | ecosystem: Host-associated > Arthropoda: Insects > Digestive system > Gut ... | reverse complement strand
GAAATTCTTGCTATCATTCGGTGCAGAACCTTTTGTCTTCCAGGTTGCTATCCAAAAATTTAAAGATCAAGATATATAGAACTATAATTTTTCCTCTTGTTTTATATGGGTGTGAAACTTGGTCGCTGACATTGCGGTAGGAAAAGAAGCTGAGGGTGTTTGAGAACATGGCGTTGAGGAGAATATTTGGACCTAGGAGGGAAGAGATAACGGAGGAATGGAGGAGATTGCATAACAAGGAACTAAATGATTTGTACTCACCACCTAATATTGTGCGGTTGATAAAATCGAGCAGAATGAGATGGGCTGGGCATGTGGCGCTTATTGGTAAGGAGAGAGGGTGTATAGGGTCTTGGTGGGGAACCCGGAGGGAAAGAGACCACTGGGGAGACCTAGGCGTAGATGGGTGGATAGTATTAGAATGGATCTCCAGAAGGTGGGATGTGGGTATGTGGACTGGATTGGGCTGGCCCCGGATACAGACAGGTGGCGGACGCTTGTGAGTGCGGTATTGAACCTTCGGGTTCCGTGAAATGCGTTGAATTTCTTGACTAGCTTTAAACCAGTTAGCTTCTGAAGAAGGACTCTGCACCATGGAGTAAGTAAGTATACCACACTAAACCAAAATGTTTCGGCTATAACCTGTAGCCATCTTCAGGGGTTACTATATATGTATAAAAGAAGTATGAAGTTTAAATCTTCCAAGAGAGTTAATGGTAAAAAACACACACATGTATTCTATGACGGCTTTAACGTAGGATGTCAACAGTTATACAGTTTAAATTATGCAGGATTCGTGTTAAAACCTCATGTAGAAAAACATCTTAAATGGCAAAATTCTCTTCCAGTCTAGTTGAAATTAAGTCCCTATATAGTCAAGCGGTATACTAATTTAACAATCACTGTGTTACTTAAATGAAATGTTTAAAAAAGTAAATCCTTGATACTATAAACTAAGGCTAATAAGGCACATACTGGAATTAAATAAACGAGGCCCTGCTTTTGTTACAAGACATCAACACTTCATGTTTCTGAAGATTCCCAACCAGTGGCTCCCCGTCCTTCATTTGAAGTTAGTCCAGGTGCAATGCAGAGCTTGGAAACTGAAAGAGGCATGATTTTTGAAGTGCAACGATTGAAATGCAACAGAGGAAACAAGATGAGAATGAAGGGTAGGGAATGAAGAAGAACAGGTGTAGGTAATATGGAGATTGCGGGGGGGGGGGTTCGGGAAATATACTTGTATAGTCGCTTTATTTCATATTATATTCGGCTGTTTATACAATTCCTATCCTTCTGGATAAATAACAAGCGGTTCGACAGAAAGAGCCGGAGGTTAAATGTTGAAGGACGGTTAAATGTTGAAGGACGGTTAAACTTTGTTCACATTTAGCACCCCGTGCTTTATAATTCAATTATTATAATTTAAGCCAACAATAGCACACAGTTTTATTAGTGTTACAGTAATATAGTTGTGTCTATTTGTTGGCGTTAAGACTGAACTCTTAAAGAGTCTCTAAGGATATTTGTTGCACATAACGTCAGAGAGTGAGATTTTCATTCAATTTTCTTACTGTGCGCCTTCTTCCTTTCTTAACAATCTGGATGTGATCCAGCTTAGGGAAAGTACTTATGGACAGGAAGTCTCTCGCTACCCTCAAATTTATGTTGAGGTTGGTACTAATAATTGAGCGAACGTTGGTCAAATGCACGTGCTCCCTGTCCTAAAACTGCTGTATATTTACTACTGACTTGTATTTTCCTGCTTATTTAAATTACTGATTTGTTAATGTATGAGGTCCTGTGGGGAACGAAAAATGTTTGATCAGCAAATTGCACATGGATAAGAGTGCCAAATTACGACCAAGTTGGGACAAAAAGTGTGAAGATTGGAAGAGGTGTTAGACAAGGATGTTGTTTGTCACCGATTCTGTGTAATTTATACAGCAAGTACTTTACCAAGGAGGCTGTTGAAGGGTTTGGAGACTTAAAAATAGCAGAACAATAACTCACGCTGCAAAATACGCTGATGGTATTGTAATACTGGTTAAGAAAGAGCCGGCACTACAGGGCAGGATTTACTGGATTAATTGAAATTGGAAGATTCTATGGAATTGAAATAAATGTGGAAATTCTAAGGTAGCCCCTAATGAGAATGCCAAGACAACCATCCCCAGTACACATTATTATAGATGAAAAACAGCCTGAGGATGTGGTATATATCAATTATTTGGATAGCATAACAACAATTGATGCAAGATGTGCGCGAGAGTTTGAATCCAGGATTGCCATAGCAAAAGTAGCATTAAGCAAGGCAAACAATCTTTTCACCAGCAAATTGGACCTAAATTTAAGGAATGAAATAGTGAATTGTTACGTTTGGAATGTAGCTTTGTGTGGTCCTGCAACTTGAACGCTTAAGAAAGTAGATCAGAAATAACCTGGGGAGTTTTAAAAATGCTCTGGTTAAGGATGGAGAGGATCAGTTGGCCCGACTGTGTAAAAAATGTAGAAATATCAGAATGAGTCAAAGAGGAAAAGATTATTTTACAAACAATAAAAAGAAGGCTGACTGGATATGTCACATCTTGCGTAGGATCTGCCGTCCAAAACACGTTATTATTGGAAATCTAGAAGGAAAGATGGGAGTGAAAGGAATGCGAGAAAGAAGTCGTAAGCAGCTACTGGATGTCGTTATGGAAAGGAGAGGATGTTAGGAATTGAAGGACGAAAGAGTAGATCGCACTCTGTGGAGAACTGGCTGTGGAAGAGGATGTTGACCTCTCGTAGAACAGACTACGGAGTAAATTAAATCCCTGTTGATATTTGTATTTGCCATAGAGGGTGGCTGTGGTCAGGGACAGGGTATTGTTCATAAAGACTTGCTATGGCCTTGCTGGTTCTGTGTAGCAAACCCGGTGGGGTGAGGTTTTTTTCATTCATTTAGAACGGCCCTAAGGTCCTACCAGCCTCCTGTACAAATGGTGTAGAGTCGTTGCTAGGGGTAAAGAGACCAGGGCGTGGTCTTCTCCACCCACCCCATCTCCTGCCGAGGTTAAAGAAAGAGTGGTGCTACACTTCTAATGCGCCCGTTTGCCTTAATGGCATGTCATAGTGCGAACTTCAAGTTTTATGGAGAGTATTTCGTTGAGTAAAGGTTGTGATGCTGTTACACACGACGGATGGGGTTGTATTGTCCTTATTTCTGAAAATGGTAATTTTCATCGTATATCGACTTTCAGTGTACTGTGGATGCTAAACATATAATGTTATATTTGTTATTTACTTTCCTGTTGAGAGTAAAGTAGCGTTAATGCGTACACCCCACAGCAAAATAGAGTTTCTCCATTATGTGGTGCAGGCCCTTTCACCTTTTGTGTGATGCGAGTAGTAGCTTCGGCAAAACTTGATGGTCTGCATGCCGGCAAAATGAAGTACAGTACACAGAATGAAGCGTAAATATGTCCACGTGCAATTGTGTATGTAATTTTAACTTTTTATCTTCCTGTACCTCATGTGCAATAAAATAAACTGATAACAATATAAAACTTTATGAATGAAATTCAATTCTAAACCTAGTCTATGGTATCTACATTTTGGCCAATTTTTATAAAATAATTCAGCCATATAATACAAGTCTCCGGAAACAATCACATCTTAAGTTTTTAAAATTTTTTTGGTTCCCTCTCGGCTTTACCAGGGAAATGGTTTTAAATGTTTTCTCTTCTCAGATGTCTCTGCAGTCAGCAAAACACTCTCGTTGCGGGCAACACTTCGCTACATGAATAATTGCTTTCTGTGTAGGGAAAGAACGGCATCTTACTCTGAGAATCATACAAAATGCATACATACACAGTGTGAGCAAAATGTAGGAAGATTTAAAGTTCAGAAGTGTACAGTGATTACAGCATTAACCGCCAGGTGGTTCATGGTGTAACCACTGTACTGGAGAGGGTTAAAGATATTTTTCAACATATATAATTGTAAATGAACATGAAGCTTACTCTTGCAAGGAGGTTTTTTGTTATAAATTACAAGTTCATTATAATGTTTTACCTGTGTTTTGTTAGAACAACTGAGGCAAATATCGACCAGAAATACCAGCAGCGTCAGGTAAAGCGCCCTTTCAGGGCTTACTCCGAAACCCGCAAAAGATGTACGTATATACGGTAACTTTCTTAAATATAGGTGGTTTAAGACCGTCATTTGTTTGATTAATAACTTGATATATACAATCTGATAGTTCTTGTACAACTAGAATATGCCTTTGTCATCGACACTCAGTTCTCCATTCATTCTGTAGTCTCAACAGTGATCTATCCGTTTTCATTACAAAAGCTGGAACGGTAATTCGTTGGACTTCTGAGATATGCAACAACTTTACTTCATTTCGCGCAGTGACTACATAACTAAATGAATAACCAATCAAATGTGTGAGTGACCAGCTGATTACGTAGGAGTTTTAATAAGCTCTTCGCTCTTATGGCTGCTCATGCAACATTTCTTGGCAGTTTATCGACGTTTCGGTAGGGCCCATCGGTCCCTTCTTCAAGGTTCAAGCAGTGAAAGGAAAGGAATTTCTTGACTTTAGAAGATGGACCTATAGGCCATATCGAAACGTCGGTACACAACTGTCAAAATACGCTGCGCAACATCCCAGAAGAGCTACAATTTACTTACACCGCAGCAGTAGCCTGAAACGTCGCGACCTTTGAATAACTGAGCAGCTGGGAAAAAATATCTGTGTAGCTAAGTGACTGACCAAAAAGCGTGCCAGATAACGAAATTAACAAAATGAAATAATTAACTGGCTGAATGAGTAACGAATGAAGGAAGTAATTAGCTCTCTAGCTAAATCATGTAGGTGAGGTAAGAAACTGTGTTGTACTTCTCTAGTAGTATATTGTCATGTGCCTGATATTACGTTTCCTCTTCTTTGCGGGATCTTAGCTTCATGATGCGACGCTCTAGTTGGTAGGTAGTTCTTATTTAAAGATATATTCCCTATTGTCATTGAGTAACAATTTGTGTTTCTATAGCAGTTAATATTTATTTGAATGACCAAAGCATTCCCTAGTTTCGTTAAAAAAGTTGTTTGTGTGACACGTGCTTATTGCTGCGATGAAAGATTCATGGCTCGATTTGTTACATAATAAGAGGAGGAGAGAAAGGAAAGGAATAAACACCAGCATCACAAGGAATACAACTACTGTATAAAAGTACTAGTGGCCCATTGAAAGATCTGATCCTTGCCGTTGGTCGAAATTTTATCCCTTTATCTTTTTTATAGGGGTGGGGATTGTGGGACTACGGCCCCTTATGGACCCATTGTCTGTCTCCCGAATTATATAAAATTGAAATCGATTCACTGCTGGACTGGCAATTGGCAGGGGGAAATAGAAATACTAGGGACAAACAATGTGCCAGTGCCACGTTGTCCAAAATTTGTGCCATTGCCATTTTATTCAAACCCTGTGTCAGAGCCATTTTGTCAAAACCGTGTGCCGGTGTCACCTACGTCTAACACCTCTCCTAGTACCACTTTGTCCAAAACAAATCTCGCATTGACTACTGTTGGACTGAACCCAAGCCGTTGACAAGCCGTATTATATATGTGGTACGTTCTTGCCCTCTCTCAGAGAAAGCGCTAGTTTATCTATTGTAAAGCTCCCTCTGCGTAAAAATTCGTGTGAATTAACAGCGAACCGCCAGTTGTGCTGAACCTGTCGCGAATTGTGCCGGTTGTCTTCATTACAACACAAAGTCCTTTCCCTTTACGTTGTTCCTGAACTTAGTTTTAAGTTGGCTGAAAGGGAAGTTATTATTATTATTATTATTATTATTATTATTATTATTATTATTGTGCTATGGACCGTGTCTGGATAAAGGTTTCACAGTTTGTTTATTATTTGAGGATCTTCAAGATTTAAATATGAACAGTGATTTGTGCCTGGGGGTCAGCGAGTTCGGATAATTTGGGAGGAGGAAGTTTGTATAATTAGTGTGATTTTGTAAGGGGTCGGCCTGTATCAGGTTTGCGTAAGGAGTTTAATTGGTTAAGGATGAAACAGCAACAATTTATACTTTTCTAAATGTGCCGCCTCATAAAGTTTTGTATGAGTTACAATAAGTACGGGGGGGGGGGATAGCTTAGTCGGTATAGCGACTCGCTGCAGGCTGGAAGAGTAGTGTAAGTAAAATGTTCTTACTTTCTCCTTACCTGTCCAGACCGGTCCAGGGGCCCACCCAGCCACCTGTACAGTTGGTAACGAGGTCCTTTCCTGAAAATAAAGGGACAAGGTCGTGGAATTCACACCATCCCCAACTAGCGCCGAGGTTAAGAATGAGTAGAGCTATACGTCCGTAAACCCCCCCCCCCCCCCATTGCTTGTTACGATGTTACCTTTACACATAAATGCAATTTTCTTATTACGATACTAGGTTACTGAGATCCGAAGCCGTGTGGTTTGGAGCAGAGGTGTCGGTGTTCTGGGGGACGTAACTACAACATACTTCAGACCAGTATGTACCTAGACTTTCTTGTCTGTCTTCCAGACTGCCCCTTAGCTAATATTTTTGGAGATTAAGCTTGACAGTCCAGCTATTCCGACGTAAGAATCTCAACTTTTACACGACTCTTGGCAAGCCTGACAGAACATGCCATATTATGACACTAGACTTCCATGGCGATAATATAATGCAGTTCGAATGGAGACCCAATGGAATGCCCTACACCGGTCCTCGGTCTTATTGGAAGATACTTATTGATTGACGTGAAGCATACCTGACGGCACAGGACTGCCTGGATATCGGATATTTTCCGTCGGGCAAGGGCAGAAACTTCATACTTGTTGAATAATTTTACATGCAAATTTCAAGAATTCCTTCCTACTTTGCTGCTACCAAACTTCGTAAAAAGAATAATGAGACCAGAACAAAGTTAAGTAAATATTTGAAAATAAGAAGCAGGAATTTCCAGGACAGAAGAAAAGAATCTACATGACTTGAAGTGAACTTCAGGATCATCAAATACATGTCTCAACAGACGCAAGAACTGAAATACTAGAAACGGAATCCCACCATCCGTATATTTGCTTCGCCTTCAGGTTCATGTCTAGGGGAAGGTAACGAAGAGGGTTAGAAAAATATATAGAGAAATCCCATGCCGTACATTTACATACACAAATGTCGTAAGTGAACTCATATTTCGTAAATGACGTCAAATCGCCACTGCAGTGATGCTTAGTCACCTAAATTTTGTCCCCCCCCCCCTCCCTCCATCATCTTTTGTGAAAAGTATGTAACTCACACACTGTACACCAGATGGCAGAAGGTGCTGATGCGTTTTACGTTTTAATAAATCGTGAAGTCTGAACTAGCTGCCGTTTTATCTTGCACTGTTGTGCCAGCTCCAAACGTAAGTCCAATGATCTCTCTTCAACTTAAAACAGACAAGCGTCCTAAAATTTTAACGTACATCTATTACGGAAATTTAAATTGTATCAGCATTTTCTGCTGCAAAGTCTATAAGTCATATGCTTGTCACACAGGAATAGATATCATTTCGCCAAACACTGACCGGTTTTCCTTTGTAATGACAGTCCAGTATTATTGTAGTTTCAGCTGGTGGCGGGATGAAAGGGTATATAGCAAGCATGAGTATTATCTCAGCAATTGACCAACTTAATGCACAAATTGCTAAGATTATACTGAGAAGCACGGTCAGCAAAATATAAAAAAAAGAATGAATATGTTGAATAACGTTAATGACGTAGTAGTATGGTGGGAATGATAACATTTGGGAATCGTAGCGTAGATTGGAAGATAGAAATTAAATGGATATAAGTAGAATGAATTAAGTTGGTTTTGAATAGAGCCGAAAAATGTACGCTTTTGGACCCTGAAATTAACTTTCTAGTGTCATAATATATAGGAAACTATTTGATTAGCTAAGTTACTATTAGCTTCTAACTAGGGCCATGTACCATTGTGGCGTTTTAGTTAAAGCTGTGTTACAACCAGCAATTGCATTATGCACCGTACACCGTACTTAGTGTGGTCGTAATGCGATTTGGTCGCTTTGGAGTCATGTGAATATTTTGACCATCACTAGTAAAAGGGTCAACATCATGATCAGTAGAACTTTGTATGAAGTTAGCCATGTTTTGTAATAATGGTCTCCTATCTCTATTTGTTTATGCTTGTGTTTGCAGACGGGGAAACACTTCCACCGCACCTCCCTGCTCATTAAGGCCTTCAACCACAAGTTCCGTCTTGACCTCGAACTCAATACGTAAGTACAGTTGCTGCTGTTTTCTCTATCGGCACTGAATTTCCTTAAGCGCATGTCGACAAATTGCTTTAATTATGCCTGGTGACATTTTGACTCGTCCGCCCGGGAAATTAACACACAATGGTATTTTTACCTCGTATGAATCCTCTTCAATATTCTAGACCCGCCTGAGAAAAAAATCACAGAAAGTTACATGTTATCTTCCTGATGTATGTGAGATTTAAGATATGCACAGCATTTCTGGTCTTCTCGGATGTTATGCTGTTTAGTAGGTTATTTAACGTATTGTGACGATTCGAAAGAACTATGCGCCTGTATCTGAATTTTAATTAATTGTTTCTTAAATAAAGAAGGTTGAGATTCCTATTAAACTTTAGACGCCTAACGTCAACTATAGTTGACGTACCGCACCGCTAACCTCCAAAGTTGCATTTTGTATATTTATTGAACAAATATAGGTACCGAATATTTTAAACATGGTGTATACTCTCCGTTTTTTTCTCTTCAAAATACAGTTTTTTTCATAATTCTAAAGTATTTGGTTCCTGTATTAATCACATTTTATACACAGGGTGTGCTAAAATTAAAAAAATAATTCCGGCGCCAAAAGGCCCTTGACCAGGAAGTTTCAACATTCTTTATTTAAAAAACAATTAATTGAAATATCTGAGAAAACTAAGCTAATTTGAATTCATGCAGCTTTTATCAAATCTGTGGTCACTAACAATTTTTCAAAATTAAAGCAAGGAACGTTGGTCGGGGAACCAATAAGAATAAATATTGTAGTTCCTTTCGAGGGTTTTTAAATAATCAAAATTTTCTACGAAATTCAGTTAAACACAGCGATATATTTAGTTAAATCAGCATAAATTTAGTTCAAGTCAGCTACATGTTTCAGCAGGTTTGGTCACCATCAGGCTGGCCTCAAGAAAGAAAATAAGTGTGCAGATGTCAAGGACTTACGATGTCAGTGCTTGACATATGTATTATATTATTATGTACTTATCAAGCTGGGTAGCCATGGGAAAGAAGATGCAAAGTATAAGTCTTTTTGAAGTTGTAACTGATTATGTAATGAAATACAAACAACTTATTAATTTAGGTATTAAGATATTTAAGACAAAAGGAACTTAGACGTTTTCTAGAGGACGACTATGAAATGGCTGTTGTTGTGGAAATTCTTGAAGAGGAATGTCGTTCTGCTACAAAGAATGATAGTTAATTGTGGCGTTTTTATTTACTTTAGAAACTTATACGTTGAATCTTCATTCTCAAGGCTATCCAGCTTGACGTATGTGAGGAACTGGGAACTCAACTCTGAACGCAACCGTGTACTTATTTCCTTTCGAGTGGCCAGCCTGATGTCCATACATGATAGAAACAAGTAGCAGACTTGAAATAAATATATGCTGATTTAACTAAATATATTGTTGTATTTGACTCTATTTCGTAGATAACATTTTTTTTTTACCATGGCGCAACATCCCTAGTGGGCCAAGACCTCCTCATTGTCGAGGATTCATGATCACACTCGGTTAGACACGCCACAGTAGATAACTTTGATTACGTAAAAAACACAAAGGAGAAGGTCTGCTTAAAATTTGGCTTTATTTCTTGGTGCTATAGCCACTGTGATTAAAATTCCTGATCATTCAGTTCTTATCCCATGACTGAATTTCTTTTCCGCTTTGTCTGTATTTTTACTGTAATGGTGAACTCTTGCCCAAGACACGGACTATCCCTTTTTATGTAACATACCTTATGCAAGTGCAGACTGCAGTTCGTGGTTACAGCACACATTTCACCTCTGTAGTCTTCACAGTAGAATGACTTTGCTTTATTATTCATTGCATTAGGTTCCATAAGAATGCAAACACCATTCACTGAAGACAAAGGTGAAATTGTTTTTGGAAATATCGGGGAAGTAAAACAACCAAATAGCGTGCATATAACTTAAGAGACTGACTGTTTGCAATATCATGTTTTATGCAGTGAACTGTGAATGAGCCTTCAAATGTTCTTACAAACGACATTTGAGTAACCAAGCCCCCTAGCATCCAAGCGATAGAAGCTACAATACATGTGCCTCTTTTCTGTCGGCTTTCGTGCATATCCGTTGTTACATGGGCCTAACCCTTCGTATTGTCCCCTGAAACGCCGCTAAAAAATATCGTCAACAGTTGCCCTCACTCTCAGCCACGTGGTGGTACATACAAGAAGACAAAAGCGCATGTATTATATATCGGTGATAAAGTACAAGGTTAATGGGGAATAAAAACAAAAAAAGATGCTTGGGAGAAAAGAAAAGGTTTCTTTATACAGCCAACCTATATGGAACTATTTTCGTACAGTGTCAATTTATGAATGATTCTGAGTAAAGAAAAGCAAAACAATAAAAAAAATAGCAACTATGATTTTGTGGCTTGATGGGCAGCTTCATTATGAGGTGCTTTATGATTGGTGCGCTTCATGTTGAGGTGCTTTATTATTGGTACGCTTCATGATGAGGTGCTTTATGATTGGTGCGCTTCATGTTGAGGTGCTTTATTATTGGTACGCTTCATGTT
>Ga0123353_10016283_pt1 | contig 10860 bp, 6 predicted proteins | sample TergutLab28metaG_3_FD_92763 | JGI IMG/M metagenome (GOLD analysis project Ga0123353, IMG submission 92763) | Labiotermes labralis P3 segment gut microbial communities from Petit-Saut dam, French Guiana - Lab288 P3 | ecosystem: Host-associated > Arthropoda: Insects > Digestive system > Gut ... | reverse complement strand
CTGTCTGTGTCCATCCTCTGTACGTGTTGTAGCCACTTTTTCTGGTACTGTTTTATTTCCTTTACTGTGTTCTGTACTCCCGTTTTTTGCCTAATGCATTGATTCTTTTTTTTTAAATCTAGTTTTGTTATTCCAAGTAAGTGTCTCAAAAATTTCATCTGTGCTGCTTCTAAACGTTGTTCATGCAGTTTTTATAAATTCATTATTAACTATTTCCGCGTTTCACCCTATCCCAGCGGCCGCGCGGTCTAATGCATTGGTCTGTAGCAGTTTGCTTGCTGGGACTGTTGGTTCAAATCCCGCCGGGGGAAATGGATGTCTGTATGTTGTAAGTGTTGTGTGTTGTCAGGTAGAGGTTTTAGTGTCGGGCTGATCACTCGTCCAGAGGAGTCCTACAGAGTGTCTGAGTTTTATTTTGAAGCCTCGACGATGAGGAGGCACTGGCCCACTAGGGACTGTGGCGCCATAATGAAATCAACGTGTCATTCGACGGCACATTTTCTAAATTTGTTACAGCGCCGTAAAATATATTGAATAGAAAATATACTATATGCCTACGTCATTAGTCCTGCTGCTTGTTTCTTGGTGACACAAATATAACTATATTACACACATCAAGCCAGAAATATACACTGTAAAGTACAGTATTCCATTCATAATAAAAGAGACCTACTTAATGTCATGCGACAATATTATTTTAACGACGACCTGCCTTAGTAGCAATTTATGACTTTCGAGTTTTTTTTAAAGAAAGTAAAGGGTGGTTATTTTGAACCAATATGTTCCAAAAAGTAGCTCCCAAGGTAGCATTTGGTCCTGGCCTCTAAAACTCCTTCAAGTAATAAATTAGGATGTGAATTTAATGCGGACGGACACAGAGTTCAATCCTTATGTTTTCAGTACATAAGGAAAAGCGTCTAAATGACTGTTTTCTTAGGTTCATGTTAATACACCTTATTTTGTAGGTGAAGTTTGTCATGGATTATTCGTTAGTCCTTCCAGAAAATTACCCTAAGATATGTCACAGTCGATTTCTCTCTCAGATTTTCTTAGCAAACTTATATAAATTTTTCATGACACATGATGACGTAATAGCTGATATAGCGTTATTGAATGAGTTACGAGGAAATGTTTTTCTTTCCGACAGGCAAAAAGTTCGACTAAAAAATCTACAATTTTTGCCCATACGTCCCCCCCCCCCATTTTTCTCGTTACTGCTTTCTTTATTATTTGAATTCTTCATTTTCCAGCAACTTAACGTTTTTTATTTTTTGCGCCACAGCCCCCAGTGGGCCAGGACCTCCTCATTCACGAGGTTTCTAGATCACACACAGCGACGCACCACAATCGGTAGGACTCCTCTGGACGAGTGATCAGCTCGTCGCAGAGACCTCTACCTAACAACACACAACACTCTCAACAGACCGACATCCATGCCCCCGTTGGGGTTCGAACCTACAATATTAGCAGGCGAACGCCCGCAGACCTACGCCTTAGACCGCGCGGCCACTGGGTCGGGCAACTTAACGATCTTGGCAAGTTTTAAAACTTTCGATGCCGCGCGCATCAAACACGATAAGCCCATCCAGTCCTTTCTGTATCGACTAGCAATAAAGGTCTTTATTTTGGCTCATTTCGGCAGATTACGAGTAAACCGCATAAGAAAATAATGGTACAAATAACTCTGACTCCACGTTTTCAGTACCACTGTTTGGCAGTCTGAGTATGATAGTGACAAAGAAGCTTCCTGAAAGACTATGATAAACATAACTATACAGCACGATCCATGGAAGGAGCCTTTAGTTTTTGGCGGAGGGTGTACATATTCTCAACAGCACCAAGAAAATCTACATTTTACATTATTTGGACTTGGCTTGTTGTCGATAGGTCTGTTGTATATGGCATACGAAGCTGAAATTTGATGGTCTGTATGGTCTAAACACAGTCCACAACAAGCATGGCACCACAGTACGAAAAATTGGTAGACTTTGCCGTTTTGGTAAATGATAACTGTACTTTATTATGATTACTACAGCGACAGTCAAGCTTGCATGGAATTCTGTGTTTTAATGGCTTACAAAATTTTCGGCAGTACTTTATGAAACTGCCAAAAAAAATTAGTCTACATCTTTCTTAAAAGAACTCTGAACGTGATGTAATCGATAGCAGTGTGTTCAAACTGTACCCTACCACAGCTAACGTGGAGTATGGCTCACCTGTGTAGAAGGCGTTTGACCAAATGTTCATTTCTGAAGGTCATTATTTTTCATACAGAGACGGGTGGAATTGTATATATAAGCCATCTCTGCCAATGTAGTAGTATGACAAATCAAGCACTCAACCCCCTTCCGTCCACCTGTGTTCCTCATTACCCATCATTCACTATCAGAAAAGAGTGACGATCGAATAACGCGTTGTTTCTCCTGAGCACAGAAAGCGGGTTTGTGTTCGTTGTGATCTAATTAGGTGTTAGATAAAGTGAGATAAATAAATAAATAACCAAAATACGCGTGTGTTGTTTCTGATGTGCTACGTTTGTATTTATGCAGTTATTTTTGTGATATTAACATACGTACAGAGCTTACTGTGTTTGTGCCAGAACCATTTTGTTCCTGATTTACTGAAGCCTGAGGTAGCGAAAAGAAACCGCCAATGAAAGGTAAAGTGACTGTCTTTATTTAATGTATGATGTTAGTTAATCCAGTGTATAGATTCAGGTATCTGTGCAAACAATAACCAGAAGCCTACGTATGTTACTGAAAATCCTATGTTGAGCTAAGTTTTATCAGCAAGTGGGACGCGTTGGATTTGACGTAATATGGGACAAAAAGTCTCGAAAATAACAATCTCCATTAACGATTACTACAACGCTATAATCAGGGGTACACAAATCCTGGGCACCACGTCCCACTAGCGACCGAATTTTGTATCACGACACCTAATACACGAGGGTCATCAGATTGAAAACTGCTTCAAATTAGGCTTCTGGCGTCTAGAATTTCAAGTGTCTTCAAAGATTCTGGAAAATATGTTCACCCCTGACTACCATCTACTCCAGTGTGAAGGAATAAGGGTAGCTCATCTGGTATAGTGATGAGGTTACGGACTGAACATCCGAAGAATTGCTTCTCGATTTCCGTAAGGGAAGTGATTATTTGTATTAGAACCTCAAGATTGATTTTGGGACCTACCCTCAATCCCACTCAATAGTCACGAGGGATATTTTTCTAGGAATAAAACAGCCGGGGCGTGAAACTGACTATTCACCACCCTATAATGCCGAAGTTAAGGAAGCGTGGATCAATACTGCCACTCTACCACGTGCCTTCATTGCGTGCAGTTTACCTTACTTAAATGTACATGTACACTTTTTGGAAAAAGTTATTTTTACTGAGTTTGTAACACGGGCTTTTTTTTTTGTTTCTTTTTTGTTAAAGGGACGTATGGAAGGCAAGATTAAAATGCCGATCGGAACTGAAATCCAAATATAAGATAGTTTTTCGTGTTCGGTGATAAATGTTGTGACAGGGGGAGAATAACTTTCATAGGTACACGAGGGGTCGCAAATTTTACACTGAAGATGGGCTAGCATCAACTAATTAACTGAGGAAACTGATTCTTTTGGACACATTCAATCTCGGTACTATGCCTCTGAGACTTGCGCTGTTCAGGGTTATTTTACGCAGCGATTAGTGGTATTTCTTCCCGACGTTTCGGGACAACCTTGCGGTCTCATATTCAGGGCTCGTGTTTTCTTTGATTCTTGACCCCTGAAGGTGAGCCCGATATGTTGTCCCAAAACGTCTGTCAGAAATTACCACTACTCGCTGGGTAATAACCCAAAAGAGTGCAGCTCTCACCTGCTTCGTGTGGGAAGCCTGAAATCACGCACATGTCTCTGTTTCTTTTACGTTACATTCTTACGCTGCTTTTGGAATAATTCAGCTGCTATCTAATTATGCTATAGTGACAGTGTATTTCTTGATTCTTAGACAGCTGTTACTTTAATACAAAACGTTATCGTATGAAATTATTTCTGTTAGGTTAAGTTTTTAACCTAAGTGAAACAAAATAATCTTGAAAGTGACGCCGTAAAATCTGGTAGACGACCACAGTTCTAACAGAAATATATAGGTTATCCGTTTCGTCCGAAACGTTCGTAAATTTCTACCAGTCTTCATGGCGTCACGTCCCAGACAACTATTATGTATATGGTATACATTTATAGGTTGTCTCGATGATGATCATGAAGATTGTAGCAGCGATGGAAAGGCAAATTTCATGCTCTAGGCCTATTTGACTTCTGCAGAATTGTACACTTTCATCACTTTGTACGCTTGGTGTATAATATCTGTGCTGGTGGTTTCGTGTGATTTAATATACACTGCTTGGGTACGACTTGTGTTCGGTTTCCATTTCACGTCTGAGTGATGTTTGGTAGAAGGCTTCGGGAGGGTAGGGGTTTGGAGGGGAGGCGAGCTGGGGACGGTTAGTATGAGAAGTTGCTGAAGAAGTCTACAGTTGTGTCAGCAGACCGTGCGTCTGGTTAAATAGTTCGTACAATTACAGTATGTACCTCAAGGTGAAACATTTAAACAAGTACACGTAATTCCGAAAATACATGAAACCTACTTTCCAAATATAGATTGTTACTTTTGTTACTTTAATTTCTCATCTGAAATATTAATTACCTACCCAGAGGTAATACAAAGGCCTATGTTAATTTTCAGTTTCAGCCAGTAACTGCATCACTTTTACACTGCGTCAACTAAGAACGAGTTCCACTAGGACTTCAAGGGGAGTAGGATCAAAAAATTACAATAATTTCCATTTTAAGTACATGTACGGACCGCCCTATATTGAAATGTAAACGGCGCGACAGTTTTAGGCGCGTTCGCAATATTTCGTAAAGCGACTGTTAGCTTCGTCATGTCTGTCTGTCTGTCCGTCCGGTCACCCGTCTGTCCGCATGCAACAACTCGGCTCCCACTGGGAGGATTTTCATGAAATTTGAATATTTAATCAGTTTCATCAAAATTCGACGAAAAAACGGGTACTTTCCATGAAGACTAAAATACGTTTTTCATCATATCGCCCTCAAGTCTTCTTAGAATAAGAAATATTTCAGACAAAATCATAGAGAAAATTAAAGAACACGTTTTATGTTGAATATTTTTTTTTTCGAAAACTTGACGTTTATGAGATAGCTTAGAAAAATATTGTAAACCTTCAAGCCACAGATGACAATATGACGCATGCGCATTGCATGCTGGATACCTAAGGCTACAAATACTCTGAATATGTAACACATATTCCTTTTTCGCAGCAATAAAGGTCGCACGGACACGCAGTTGCGTTATACGCACACCGTCTTGTTACAAACAATAATTTTTGTTGTTAATACTTAGTAACGATTCCTTTTTTAAGTGCTCTCATTTTTTTTACAAAAATTCTGCTGCGGGCAGGTGCCTGGCTCGTCATTACCACTGCTACAGCTCATGCTTGCAACACGCACAGTTTACTTGACTTGTCTTTCACAAGAAGGTCAATGGGTTGAGACAATCGATCGTGAAAAAGAAGAAGAAGAAAGTAGAATACAAGAAAAAGCTGCTCGAACTTTTAAAGAAGAAATTATATTTTACTGTTTTTATATAAAAAGCAAAGTTAGAGAAAGCGTTCTTTTAAGCTGAAAACACAGCTGGTAGCTTCTTCACGCAAATTGAGATAGTGTCGTACATAAGCACTCCAGACCCACATTCACTCGAGATTACTTTGGTCGATCAATGGATTTTAAAGTTTGCCTTGAATCTAAAGTCTTCAGTTCTTCACTGTTGGCGTAAAATAGATGTAAGGCAATAGTGAAAGACCTGCATTGTGCTTTCTAGAAATACGGTTGCGCCTAATCTTGTGTGAAAGTTGGATTTAGGGAGTCAAATTTTGAAGTTTTGTTTGCAACACTACGTAAAGGCAATTACAAAAACTTCTTGTGGAAAAGCCTATATTTGACTGTCAGTAAACCAGCAGTATAATACTATAATGAGAGTCAAGATAAATTTCCGCTCAGAGTAGTTAAACCATTAAAATGTTTTGAAACTCGAGGGTAATTCCCCCCCCCCCCCCCCCAAACTGTTAATCTGTCTTGTGTGTTGCTTACACAATGTGCACAAAATTATGACACACATTCATAGTCTGCACGTTTTATCTCGGCAACTGTTTGAAAGTGCTGAAATTAAATTTGGTATTTCCAGTCTCTAAACTGCCTGTTCAGTTTTAACTGACTGTAATTTTGCTAATTTTGTAACTCATAATCCTACTTTTCCGTAAGGCTGAAATAATATTCTATTAAATTTTCAACCGCTTTTACCGTAAAACTTTCGTGCTTTTATCTCTCACACTTCCTTACTCGGCATTCCCTTTCAGTTGCTTTAAATCGTCCGTCTTATTGTCAATTTCCCGCTTCCTTGCTCCCTCTCTATGCGTGAAAGAAGTTTAGTTCAAATATCTTTCAGGATTTTAATGTGTATCAGCCTCGTTGTGTTAACACAGATATATCAATGAAACATTCAGTCTATACATACCGCTTTATTATGGTGATCTAAAAAAAACTACTTTTCGGTTGTGTAAGACAACTTCGTATTTCAGAAGTTCATGATGAAGAAATTACATAGCTATAGCAGTACCTTCAATAATAAAACTTAAGGACGAGATCTCGCCCTTACATGTTTGTAGAATTACACTTAGGAAACATTTTTGCACTATTTAAAAGTATTGTGAAATATTATTAAAATATAAAATTATAAAATTCTTCAAGTTGGATATAAATCCGCAGTAAAATTTCCCATAATTGATGATCGGTAGGCCTCGCGGGCGATTGAAATACGAAAATGATGAGCTCATAGTGCGCTAGTGATATAGTAACAACGGTATCTGTTACGTTTCAGATAACCCAGATCTGTTACAAAAATTTGAATTCATCTGACTATTCGACTTCGATGCTCGCTGAGTTAGTTTCTTTAGTGTTAACCTGACACGTGTCAGCACAGTTACTAAGCTATGGACTGGACAACCGAGAGATCGTGGTCTGATTTCCGGCAAGGGCGATAGCCATTTGTCCAAAACGTCCAGGCCGCTTCTGGGAGGAACTTAACCTCCTCTTCAATGGGTAGCACTAGCTGTTTTGCCCACCGGTGGAAGCTTGAAGCTTATCACATACCTCCGTCTAGGGACGAAGTTAAGAATGAGCGGCTTTATATTGTCTCTTCCCCATTTGCCTTAATGGCCTGCAGCGGGACAAATTTTGCCCGTAACTTTACGTATGCATAACGTTCAGTGGAAGAACAGGCAAATTAGCAAGTTTCTGTTAGATATGAAATATTTCACGAATGTTAAGAGCTACCGGTGTTCAGCTAACCCTAGATTTCCCATAAGTCCTGGATCTCGCCAACCTCATTTCCTTGCGCAACCTAATCACAAGATGAGGACGGATTGCTCGTGCCCTCTAAGCACGCAATGAACACGTTCCACTTACATCTAACCTTGCGGATGTGTAGAAACGCGTTTGAATCGACTGTTTGTTATTATCTTGCGCAGTTTACTTTGCAAGCAGAGCAACCACTTTGCCAAGCACTGTTAGGCCATTAACATAATGGTCATGATACACATCATCAGCCTGTATGGTGCTGATGTCAGAGCTGCCTACGTAATTCGAAACGCTTTCTTTGTGTTTCGCTTCACTTAACATTTTAATGTAAACTTCTTCTTTTATAAGTTATTTCGGAAGTTCGCCTCATAGGTCTTCCTTTTATGTATTATATGCTTTAGACATTCCACTAATTAACCAGAGCAGCTCATTTCTCTTTCTTGCAGGATGTGCAGAAATTGGACGCTTAATTGGGAAGTTATGTTCTCTTATTTTTGACGTTACATTTCAGTCGTAATGCAAACAAACACTTATGGTATGCTACTTGTTTGGTGCCTGTCATTACAACGTTTGACCCAAGAACTTCGTATAAAGATTTTGTTAAAGCAGTTTATTATGACGTCACACACGATTTCGTAAGCAAGTGGCCTCATGGAAACCGAGAAAGCGTTGCTTAGGGAAGTGTGACGGTACAGTGTTCATGTATTTTGTATTAAAAAAAAACTAAAATATAAATTACATATATTGTAACCTAATCTTAGTTGTAAATGAGGAGTAATAACATGAATCGGAAGTCTATATAGTGGGTGCTACGTCTGTTTCATGCCCAACATTATTTCTACGTAAATTATGCTCTTCAGTAAAGAGCGTTAAATTCAGTAGTAAATAGTAATACAAGGCTTGCTGCATTAACTTGATATCAGAATAATGTACGTTAGAGTAACAAGATTTGTGATCACTGTAAAGAATACTTGGGTTCAAAAAAGTGAGGAACTACTTTCCAGACTGAGAGGGTGCCAACTTCTGAAACTAAAAACGGCAGTGCACCAAACGTTACGGGCTAATAGATGGTACTCCAACATTTTAGTCCGAAATTCTTGGTGTCAAATATGTGCTCGACGGCCGACTATCCATTCTAACTTTTGTCGTGATCATACTCCGTCTATCTAGGAAAATTCAGGTGGGGGCAATAACTTCTTACATTATTATTTTTAAACTCATTACGAAATAAGCTACTGTTAGACGCTATAAAGTCTGAACTATTGGCAGTGTCATTAAATAAACAGTAAATAATATATAAATAAATAAAATATGGGGAACAACTGTGTGTATTTTATATGGCAATTCTTACCACAGTTTTTCACAGACTTACACCTGTAAAGTATGTTCAGTAAAATTCGAAAATAAGCATGCCGTCAAGTGGGGCAGACACAACCTTCCCATCGTGCAGTAGATTTATTTACTTTGTGTAAGCAAAACTCCGTTATTCTGTCGTATTTTTAAAATTGTGTAAAGAAAGAATAAGAAAAACTTTCATGACGTTGAGGATTATATAATTCTCGCTTCCGACAAAAATAAAAAAAAGTGTAACGTCTCTAGTGACTTAAAGATTTTATCCAGTAGTAGGTTCTTTAAACCAGTGATGCAACAATTTTCCAAAAATTTAGAGGCCTCCTCAAGACTTCAGAATTCAGAGTGGTGAAACAAAGGAAGTTCCATACGGAGAACCCACAAACATTAGACGCTACTCTACAGAGATTTAGTCGACCGGGCGATCTAACGCCTGGGATTTGTGCACCCCTGTTTTAAACTCTTATCTGATCTACACTCCCATAGCAATCTGTAAGTAATGTCCACTATCTAGCATTATTCAGAAATATCTGTACTGATGAATTGTTTACTATTACGGAAGATATTTTGTATAAATAAATCACTTGCTATTTGCTATCATCAAGAACAAGCAAACTGGTTTAAGCTGTAATGCTTCTGTCGCCTGTTCGGAAAGTGCTTGTTTCGAATCTCGAGCGCTACACCGACCATACTGATTTAAGAATTTTCGTATTATTCCTCAGTCTCCTCAGGCAAATGGTGAAATTCAATTTAAATTAGGCCATGTAGATTCTTCACAATTCATCGTTCATTCTCAACCGGCCATTCTGCTGTGTGCAGCTCGAGTTACTGAAACGTCAGCAAAGACACAAGGCAAAGCCTGCAACTCGGATCATGGCACTTAATCCTTTGCTTCTTCATTCGATGTCACCGTTTCCTAACGTTGTCTGATCAGTATTTCTTCCTCCTCTTCTGTTTACTGTTTTTTGCTTCTCCCCTTCTTTCTTTCTTCCTTTCTTTCTCTTGTCTTTGAACTCATCTTCCGTTTTACTTACTTCGGTAACACTTTCCCTTGTTTGTTTCTCGTCTTCATTTCTTTCTTTTTTCTTTAAAAACTTCTCCATATACACTTCTTTAATCGAATAAGCCTTGACAGACGGGGGAAAGGAGGGATTTTACTTCAATCTGCTGCTCTACTTGCGGAAAACGCTCGAGTGCTCTGAGGTTTACTTTTATTTTAGATGTTTTATAGTAGATGCTTATAAGTGCTTCTGGGGATGCCGCTGCTTCCATATTCAGAGCAGAAGTTCTACCATAAAATGAAGGCATTGGATTTCTAGGAAACGTCGGTAATTTCCTAACATATTATGCCTATGTGACGTCACGCGTCTGAAGCCTTGAAGTGATGTTTAGTGTCACGGCAGTGGAAACCTCACGCCGCGCACACTCAGGTGCCTTCATTTAAAGAAGAGTGTTGGATATAGAGACTTTATTGCATATGACGCCTAGTTGATTTGTAAATAATTTCGGGCTCTTTTTTGGGCTGCGTACGCCCTGACGAAAGAGGCAGCAGGCGCCTTCGGAACTTAGGTAGTTATTTACCTGTCGATATGACGTCATATCCACAGAAGAACTGAATCTTCATCAACTCCAGTGTGAAAACTTTAATTCCCCCCAGGTGCCGGTCTAGTCATACGGGGTGCTGAGACGTCCATTTCATGATGTTTCCAAACGTTTAGTCCTGAAAATGCGAGTCTGTTTTTGTCTAATGATTAGCATTGCTTGTGCAGTTTGAATCCCTTGTGACATGGCCTTCGTACGTCTTGTACAAGAACATTTCACTCTCTTGTAAGATAACGTGTCACTTTTACGCACTACACAAAAATTACAAATATTTCATTTTCTTGTAATATGTGTCCCTCCTACTGGCTACATAACGCAAACAAACATTTTAGTTTCAGTGGATTTGGTTCTGTTTTGAGAATCACATTTTTTACATTTGTTCCCAAATATCTCAACTGTTCCACCCTTTCAAAAGATGTATTACCTATCTTTTTATCGTGATTTTGTCCTGGATGTTGATCTCGAGACATGGCCATACAGGCCTGTTT
>Ga0123353_10016281_pt1 | contig 10861 bp, 6 predicted proteins | sample TergutLab28metaG_3_FD_92763 | JGI IMG/M metagenome (GOLD analysis project Ga0123353, IMG submission 92763) | Labiotermes labralis P3 segment gut microbial communities from Petit-Saut dam, French Guiana - Lab288 P3 | ecosystem: Host-associated > Arthropoda: Insects > Digestive system > Gut ... | reverse complement strand
GTTGTATCTCTATACATAAACTCTTGTATTTTAACTTCTTTTCCACTTCCTTTTGCACAACATTTCTGTCTTCAGGCATTGCCACATCTGTCACTGTGCATGTTTTCTCTTTTTTGTTTTTAATTATAATATCTGGCCTATTTGCTGCAACTTCTCTGTCTGTGTGTACTGCTTGATTCCACAACACTGTGACATCTCCCTCTCCACACACTGGCTTGGGCATGTGTGTGTACCATTTGTCTGTAGTTTCAGTGCCTAAGGCTTTGCATATTGAGGAGTGCAGATGTGTACATACTTTATCGTATCTCATTAAATATTTGTTCTTCACCAAAATGGGGCATCGCGAGGTTAAGTGGTCAATATTTTCTTCATGTTGCTTACATAACCAGCATTTATTCTCAGTTTCTTCCTTCAAAATTTTATTCTTAAAATAATTTGTACTAACTGCTTGGTCTTGAGCTGCCACTATTGTACTTTCTGTTTCTCCCTTGATATCGCCAGATTTTAGCCAGCAATATGACTGTTCAATGTCCACCATCTTTTCATCTAAGTTATGTGGCAATTGTCCATGCATTCTCTTCCATGCCATCTTTCTTTTGTTTTCTCCACTATGCTGTCCTTAATTTTTCTTGTTTCTTTCTGTGTTTCTGTCTTCAGGCATCTAGCTGCCTGTAACACTGCTGAGTCGGTGTTATGTTGGTGTGTTCTGACAACCTGTATTAGTGGGTCTTCCTTCCTGTCTACATATTCAACCAATTTTGTAATTTCTACTGCATGGGCTGCTTCTGACTGCATCAAGCTTGCCCAGAGCTGGAAAGTTCTTCACCCCATGGTCATGTATTGGAAAGGCTGCATCTGAAGTCATGCATGGATTGTTGTCAGCCAAAAGCTTCATTTTAGTGATGGAAAATGCCAAAAACTCTGTTTCACGCAAGTAGTTTGTAGAAAGGGGTAGTAAAAGTTTCAGATCCTCATTTCCCTGTACTGGTATTTAGTTTTTTCCTTTGATCCAGAATTAATTCAGTGATAATATTTATTCTTAAAAATTGTAGGACAGTGTGTTGTTGTTTGGATCTCAGTATACTGCTCTTGAAGGCCAGTAGTGCTTGAAATGGCATCAGTCAGATCTGTCACATCACTGTCACTCAGCTGTATTCCATCACATCCTCTGGCAAGTAGCACTCAAATTCAAGAGCTTGTCTTTCCAAACGTTCCATTGTAACATTTCTTACATCAGGAAGTTCAATGTTTTAATCTTCCAGAAGCAGATTTAGTGTTGATGAAGGAACATTCTTGTTTTCCATTTCCCTCTTCCACAATTTCAGCTCTTGTATGAAAGCCATCAACTTCCCTGTTAGCCAGTCACAGCCTGATCACAACCCATTTAACTTACTGAATTTGACAGATTTTAACAACCTCACCTTTATACATGAATTGACAGCTTAAGTTACCTGTGATATGCAACTTCTTGGACAGTCTCCTTGTAGCAAGATTCACCCTGTGGAGGAGGCAGTGAACCTTTTTTGCTGTGGATATACTGTCTTCTCTGTGGCACAAAATCCTTAGCTGATGCACCATCATTGCACAGACTGAAACACTGACTTCAGATTAGATTTTCATTGAAAACAAGTTAACTTAAAAAAAAATATTCAGCTGTAATAGTGGTTGTTGTTGCCTGGCAAACAGAAAATATTCTTTTGTGTCTGTTAGCCCTGTGTATTGTAAATATGCCATGAGCTTTGCATCATTACATAAGTAATTGAATCAGTGCATGTCAGTCCATCATACCACATGTTGAGCTTTGCTTGTATAGTAGGAAATTTCAATTTATTAATGAGAATTATGGCAACCCAATCTCAATGGTGTGTTTTTCCATTTTTTGGTCCCAACTCATAAGTTAAGAACGTCTGATGTAGGAAGCTGGAGGAATAGTGGTAAATGTACATTGGAGAGGGCTGTGGGGGGAACACAAATGGACCAAGCAGTGTTCCCACTGTATACCTGACCACAGGTAGTATTGTGCACACCCATAGTGTTAAGTCCCTGTTTGACCTTCACAGGACAAAGGGAACAGGAGATCTACCTAGGAGGCAGGCCAGCACATTCATTCTGCTGATGACATTAAAGGTTATGCAGATGTAAAGTTGGTTGCAGATGCCCCAATGGCTGAGGGACTCTCTCTGGTGGATGGGGAGCATATCAGATCTGTCTGTCACTATGTCCTCCATGAAAGTGGCATTTAGCAACACCAACTCATCCTGAAGACTCATGGTCACACATAGCTCAAGCCATGTATACCAGAGTGAACAGAAGAGCTGGCTTGTTGGAAGGATGGTAGTGTGAATTGGAGTGCATGAGTTGTTACTACCCACACATCAGGCTGTATGTTGTCATAGCCAACAATGTGAAAATGTGAAGTGTAGAAATGTTATTTACCATTTAGACACCTCATCATTAGGTGTGTAATTTTTGCTTCAGGATCAACCTGATCATTTTGACACTGCACAACTTGCACCACCGTTCCGAAGGCATGAGTCGCCTTGGGTACTTCCACTGGAAGATGCACATCTGCAGCTTTATTGAACGTCACTGGAATGTTCTGTTTGGGAGCAATGTGTGAGTGCAGCACATTGGGGTCTTCAGGATTATGATACTGTGAAATATGAATAGGTAGGTGCCATTTTGTAAGGTTATACTGCCATGAAGATGGAGGTGTTGTGTCACTAGAAACTGTGGTACTCACATACCAGACAGCACAGTGTCATAATCCTGAAGTTCACAGTGTGACTATTCATGGTAGCTTTGTGCATGGTACTGTGGTTCCTGTTGTTTAACACTCTTGGCTGTCATACTTTGTTCACATTGACTGTGGTGTGATAGTAAGCACATGCTGGGCAAGTAGCAGTACAAATCCGATAACCCAAGTTACTGGCCAGAAAAGTTCTCTGAAACTTGATTCACATTTCAGTCAAAATAAGTGTGGTTTTCATCCATGTAACAAACACAGATGCAGTGAATGCCTCATAGAAAACACTTGTTCTTGATTATAAAGAAGTACTGGTGCTTTGTAGTCAAATAATTGCTGTTTACTGTGGGGTATAAAACCCTGTACCATGTGGAGGAACTTTCATTGTGGCAACTACACAGCTCACTTTGCTGCCCCTCCTCTTTCTGGTAATCCTCTGCATATTATTTCCAGAGTTATCAGTACTGGCCTAGTTGGCATTTAATTTAGCTGAACCTTCAAATATGGCATTGGAATTTAATTCTGATTGAAGTCTGTGACTGCAAGATCAATTCCTGTGACCTGCCTGGTACAGCTGAATGAGCCTCTATGGTTATATTTTGTATTGTTTCCTGTGTTACCTAGCATACAACACAGGTAATTACCTACCTTCATTTCTCACGAGAATTCTTCAGTCACTTGATAGTCAAATACATCAACATATTAGTTGTTCTGATGAAATTTGTTAATCAATTGTTACAGTGCCTCTTTGGTCCATGGGTCTTTACTCAGTTTTTAGGTGCATTCACAGAATTGCAAAAAGTGACTGTGAGCTTTGTTACATATTTTTGTCTGTGTGGATGGCACTGCTCGGCTCCCATTGGACAGACTTTCTTGAAATTTTGTATTTGAGGACTTTTCGGAAATCTATCAAGATAATTCAAGTTTCATTAAAATATGACAAGAACAACAGGTACTTTACATGAAGATGTATGCACATTTATGATATCTCATTGAATTCTTCTTAGAATGAGAAATGTGTCAGATAAAAGTTGCAGAGAAAATCAAAACACCAATTTTATATTCAAAAAATTTTTTAAAAAATCTTCCCATTTATGAGATAATGTGGAACAATATGGTAGAGGCAGACAGGCCACAGATGACTGTTGGTTAACTGATGCTATGGAATGTGTAATATTTACTGCTCTTCCATTGTAATGATGGTTACGTGAACATGCCTCAGTGTTACGTTGTATGTACATAGCCTGTCCTGTTATACATATTATTTGGTGAGTGTGTGAGTGAGTGAATGAGTGAGGGTGTGCTCATGCACGTTTTTGTTTGTGTGTCTTTGTATGTGAGATTCAGTTCTGCGTGAGTGAGGTTAATGGCATGTGTGGGTTGATAAAAAATATCCAGGACATAATTTATTGTAAGAAAACTTAAGCACCTTCAAGTTACTATTGAGTTTTTTCCTTCAAAGTAGGATGCTCCAGATTGTGTAGATTGTGTGCAGTGATTCCAGTGATCCTTCTACTTTTCAGTGCATCTGTGGTAGGACCTTTTGGAATGGCCAACATCTGCATGTTGTATTCAGTTGTACCTGTGGTATGTCTTTAAATCTTCTCCCCTTCAGTGTGATCTTCAACTTGGGGAGCAGCAGTAAGTCACAGAGTGCCAAATGTGGTGTGTAAGGCAAATGTGAAACCACTGAAATGCTGTGCTTTGCCAAGAAGTCCCTGACATTCAGGGCCACTGGGCACACTGCATTGTCCAAAGGCAGAAGCAGGTACCAGAAGCCATGTGTGAGACACTTTCCAATGAACTGCTTCTCAGAGGCATTGCAGATTCTTTATGCCTCGCGGCCTTGGGCAAGAAATTTGTGATGCACCAGACCTTCTGTATCATTGAAAGCGATCAGCATTTGCTTGATTTGTAGGTGGAAATGCGGCCATTCTTACAATGGGATTACCAGTCTTTTATCTTGAACCATCTCACCACTGTTTCTCTGAAAGCTTGTTGTAGCGTCCTGTACATCTCTATGGTCATTTTACCAAATTTTCAGCAGAATTTAAAGCAAAAACATTTCACTTCAGCACATTCATTTTACTATGTGATGAAGGGTTAAACACTTTTGCCCTGTAGATCACCACACTCACAACACATTTAATCTGCCGCTTGCTGCTGGGTTATACAGTGTTAGAAGATGTTGCAAATTGCAGGGTACTTTTATGTTCAAGCATATGGCACATGTAATTATTGTGTTTTATAGTCTGAATGTCACCAGGACAGTATTAATGATTGTGACTCCTTTGTTACAACCATCAATTTATTTGGAATTGTGTACATTTGTGACACCTGTTTCTATGTCTGTGTTCGTATTCACACATTAGAAGTGATGAGCTTACTTGGTATCAGGTGAGGTTTGCTGAAAGTTATGACCCATTCAGGTGTGAGGTGAAACTGTCAAAAGCCTCAGTTTTGAATGTAGATTGAATGTGCTGACCTCTATTCCGTGTTCCAGAAAGAAAAAGCGCAGCTGGATGGGAACAGTATCTGGGACCCTGTCCCACTACAGTCCCACTTACTTCCGTTCTGGCTCAGAGGAACTGCGAGAGTCTGGTTGGTGGAAGTTGGCACTCAGCATGGTACCTGAACTTCTGATGCAGCAACGTGAGTAGTACAAACACTGTCTGTTTTCTTCTTTATTTCTCCTTACATCACATGTTTCCCTCAAGGTGTGCATTCTCTTGTGTGTGTAAGAAAGCATGCGTCACACATGAGAGAGAGATGTGAAGGCATGTCACATGTTTTGGAGCTCTTTGACTATCTCACACAGGAAGTGGCTGCCCATAAACATTACACAGCTTTTTAATATAACCTTATTCCTAATTTGTTTTTGTGTGCTTCCAAGCTGCTGGTAGGGCTTCTCATGCCAGACAGAGAGAAGTACTCTGGTCCACCTGATGAGACACTAGGGAGTGGGGCTTACAAACGATCCTCATTTTAAAAAAATACGATAATCTTCAAACTATGCTAATCAGATGGAACCATCTTAGGTGACATAGTAAACACAAGGTTAATGACTGGGAAATTGGGGTGTCCTTTCATTTTACTGGGGGCACATAATATGTTTTCCACATATTCATTGCTGTCAGAGTAGCCTGTGATATTGTCAGGATAAATTAGCTATTTTTGGCAATAAAAGAATTTGAATTTCCAAAGTAATTACAGATCCTGGGGATCAGTGGCTGGATGATCAAAATGCAGGATATGAACCAGTGGAGGAACATATTTGAGGTAGTGAGGGCATAGCTGGGCTTTAGTGCCAGAGAAGAGTTTCATCTGTTCTTTCTTCTAGATCCATTTCTTTACTGGCAGAATATCTCTGCCATTTGTATTGTCCCCAACCAATTATGAAGGTAAATCAAAAAGTAATGGGAATTTAACTGTAGAGGTGCTGCATTCAACACACTGTGAAACCAAGCAGTTTTCTTAAGTAACTACATAGTAGGTGCTGTCATCATGAGTCACTGTCCGGTTTAGTCAGTGTTGTGTTCGTTTTTAAATCTTCTTTAAACATGATGGCACCACTTTCGAAATGCCCCCTTGTAGAACAGTGAGCTGTGGTCTGTTTTTGGTGGTTAGAAGGCATTATAACATCCTAAATTTATATGTGAACAGTGTATGGCACAGAAACATTTATACAAGTACGTGGACAGATTTAAATGTGGGAGGATAGCTCTTGACAATGAAGAACAATCAGGCTGGTCATTGACATCATGACCAGATGACCACCATGTGGAAGTGGATGCACTGATTAAAAAAAACAGATGGATTATGGCAAGTGATATTGCAGTAACTTTGGGCATTGGATATGGATCAGAATGTGTTATCATCCTCAGGAACCTTAGCTACCACAAAGTCTGTGCAAGATGGGTACCACAACACCTTATGGAGAATCACAGACAGACCTGTTTATGGATATCTGAGGGTTTCTTGCAGAGACACAGCTGAGAAGGAGAGAACCTGTTGCAACAAATTGCACAGGTGACAAAATATGGGTCCATCATTACAAACCCTGCTCTAAACAGAGTATGGAGTGAAAACACCCCTCATCTCCTGAAAAAAAAAAATCCAAGTCCCAGGCCTCTACATGTAAACTGATGCTGCTCTTATTTTGGGACTGTAATGGTCTGATACTGGAATATTACCTTGGGCAAGGCACCACTGTTCCTGCTGCATCATACAGTGAAATATTGGCATCAAAGCTGAAGCCATTGAGTCACAACAAGCACGAAGTTTTGCTGTCTAAGGGGTTATTTTTCTCTACAATTAAGCACGTCCACATTCTGCAGCAGCCACTGTTGAAGCCATCAGGCAGATGAAATTTGACTGTTCCCACACCCCCCGTATAGTCTGACCCTAGCTCCATTGGATTATCACATGTTTGGACCACAAAAATAGGCATTGCATGTGGATGAAGATTTGCCAGTGTTGATGAAGTTCAGGACATGATCCAAATGTGGTTATGATCACAGCTGAAAACTTTCTTTGCAGTTGACAACAGAAGGTGTGTGAACTGCTACACAATATGCCTTGAGGAAAGAGGTGATTATGTTGAGAAATGATACACTTTGCACACGTCACAGACTGTTGTACATAAAGTAATTAATAAATTCACCTTACTTTTTGACTTTGCCTTGTACTATAACTAGAAACAGTGCCTTTCTTGTAGTTTTTACTGTCCAATCCAGGGTTCGAAGCCCAGATTGACTTCTGAGGTGTAAGGCAAACTAGGTGATGGGCATATACCATGTTATTGGAGTTTGTCCTTGCTCCAAGAAACAAATTTTGTGGAAATGGGTGGATACTAGGCCAAAAATTGTTTCTCCAGGCAGGCAAAGAAATGTGAGGAGAGTGGTAGCCAGAAGGGAGAGGGTAGAGAGGCTTAGATGCATGTGTTGCTTGTTACCAACTGTATCATAATACAACATCATAATTTGGTTTGTGTGAAAATTGAATTAAATATAGGTTGTTTAAAAATTTGTTATGGCCAGTCAATTTGATGGAAGGGTTGCCTGGATGTGTGATGTAGCAGCTGACTCCTTTGCCCCATCAGAATTCAAACAAGTAAGCATTCAACTTCCTACATCACCCAGGTAATTTAAATTTTTAGCCAGTTCACTAGCTTGGATGATTTAAATTGTATGGGAATACAAGAGATATTCTGAACAGACAACATTTATCTACCTAGGAAAAGTGGTGAACATATGTTAATGGTGATTGGTTGTGAGGAGCTAAATTTAATTTGGCAATTTTGTGTTACACCATAAATTCACATAACAGTTATGTTCATACTCAAGCCAACCTTTTCACACTGAATCCATGACATTGAGATTGTGCGATGTGAAGTGAAACATAAATAAGGAGCAGTGATTCTACACCAGTCATGCTGTGCCTGCCTCATTCACCAGTATCAATGATCATTGCCTGGATAGCTTATGATCTGTTATATTTCCTGTAAGCAAAGATTTCAGCTGCCTGGGTAAAGGATCAATCCTCTTTGTGTTCCTTCCCTACAAGCCAGACAGGACATACAAAAAGTGTGAATGGACAAGTAGACCGTATAGCGCCCAATTTGCGCCCATTTTGTATGGTTCAAATGAGGATGTGGAACATGACACTAGAACATTGTTTGGCATTCTGAGTGAGAGAACTGCACTGTAGCCAGGGTGCTTGCACAACAGCTATGCAACAAACTTGAGACAGAGGGAGGAAGCACCTGACTTCTTTGCACCAGTATAATTCAAACAAGCAAGCTTTCGGTTTTCTCCATCGCAGAGGTGATTGGAATTTGTAGGTGGTTCAGCAGCTTGCATGAATTCAAGTGGTAGGGGAATAAAGATGCATTCTGTTTTGACACTGTGAAGTGAAAATATCTGCACTTTGAAAGCAGTGAACATGTATTACTTGTGATCAGACATGAGCTGCTGAATTTAATGTAATGATATTTTTTATGCATTAAACTTAGACAACATGTACATTTGAATTCAAGCTAATCAGCACAGAGTGATCTCAATGCAGTCTATTTATTGTAAAGTGAATCACAATGAAGAAGCAGTAGTAATACACTAGTTGTGCCATATTTACTTGATTCACTAGCATAGACAATCAGTGCCCAGACAGCTTATGACCCACTGCATTCTCTGAAATGGTATCCAAGCTGCCTGTATAAAGTAATATGTGTCAATTTTTTCATCGCTTTGTTGCATGCTCCTACACCACCAGTCAAGCAGGATATAAGAATATGTATGTGGTTGGGTAGATACTGTTGGATTTGCCTGATGGTATGAATTTCCCTTTACTTTTTAAGGAAAGAGAGTAGATGTATGAGATCACTATGCCACCTATGTGCCCTCTCCCCACCATTTAAGCTTTGTACCAGTTGACAGATTTGCACAGAATTTGCAATTGATATTATGCCCTTTGAAGTTACCTGCATATCTTCAGTTCCTCACATTCACAAGGGGACCCAGTAGACTGAACTGTCAATTTCCAGTTTTGCAGTCTGGCACTCTCCCCACCTGTTATGTCCTGTCCAAACTATAACATATCAACACTCAACTGCTTCTTTGTAGTCCACAATTCACTTCCCAATTTTCTACTATTACTTCGTATGTCTTGTAATAGTAAGTCTAGTCTAGTTGCTTGCAGTAACCTAGTTGGTAGTGGGGTTATCCATGGCACTGGTGGCTGGGGTTCATTTCACAATCAACCAATTTTTTAAAATCACGTTGTGTAGAATGACTTTGAGGAATAAATTTTTGCACAGGTGTGATGATTTATAATTTTTCCCTTTCACACATTCAACATGGTGCATGCCAGATTCTTGGATCTTCCACTGCAGAAAACAATGAAGATGCAATCAGTTGCATGCCAGTTTTACATCAAAGTGTAGTTCCCATTGCAGTTATTTTTGAATTGTGTAATAAGGCAGTGTGTGTGAAAATATACACATTCTTATATAACTACATGTAATTACAAGCACCTGTTTCCAAAAGGATGGTATGCTATGTGGATTCTGCCAAATTAGGAACATAATGTGAGGTTTCCATAAATGTAAACCAAGCTGCGTTCATGGATGAATTAAAAACTGCATAATTGAAATGCAGCAGACAGGCATATATTCAGTGTACTTGATGTTCTAAGTTTTTGTTTTCATTGTATGTAGAAGGATATTTTATAGACCCCAAAGCCACTGCAGACATGATGATTAAAAAGTCAAATCATAGCTCGTATCTCAGCTCTGTGCACCAGAAGCCAACACAATATAAGCTGGACTATGAACAGCAAAAATACGCTGCTATGTTCACTTGTTGTGTGACTTACACTTCCATTGCACTTCCTTTTTGGTGGCCTCTGTATCTAGCCTCTCACCAATTCTTTACTTGTGTATGGCTTCACTAAATATTTTATTAGGTCGTTTGAGCTAGGATATTATGAACCTGGCTCAATGAAAACTTGAGATGCTTTTTCAGTGGATTATGGGCATTGTAGCCTAGGAGGAATAAAAATTACCATAAGTGTTCACACACAATTATATAAATATCAGAAACAGCATCAATGATTTATACACGGTGGAGCATAAAGATCTCCCACTTTTCGAAGAGGTATAAAAAATGAAAGAAGCTATCTAGAAAAAAATGGAATATATTTCAGAAAAGTACATTAAAAACAGTTTTTTTAATGGGTTTTAAAAGTCAGATCAGACATATGGCGGCCGTCGTTGGCAACACATTGCTGAAGACATTCCCGGAAGTTCTTCATCACACTCCGGGTTAGCTCAGGCAGAATGGAGTCAATTTCCTGTTGGATCCTTTCCTTAAAATCCTCGAGATCGAGGACAGTGTTTGAAAACCTTTTCCTTTAGGTATCCCCAAAGGAAAAAGTCACATGGGCTTAAATCTGGTGACCGTGCCAGCCACTCCACGTCTCCCCTTAAAGAGATCAAGTGCCCAGGGAACATTTCCCTCAACACTCAGAGCGAACATTGTGCTGTGTGAGTTGTGGCCCCGTCCTGTTGAAACCACACATCTTCTGTATCCACATCGTCCAGTTTGGGGTGCAGAAAGG
>Ga0123353_10016280_pt1 | contig 10861 bp, 6 predicted proteins | sample TergutLab28metaG_3_FD_92763 | JGI IMG/M metagenome (GOLD analysis project Ga0123353, IMG submission 92763) | Labiotermes labralis P3 segment gut microbial communities from Petit-Saut dam, French Guiana - Lab288 P3 | ecosystem: Host-associated > Arthropoda: Insects > Digestive system > Gut ... | reverse complement strand
TGGCAACTTGGACTTGGGAACCATCTCAGCATTTGCTTTAAAGACACAGGGAAACCAAGAAAAACCTGTGTCGAGGTGGCCGGTCGCAGGACCTTCCGAACACCGACATCTAGCCAGCAGTCCGGCATCAAAAGTAGACACATCAAGCTTTAATGAGTCATACCAGCCGGATGGAAGAGGAACTTGTGCCTAATTTCGGCCAAACTTCAACAGAGTAGATAAATTTTAGTAAAAACAACATACAATATCACGAAGATACTTCCAGTTGGAGTCGAGTTATTCCATGCGGACGGACAGCAGACGGAATGGACGAACATGACAAAGCTAACCGTTGCTTGTAGTCATTTTTGCGAAAGAGCCTAAAAATGAACTGTATAATTTTACATTATTCAACACGTTTATTATATAATTAAAATGCACAGATATATATTTAGCTTATCGTATTATGTTTAAAACGCTTAAATAATATGCGCCGTGCTGGATTAGTCAGTGTTGCGAAGTCCGAGCAATCATGGTGATTTCCCATAAATGTTTCTCTCTTCTGCTCCGGCATCCATACTGACTCTGATATCCCCTACTCCGGAGAAAGCTGACACAGCAGGGCACTAATCGTTCACTGCCGCCTAGCGCTGAAGTTCAGAAGAATCTCCACTTCCTCTAAACATACTCATGGAGCGGGACATTTGTCTACAAGATCATTTTTAAAACACATTATTTTAGAAATGTTATTAAAATACATTTAAAGACAAACTTCTTAAATCAGAAGATGCACATAACGCTGAGCTACATGTGCAACAATTTGTGTAAATAAACAACATCTGTTTCATAAGAGAGGCATTTAATTTGAAAAAAATGAACACTGAGAAGACATGGCATACAACGTCCCTTTTATGGAAGGGTACAAGTTATTTGTATCTGAATAATGGTTTACATGCAGATCACTGTTGATGTTCGGTTCATTTACTTGATAATTGAACTACCTGGAACAGGAAGACCTAAAATAAATGGGAAAATATACTGGATCCTAAGCAGACTAATTTTGATGTTCATAATGGAAGTAACTCTGAAAAATTATCAATTTCCTAAAATTTATAACTTAGTTTCCACTACTTTGCTAGGGGTTTTACCAGCCTCCATTTTCCAAATTTTGCAAGGGCTCCGATGAAGAGGTCGTTGAGACGTCGGGTTTAAAAATAAACATTTTTAAACAGTTTATTTTGTATTTGAAAAGGAAATGCAATATTAAAGGATTTCGTTCACAGGCAGAATATTTTAATTAACGTTTGCTCCTAACATGTCCTGTTTGGCCAAGGAAAGGTGCACTCCCTCAATTGCTCATTTTGAAATAAACATGTCAACAGTGGTTTGAAAGGAAGGAAATATATTTTGGCATTTTATACTACAAGAAAAGAAATATATATATTTTTTCTTTTGGAACATTAAAGGGCCGAACGTAAAATTTTCTTCTGTACTGGCTTATACATTTAAAACATCCATGGGTCCATCTCCATTTACTTGCGCAATGAAGGTAACGACACTATGTCCATTTTTCATTAAGTGTTCCTGCTCTAAATACATGTAAATTTTCATCAATAATTGCATAATACCTGTGTCCTCTATAATTTTTATCTTTGACCCGTGGTTTTGAAATTTACTATGATCTCCTGATATACATTAAGTGCATTGTAGTTAAGTAGACTTTGCAGCAGTGCAGACCTACAAATAACCTGCAAGAGTTTAGTGAATTATTTTTTATTTTTTACTTTTCTCTCCGTCTAGATTCCTGATGATGTGCATCTAAATACGTTCTTAGACATCTTAAATACTACTGCAGCACAATATGGAATAGTTTCTGGGGGTGGGTAGTATTCACGGAATTGTGTGGAGTATTATTTTCACTTCCTACACCTGTCAATCCGGTAATATCTCGAAAGAGTGGACGGAGAGAGTATAAGGCCAAAAAATGTTTTCAGTGCTCACCGGAACGATGATTACGGAGCCTACACACGGCACAGAAGTTCACTGTTCTTTATTCCGCTGTGTGTTTGTATAGAGCCTCGGTTTTTTAAAAATAAAATAGCTGCAGAAAAGCAGAAAATTTTCAAATTTCGCTTGTTTTCAGAGACTTTCATATTTTTTTTACATTGGACAGTGCGTGTTTCGAATTCCAGAACGTGAAAAATTTTTTCTCTCTTAAAAATATCCAGGATGACTTTGGGTCCTACACAGCATCCTGTTCTATGGGTACTGAGGTTATTTCCTGGGCGCAAAGCGAGGGGGCGTGACGTCAAAAGCTCACCTCCATCTAGTGCCGAGTTGAAGAATGATTACTGCCCTACGTACATTCACGCCATGTACACGGTCAAACTTACCCATTTAACATAATATAAACAACGATTTAATTACGTCTGCAACAAAATTTCGGATGTGTGAAAACATGTTCTCTACTATTATATTTATGTCGTATTTGAATGACTATTCTAAACATAAAAGTAGATAAAACACCTTGAAGTAGTTCACCAAATATTACATTCTGAACATATGACGTCCTAATTGTGCCGACAACATGAAAAGAAGAGAACTAATAAGTAATATGCACAGACGATAAATAATAATCTCCTAGTCCTCTCAAGTTTCGTCACGTTTTTACTAAAAATTTTGGGAAAGATATAAAATTATGCAGACCTTTAAAAAAATTCGTTTATGATCTGAAGTTTTAAATATTTCTGTAATTGCTTTAAGCACAAAATTCATCTGAAGTCAAATTATTGCACGTGGAGACAGAAACGTTGCGAATACCTTAAGTCCAATCAAATATACGATTCTGGAATTAAAACAGTGTGTGTGTCTAGGACATAATAATGGCAATATTTCGGGGATGCACCGTTCCTTGTTACACCCGCTCGCCACGGTGAGGCACAGGATGTGAGCGGGACCTGCAACAAACAAAACAGAACACAACAAAAACAAAAAGGCGCTTTTCGCGACTGTGCGAAAAGCGCCGAACACTGTAAACACACTAATAAGTTCAGTCAGCAAATAAGAACAAATATGAAAACAGTAACTTACCTGCGCTGTTCGTAATCTTCAGCTTCACGGTGATGTGTCTTCTTGTAGGTACAACGAGGAATTTAAAAATATTATTCTGCCTTCAGTACACCTTTCACCCGACACATAAAAATACATGTTCCTCTCTGTTGTACGTGACTTGTTCATTGCAGTTACAGTCCTTATAAGAAAGGACCATGTAACTAACATTAAAATACAGCTGAATGTCGTTGACTGTAGCGGATGAAAGCGCGGTATAACGAAAAGCAGATTTTCATTTCCGTTGAGTTTCAGTTACTCGTCGAAAACGTGAAACTTCCATATCTTCTTGCGTTGAACGCGCAACGTACGTAAATTTATCGTCTTGAAATGTAGTTGGGAAGTAGAACGAGCTTACAGATGCGGTCCGTTTGTTGGCCGCGTGGACTGAATATAATATACTATAGGTATTACATGCGGTGACCCATTTTTTGTGCTAAATGTTTCCCTCCCACCCTGAATCCTGTCATATATTTATATTTTTGTGACCCTCCCTGATGCCTGAGTTAAAAATAACATCGGTTATTACACATTTTAAATAGCTGCCAGTTCAAAAATGTGTCGCCTGCAATCAGGAAATAAAAAACTATTATAATGTTGGTCAACATGATAATTGGACAAGCAGAGGAAGCTTGAAGTATTCAGACAACAAATAAGTAGCTACGTTCGTCATCGCAGTATAACTCTAAAAGCCATGAAGCCTGGTGGCGAGTGACACCCCTACACACTAACAACACACACACTTCAGCTACTATGTATACGTTTGTTCGGCTTTGCTCTTTGTGCATTGCGGATTTGTGTCTTGTGCTTCTACTGCTTTAAAAGAATAAAAATCCATGGCTTCTACTGAAAATTCACGTTCAACGTATCGCCTTCAAACGACGCTTCATTCACTTCGGAAATCAAAAGATAACACACCCACAGTCTAATAAATGATTTTCCGATTAATTCGCCGGCAGGTCAAACAAAGGAAATTTAAGCGGTGAGAAACCAGCCTAGTATAATAAAGCCTGGTGTCTACTCATAGTAATATCCAAAGCTAACAAATTCATTTTCACTCTAATATAATTCTTTGGATCGATCGCTAATTTTTAGGTCAGTTAAATTTTCTCAATGTCAAACCTTCAACCCCGACAACCAATGAAGATTTTACCGACACGTGAAATGTAAATTACTGATATGATATTGTTTCTCCGTTCCTAACAATGTAGAAGAAAAATGTCCAACACTCACCGTTCGTTGATGGTGCTCGTGCTGACCCTCGATGTGTGGGACCTACCTTTAGTTGTCCACCGCTGTTACCGTTGGCGTGTTGCTCCTCTTGACGTGGTCCTGTGTTCGAAGTCCTCCTTCGGATGCATATTGCTGAAATCCTTAGATTGTTAGAACCGTTGACAAAATCACTGCACTTTTCATTACACCACTGTCACTAACACTAGCACTTAAGGTCGTTGAAGACACTTTCATATTCAGATCACACATCCTTGGACATAAAAAGATCACAAGGAATACTAAGATGCCAAGGGTGCACTCGAAAACACTAATCACTGAAAACACAATTTGAAATTATACAGATCATCACGTATTTTAAAATTACGTGGAATTTTGGTTTTTATTCACTGCACAGGCATTCTCGAAAATAATTTGTACGTTCCGTGGACAGACACTTCCAGAACATAAGATTTTTGTTTATTCAGTGTTCAAACACTCCCGAAAGCGAAAGAATTGTTATATTCGGCCCACAAACGCTCCCGAAAATAAGACAGAAATTTAGAAGATCTACGAAAAAATCCACTAGCTGCCGGTCTGCCTCACTCCTACCACTTCCTGCTATCCTGCCTGCCTACCAGCTTGCGGCGCTTATGTGTATCTAAAATATTTCCTTTGTATTGTGTCCGACAAGAAATTTAGAGAAATGTCTACAATTATGGAGATTTAGTCTAAAAATTGATCTAATATTTATAACGGACTTGAGTAGAAAATGCACGCATTTGCCTACCAGATGCTTCAGGCATCAATTATGTGTGACAAAGAATAACTGGTGTAGTTTTTAAGTTACATGTAATATAAAAACTGCACAAATGATATACATGAAGTGTTTAAAAATACAAATAATTAAAGGGCTGTATTTAAATACCATTGTCAATTAGCGGCATCAGCAATACTGTACTCATAAAAAACAAAAGTGAGATAAATTTTTTCGAGGTCCTAAAAGGTGATATTAAAGGGGGAATGGCGTAAATTACGTATCTATGAACTGTGTAACCTGTACTGTAATCAGAAATTTGTTACGATAGGTTGATCTTATTCCTTCATGGGTGACACGATATGCGTACAGAATTCTGTGGAGAAACCTATTTAAAGACAGTCACTTAAATACACTGCAATATAATAATACAATGGAATAAGACTGCCGTGGTGGAAACTGGAATTAAATTTTTCGAGGTTTCATTGCTAATTTTGTTTTGTTGGTTGTGATGTAACCTCTACATACTGGGGAAACGGATGTCATTTTTTCGCATTCTAGTATTTATAAAGATCAATATTTTAATAATAATAATAATAACATTATAACTCAATTTATGGCGCATAGTCCTTATAAAGCTAATATTTCCTCAGGTAGTCATAAAGCTCCCCGCATTTATGGAATTTGTATGTTTAATATAAAACCAGTAATAATAATAATAATAATAATAATAATAGATATATAAAAACTAATTACATTATGTAGAATCTTACTTAGGAACCTAACTGTGCCTCAGCTTGTCATGAAATTCCTCGTATTTTATGGGCCCCGTAGGTTCAATATAATACTAATACCAATAATACTAATACTAATACTACTACTAATAATAATAATAATAATAATAATTATTATTATTATTATTATAATGTACAATACCTAATTCCAAGCTTCATAGTCCTTATTAAGAACCCCAGATGGCTATGAAATTCCCCACATTTGATGGCAACAGGAAGTTTAACAACATATAATAATAATAATAATAATAATAATAATAATAATAATACAATAACTAGATGGTAGAGAGTTCTTCTTAAGAAACTGATTGTTCCTCAGTTAATCATAAAATTCCCACGACAATAATAATAATAATGTACACTCCTTTTATCTTAAATTTTTGAGACTACGTTCCTATCAAAACCCACTACATTAATTACACATATTATTTACACATTGACTATTTATTAGTAACTCTTGTAATCATCATCGTAGATCTATAATAAATGATTCAGTGGTAAAATAAGCACTTGAACTTCACCCTATAGCATAACATTAAGGCATAGAAACGTGTCATGAAGACACAGCGGGACATAGCTCTGTCCATTCTGAACCTCTGCTCTAGAATGTGGTTGAAGCTCTGTTAACACAACTGAATACTCTCCTGTAACCTACCTCCTCGTTCTTATTCAGCTACTTTGTGCCATAAATTCCCTTCTACATTTTTTTCTGCTGGGCAACTCAGCTCTATTTGTTTGACATCACTTGTGCCTAACTATAAAGTGCATATTTGTACTGTTTCTAATTGCTTCCCATTTCCATACTTTTGCTAACAAACACGCTATTCCGTTTCTTTCTGTAGAAGTAGAACATTAAATACACAATTTCTTACCCCAACTGACACTCATACCTTGATAGAGTGCTAATAAACATTTGTTTGGGAAATTTCGTGATCAATGTCAGAATAATTTAAAAAGCTATTTGTTGGAAAATGGTTGTGGGCGAGTGCCCAGGAACAAACAGGCTCACTGTACGTATGATGACATATTTCGTGATACTGAACTTTCGGTAACATTTCGAAACAACTATCAGTTGGCTTTCGGCTGAAGACTGTACCTGATTATTGGTATAGTTTTGGATCGAATTGAGATGTGTAGTTGACAGCAGAAGATAAGTCAAAAATTTATCATGTGTATAGGGTGATTATTTTTATGGACAGATCAAGGTATTGTGATATAGTAACTGAGGTTGTTTTAGAGGAAACCGACGTCCACTGAAACTATGATGATATTTTTGATTTGGGAATGCTGTACAGTGAACTTACGAAACAAAACAGGAGAGACGACAGCGCCGTATAGGTAAACGTATTAATGAATGCCTTATAGACATTTTGTTTTTAAAACTTTAATGAAGAAACCCATTAGAAACTTGACTGATAGAGCTTACAGTACTTACCGAAAACTTAATATTGATTAATTGTAGTTTTATATGCAGAATATTATTGAATAAGTTGACGAGAAACACAAAAGGGGACAGAAGCTTATTTATCGCAATGGAACTTACTTTGAAAGATGTCAGTGAATAAAAAACACGAAGAATGTAAGAAAGGCTGTAAACGCCTTATACAGAAGTTGAATGGGCATTGCAATGAAGTTTGTTTTCGAGATTGTAACTGAATAAAACCAACAGAAACACCACCATTACTGAAAGCAACTTGTACAGAAGGCCATGTATAGACCTAATACTAACGTTCCACCTCAGCATTAATTTGGGAATCTGTTCATGAAGAGCCATAAGACACCAAGGGAGATAAGAATGAGGGAGTGGAGTAATATTAACACTTCAATGAAGCCTTATTTTGCAAAAGGTAACTGAAGAAAGGTGTAATAAACAACAAAAGAGCTCAAATTTGCCTATTATTTTATTGAACCAGTACATTGGGAAGTTTTAGCGATGACATCTACAAGTAACATAGTCTTGAGAATGTCTAATAGCGAATTAGTTGCAATGAAGTTCGCAATGAAATTATATTTTGAGAGGTCACACTGAAGAAACCCATTGAAATTTCAGGGGGATCGAAAACATTTTATAATCTGTATGTGTTTTTAGTATTATAAAAATTCACTATGATTTTCATTGCTAAATTTACTGCCAAGATCCTGCAGTGAACCACGACCTCCGGCTGTTGCCCCAGGTAAGTGTTTCCTCAGGGAGGACTCGCTTTTAACGTGTTTGGGAATAATAGCACCCACAGCCGTAAATTTTAAATGTTATTAATATTTATATTGTTGTTTAGATATTCGCAATAGACGGTGACTTTATGTCGGAAGTTTCATTTACGTTTATTTGTTCATCATTTAGAACTGTTAACAGATCCATGGGCAGTATCTGAGAAACAGCAAAGAAAGGAAACTGTTTCATTTAAGAACCGAATTTTTACCCGTTTGAAAAGATATTTAAGCAGAAACTAAAATTTTTACATATTTGCGTATTAAGAAGTTAACAAATTAATATTATACTGAATAACTAAAACCGGTTGGCAATGGATGCATGTGGATGTACAGACCAGACCGTGTTAGTTAAATGTGCCGGCCATGCAGAAGGTAGAAGAGAACCACAACCAGAAGAGAGGTTATTAGTTTGTTTAGTTTGTTACGAGAAATAAATATAAGAGTGGTGATCTGTGTCATTCATACGCATGTTGCTAACATAAAATTCTCATTTTTCTTAGCGTCTCTACTTCGCGGATTCTAGTGTAACTTATTTTAACTAAGTAAGAAAACACAAGACATTCTTGTGGAATTAATATAAAAAATACTATAAACTCGCCAATATTAAAAAGAACAAGAAAACGTTCATTTCCACTCTTGTGGAGTTAAAATCAGAAATGATACCTTAAAATTGCAAGGAAAAAATTTTATATTGTGAAGTTCAAATTTCGAACCAACATGTAATATCATAAGACCTTTACTTAAAACATTGCTATTGTTATTATAACGTGTGACGTCCACACATATGTCGGTCACAGTGGTATTTTCTTCCCAGTTTAACCCACAATAATACTAATCCCAAAAGTAATTATTTACATATAAAAAATATTATGCAGTGATTAATTGTGTAAAATTTTCAAAGTAAATAATAAATATTTAATCGTTCTCAAGGTATCTCATATCCATATAAGTGACTTCCTGTCAGCTGAGTCTATGATCAAATTAGGTAGAGATATGCACTAAATTCTTAGGCAAGCTATGAAAAATTTTGATCCAAACAGCTGTCAACTGATTTAAAGAAATGGGTTCTTCTCACGAAGTACTCTCTAATTCGAACAAACAATTTGCGGTTCTACCGTTAATTCCCTACACTATAAAATACATTCATTATTTAATACAATAAATACAATGAGATCCATCAGTTTGTACATCGTAATGAAAGTGATAAACAAAATTTCTGTTATCTTGGTTTAATTACCAAGGAAAAGTTGTAGAAGAACTGAATATAATCACAGGAAAACAAAGCCTTCAGAAAAATACTCGTACAATGGCGTGTCATGAAGCAGATATATTAAAGTACACAGACATAAGGGAGCACACGAAGTACAAACCACAAAAGCATCAACTGAAAATTTCTTCACGAGACAAAGGAGATTTTAACACGCGAAACAACACAGCATGTTTCACAGATTTATTCCATACGTCAGAAGAGGATGGGTTACACCGAACAGACTGAGAAAATGAGGTGAGGAAAATCACGAAATGCGTAAAGATACTAAGGTTTTGTGTTGTAAGGTCATTAACAGGGCAACTGGCCCTAGACCTGCGATATATGGTGATAACAGGGATGTATTGGAGTTCCATACGTCGAATTATTTTGGGTTATGGGGCGAAGGCTTCATTGAGCTAGTCGGGGTAGTGCTGTGGCACTGAAGTAAAAGAACTGAGAAACATTGTCGAAAAAATATCGATCAGGAGAGCATCAGGGTCAGGCAACTTCAAGTACAGCAAAAAAATTTTCTGAATGTTGGTTTGATCAAGTGGGAGAACTGTGCCTAAACATGCGAAATAAGAGGACACTGAAGACGTAAGTGAAGTTAAGTACGTCGATTTACAGAGAAGCATTGGGGGGGATTTTAGTGCCTTCATTTCATGTTAGTATCATGGAATTCACATGGAAGGAACAGAGCGATTGCAAAAAAATCAGCGACATGATATTTAGAACTAAAAGCTGAATATTGCTAGCAAAATAATTATAACACTGGTCTTTTAAACGTGTAAATGTATCGCATTGTCACTTTCAATTCCAAGTATTAGTAACCAGGCCCTTCGTCACCCTGTACATTCAGAAGTAGAATGTGTCAGCTGAAGTGTCTAAGCACCAAATCGACAATTCGTAACATATATTATTACAGATAATAAGAATATACTATTCCCCATTTTATGAATCCAATATTAGCCTCCGTATGTAAGCCTACGTCTGCTGACATAATCAGAAGAAGCAGAATGGATAAAATGCATCGTTAAAGCACAGAAAAACCAGCCCATTTTGTATAGTGTTACTGATTTTGATAGTAACCTATTCCGCACTTTGTACACAAAATATATTTATTTTTTATATACTCCTTGCCATATTCAAAACATGCACAGTAAATAAAGCAACATTTCAGAACACAACACAGCATTTCCAGTTATGTTAACAATATTAATGCTTTCCTCTTTCCCATACGTAAATTTGTTGCCGCCTGTGCCATGAAGACATACAGGGGCAGTAGATATATAGCTCCACTTATTCTTAACCACATATCCACTACTCTTATCTCCCTATGTACCATTTCTAACGCATTCACACGCAGCAGAGTAAACTATGTCAAAGAGTAACCTTCGTTATTCGCAATTCAATATATTACTAATATTAATATTACCCTGAGAAAGGTGACCTGGTTGCAGACTCCCACAGTATTGTGGTGAGGTGGAGGAACTATTTCTCCCGGTTATTCAATGTGCATGGGGTTAAGGATGTTGGGCAGGCAGAAATACACAC
>Ga0123353_10016279_pt1 | contig 10862 bp, 6 predicted proteins | sample TergutLab28metaG_3_FD_92763 | JGI IMG/M metagenome (GOLD analysis project Ga0123353, IMG submission 92763) | Labiotermes labralis P3 segment gut microbial communities from Petit-Saut dam, French Guiana - Lab288 P3 | ecosystem: Host-associated > Arthropoda: Insects > Digestive system > Gut ... | reverse complement strand
TTTCAAGAGAAGTTATTGATGCTGGAAATGATGTTGTTTCTTTTCCATTTATATTATAAGCAACGCATGCTTTAACTTCTTTCATGTCATCGTAAATATCAATATGTGTTAAGACAAGAGAATTAATTGAATTCATTGCGCAAACATATTTTAATGCAACAAGATCAAGATATCCTATTCTTCTTGGCCTTCCGGTTGTTACACCATATTCTCTTCCTGTTTCTCTTATTGTATTTTCAAGTTCGCCTTCTGTTTCATTATTTAATTCTGTTGGGAAAGGACCATTGCCTACTCTTGTGTTATAAGCTTTAAAAACTCCAAGTATTCTGTCTACATCGAGCGGTCCTATTGCGCCTCCTGTGCAGGCACCTACTGCTGAAGAAGAACCTGATGAAACATACGGATATGTTCCTATATCAGGATCAAGAAGAGCACCCTGAGCTCCTTCAAAAAGTTTTCTGCTGCTTTTTACTTCTGACATAATATCTGCCAGGTTAACAACCATTTTTTCAAGCAGATCTTTATATTTATCAACATATTCTTTTTCATCTGGTCTTAGAATGTTATATATAGCTTTGTCAAAAATATCTCCGATCCTTATCCCTTCCCTGTATGATTTTAAGGCATAAGCAACTCCGATTCCTCTTCCTGTTGTCCCTATAGGGTTACGCCTTGATTTTTCCATCTCAATATCTTTTTGCTTATATGAAGGGAAAACAATATGAGCTCTGTCAGAAATAAAAAGTCTGCCTTTCCACTCGATTCCCTGTTTTTCCAATGTACCAAGTTCATTGAAAAGAGATTCAAGATCAATAACCATTGCTGTGCCCATATAAACTTTTTTATTTGGGTAAACAATTCCTGAAGGAACAAGATGAAGTTTATATGTCATATCATTATGGACAATAGTATGACCTGCATTTGCTCCACCTGAAAACCTTATAACTATATCAGCATCTTCAGCAAGATAATCTACGATTTTACCTTTACCTTCATCGCCCCACTGGGCTCCTATAATTACTAAATTCATATTACCCCCCTATTTTGTATAATTTGGTGGTTCTTTTGTTATAGAAACATCATGAACATGGCTTTCTTTTAAACCAGCAACTGTTATTTTTGTAAATTTTTTATAATTGCGTAAAGCATCTATATCTTTGCATCCGCAATAAAACATACCTTTCTTTAATCCTACAACAAGCTGATAAAGAAATGGTTTTAATTCTCCTTTATATGGAACTCTCCCTTCAATTCCTTCTGGAACAGGATCTTCATCTTCTTTCATTCTATATCTGTCTCCAGATCCATCAATTATTGCACCAATAGAACCCATTCCTCTATATTCTTTGAATATTCTTCCTTCGTAGATAACTTCTTTACCAGGAGATTCTTTAAGTCCTGCGAAAAGATTACCTATCATAACAGAGCTTCCTCCTGCACCAATTGCTTTTACAATATCTCCAGAATATTTTATTCCACCATCAGCCATAGTAGGTATTCCCTGTTTATCTGCTTCTTCTGAACAATTATACACAGCTGTGAATTGAGGTACCCCTACTCCTGCAACAATTCTGGTTGTACAAATAGACCCAGGTCCAATACCTATTTTAATACAATCAGAACCAGCATCAATAAGCCTTCTGGTTCCTTCAGCAGTTCCTGCATTTCCGCCTATAACTGTTATTTTATATTTTTTCTTGATATTATATATAGCGTCAATAACGCTTTTTGCATCTCCTGTTGCAGTATCCATAACAACAAAATCTACTTTTGCATCAAGAAGAAGAGGAATTCTGTACTCATAATCCATTGGAGATATTGCGGCGCCTACAATAAGTCTTCCCTTGTCATCAACAGTTGCATAAGGATGGCTTTTTTTCTTATCCATATCTTTATATGTAACAAGTCCAATAACGTAGCCTTCTTTATCTATTATAGGGAGTTTTTCGATTTTATATTTATCAAATTTTTCTCTTGCGCTGTTACCTGTCGGAGACCCTACTTCTGCAATTGGGTTTTTTGTCATTACATCCCGAACAATTATATTATTGTCATCGCAAAATCTTAAATCTCTTGATGTTATAATACCGGAAAGCTTTTTGTTTTTATCTATAACAGGAATTCCTGTTGCATGATATTTATTCATTATATCTTTGATAGCTCCAATAGTAGTGTCTTCAGTTGCTATCTGCGGATCCTGGATAACCCAGTTAAGATATCTTTTTACTTTTGAAACTTCTTCTGCCTGTTTTTCCGGTGTGTAATTTCTGTGAATAACGCCTGTGCCCCCTTCGAGAGCAACTGCAATCGCAAGAGTAGAATCTGTAACACTATCCATTGCTGCAGAAACTATTGGAATATTCAAATATATATCTTTTGAAAGTCTTGATTTTACATTTACTTCGCCTGGTAAAACATCTGTAAATGAAGGTACCAGCAAAATATCATCATAGCTAAGCCCTTCGCTTATAGTTAAGTTGCTCATAAAATATTCTCCTTGATTTTTATCATTTCCAACTTATATTTTTTTGACAGTTCTTTTGCTTTTAGAACAGACTGTCCCCTATAATATTCAGGATTTGAAAAGAAAACAGAAGCCTCGATTCCAACTGTTTTCTTAAGCTGTGAATCTATTTTATCCCAAATATCTTTATCCTGCATAAGAAGCTCTGAAAGCTTTTTATTGCTTTTTTCACATTCAATTGTTATTTTTCTTATTTTTTCATGCGCATCAGGCTCTCCTGTACAGGAAAGAAGTATATATGCAGCTTCTGAAAGAACAAGGTCGCCTGTAAAAGAAAGATTTTTTTTAAGATTTGCTTTATCAACATATAGCGTTGAAAGAACTTTTTTCATCCTGTTAAGAGCAGCGCAAAAACCTGCGATATAATCAGCTACAAATCTTTGAGAAGCAGAATTAGTTAAATCTCTCTGATGTTCAGAAATCTGATCCATATAAAAAGTAATAACTCTTGGGGCAAATGTTTTCCATAAGCTTTTTATATGTTCGCTGTTCCATGGATTTCTTTTCTGAGGCATTGTAGATGAGCCTACCTGCGTCTCTGTAAACATTTCCTTTATTTCAGATATTTCAGATCTCTGCAAATGCCTGAGATCATCTGCCATGTTTGCAATTATGCCAAAAGTTGTATTCATTTCAAGCAAAAGCCTTAGAAGATATTCAGGCTCAACAAGCTGTGTGGAATATTCTGATGGTTTTAAACCAAGATAAGAAAGAGTATCTTCTTCCATTTGCGAAGGATTTTTGACCATTAAGGAAGTTGAATTATATGCACCTACAGCTCCTGAAAGTTTTCCTCTTAAATCATTGGATCTATTAAATATTTCTATAATTGATTTTCCAAGCCTGGCTACATATTCTGCCATTGCGAATCCCAATGTTATTGGAACAGCATGCTGCCCATGCGTTCTCCCAACCTGCGCTGTTTCTGCTTCTTTGCTGCTAATATCTATAAGCAACTCCTCTATTTCAATAAGAAGCTTTAATACGATATTTTTAGTAACATCTCTTATTTTTAATGATGTGGCTGTATCAAGTATATCAACAGAAGTAGCTCCAAGATGTATATATGGTTTTATATCATCAGATACATGTTTTTTAATAACATTTACCAATGCCCTTATATTATGTTGTGTTTTTTCTTCTTCCTCATAAACTTCTTCAGGATTTATCAAAACTTCAAGAGAATCTGCCTCTTTTAGAAGAATTTCCTTATTATTATGCGAATTAAGAATAATATGTGTTTTAAGGAGCGCTGCTTCAACTTTTACGCAATATTTTACGGATGCTTCTTCTGAAAGATAATTGCTTAAATCATCAAAAAGGTTTTTATTTGCCAGATAGTATCTATGATCAAGCGGAGAAATGTTCTTAAAAAGATCTCTGGTTTCCATGTTTGATTTTTGCAAAAAGTGAAGATTTTGTCAAATGTATTGAATATTACTTTTAATTATTCTGTTTTTAGGGTTAAAATAGAGTGTGGTAGAAAAATATAAAAAAATGCTGCTTAATGCGATAGAAGCAGGGAAAAAAAGAGATTATGAGGCTTCTGCCAATGTTCTTGAAAAAATAATTGCTGAAACCGATGCACTTCCTGAGGCTTTTCTATATCTGGGTAGAAGCTACCATGCACTTGGTGAATATTATAAGGCTGTCCAGGCATTGCAATATTATATCTTTTACATGGAAAATTCTCCCAAAGGGTACTTTTTTCTTGGCAGAACATATTTGATACTTGGTTTTTATCTTAAAGCTCTGAAATGCTTTAAAAAAGCTTTAGAACTTTTTCCAGACAATGCCGAATTATTAAGTCTTACGGGTTTGGCATACTTAAAGCTAAAAAAAGTATCAATTTCTCTACATTATCTTGAAAAAGCTGTGTATGCGAATCCAAATAACAAGTTTATTTATAATGCTTATTTAAATGTTTTATATCTTAAAGGGATAAGAGATCTATATTCAGGAAGAATTAATGAAGCTGGAGATATTTTTGAATTTATCTTAAAAACTGATAATAATCTCCCTTCTGTCTCCATATATCTTGCCCAGGTAAGAAAAGAACAGCGGCGCTTTACAGATGCTCTAAAGATTTATGATCATGTTATAAAACTTAATCCTGATGATCATCTTCTGAAACTTCAAATGGTTCCATTATTGATGCAGGAAGGAAAAACAGATGAAGCATCTGAGATCATAATTGAGCTTTCAAAAAAGAATATTCCCATAGATGATAAATACGCTAAAGATTTGGATATGAACAGAATAATGGCAATAGAAGCATTCAATAGAAATAAATACAAAGATGCTATTTTCTTTGCCAGGAAAGTATTAAAAAGTAATTATTATGATAATGAAATACACCTTCTTATGGGGGAATCACTAAGATTCTTAAAAAGTTATGAAAAGGCAGAAAACCACTACAGGCTTGTTTTAAACAGGGAAAACAACAAAGTTGAAGCAATTTACGGAATAATAATGGTTATGTGGGTACAGGAACGATTTGTAGAGCTATTTAGAGAGTTAAAAAAAGCATATAGTAATTTTCCTGGTGATGATGTTATAAGCTACTATTTTGCCTTAACTGCAGCAAAACTTACGCTGGACCCCAATGATGTCATAAAGCTGTTAAATGCTGAAATGGCCTATAATCAGTCTGATTCATATCTTTTAGAAGCTATGGGAGAACAGTATCTAAGGCTTCAAATGCCTGGATATTCTGAAAATTATTTTCAGAAAGCAATAATAAATAACAAAAAGCTTTCAGATGCATATATAGGTCTTATTAAAACATATCATCTTCTCGGAGATAAAAGCAAAATTGGAAAAGTTTTCAGGGATTATCTTTCAAACTATTCTGATGATAACAAAATAAGACGTTATTACATAAATCATCTCTATCAAACAGGCAATTATGATAAAGCGATAAAAGAGATTGAACAATATTCTTCAGAATATGCAGACGATGAAAATGTAAACAGGCTTCTTGCAAAATGTTATTTATGTAATGAGGATTATCAGAAAGCTCTGTTGATTTATAAACAATTGCTTCGCTTATACCCTGATAACCCAAATTATCTGCTTTCTTATGCTTATTGCACAGATAAGCTTTCCGGTGCGGAAAAAGCGCTTAGCCTTTTGGAAAAATCAAAAAATTATATAAAAGATAATATAGATATTGAACTTACAATTGGAGTTCTTGCCACAAAATTAAATAAAAATGACACTGCATTGAGTGCATTTAAAAATGCATTAGAACTGGATGATAAAGAATGGAGAGTCTATTACAACATAGCAAAAATCTATAAATCACAAGGTTTAAAGGATTTTGCCCTAAAATTTGAGAAACTGGGAGAAAAGTATAAAAAAAATACTTGATATTTTCCAGTCTAATGCAATAATGATATATAACAGGAGGAACTTATGAGTAGTAAAGCTATGCCAAAAGCGCTGGATCTGTTTCAAGCTTATAAAGAAGGTAAAATGCCAGAGGAAGGCGGATATATTGTATCATCTTTTTTCAGTGAAAAATCCACATATTCTATATATGAAGTTATTGCATATGATAATGTAAAAGCTATCTTTGCAGGTGAAACTTCTCTTACATTTCAGGCAGATGGACATAAAATATTTGTCCTTGTGGAACCTACAAACTATCCACATAAATATCAGGAACCTTTTACAAGAGCAAAAGGAGAAAGCATACCTCAACGTTTTGCTGAATTGGATATTGTTACATCTAAAAATCAAACAAAAGTCATGGTAAGCAAGAGTCCTGTTATTTCTTACTCTTCTTTTACTATTCTTAAGCCTACAGGTGTTAACTTTGCACTTATTTTTTATCATATAGATGATGTATTAAAAAACCTTGAATTCTTTTTTACTCAAACATTAAATAAAGAAGCAGGAGTTCCTCAGTCAGATACTAAAAAGAGCGCGCGTGTTGTTATTGAGGGATTAAAGAAATTTAAACTTTGGCAAGAATAAAATCTATAACCCTGCTTTTCAAAAAGAATTGCAGGATGATTTTTTAAATAAAAAAGGCTGCTTTTTGAGCAGCCTTTTTTATTTTATATAATTTTTACTATTTCTTATTTACCTGCATTTTTCATCTGTATTTGAGCTGCTGCAAGTATTGCAATAGGTACAGAATAAGTAGAACATGATACATAATTAAGTCCTACAGAAATACAGAATTCAATATTTACAGGAATTGCCCCTTGCTCGCCGCACAATCCAAGCTTAATATTTGGCCTTGTCATTTTTCCTCTTCTAACTGCAAAAGATACTAATTCTTTTACATTTGAATCAAGAATTTCAAATGGGTTTGCAGGTATTAAGTCAAACATTGTGTAGTCAGGCATAAAGTTATTAAAATCATCTCTTGAAAGACCAAGTGTTGTCTGTGTCAGGTCATTTGTACCAAAGGAGAAAAATTCTGCATATTGAGCAATTTCTCCTGCGCCTAATGCAGCTGCAGGAAGTTCTATCATTGTTCCTATCTTATATGGAACAGCTTTTGCTTTAAGAGAAGCTCTTACTTGCTCTTCAATTTCAATAAGCCCTTTGATAGACATACCTTCTATTTTTTTGCCATAGATAATTGTTTTAAGCTCTTCTGAATTCATTATTATAGGAATCATTATTTCAACATTAGCTTTGATACCCTTCTTTTGAAGAGCATATATTGATTCAAAAATAGCAGTAACCTGCATCTCATATATTTCAGGATATGAAATAGCAATTCTGCACCCTCTATGCCCAAGCATAGGATTGAATTCACTTAACGAATCACAAAGTAGCATAACATCTTTTGCTGTTATTTTTGCATTACCTTTTTGAGATTTCATATGTTTTATGAAACCATTCATTTCTTCGCTATTGTGAGGCAAGAATTCATGCAGCGGAGCATCAAGAAGTCTTATTGTAACTGCTTTTCCTTCCATAATTTCAAATATTTTATAAAAATCTTCTTTCTGCATATTTTTTAGACGAGCAAGAGCTTTTACTCTTTTTTCTTTATTATCAGAAAGAACCATTTCTCTAAAAACATTTATTCTTTTTTCATTAAAAAACATATGTTCTGTTCTGCAAAGACCTACACCTTCTGCACCAAATTTCTTTGCAAGCAAACAGTCTCTTGGATTATCTGCATTTACTCTAACATGAAAGTTTTTAGTATTCTTTTTTGCAAGCTGGACAAGTTTTTCTATACCAGACGAAGAATAATCAGGTTCAATCAATGAAGCTTTTCCAATATATACCTCAGGTTCCCCATAATTTGGTACATTAAGGGTAATATAATCTCCCTCTGTAATAATAATTCCATCAATTGTAACTTTATTACCTTTAAAAATCATACCTTGTTTTACAAGAGAAACTTTTCCATATTGTCTTGCTACAACAGATGCATGCGCAGCATAACCGCCTTCAGAAGAAAGCACACCTGTTCCAACTTCAATAGCTTTAACATCTTCAGCAAATGTTGAAGACATACACAAAATAAACTTTGTATCAAGACCTTGCTGCATTGCAATTTTATTAGCTTCAAGAAGACCTGATGTTGTAAAGAAAACCCTGCCTATAGCAGCGCCAGGAGCTCCTGCAATCCCGCCTGAAAGCTTTTTAAAAGTTTTTACAGATGAGGCATCAATAATAGGATGCAATATTTCATTTAACTGACCTGGTTTTATTGCATTTAACATATAATTGTCATCTATAATTTTTCTTTCATGGAGATCAAGAAGAGTAATAATTTCTGCTTTTACTGATTTGTCAACTGCATCGCGCTGGTCAATAAGCCATAGAAGATTATTTTCAACAGTAAATCTTATATATCTTATATTTTTAAAATGATCCTCTATAGTTCTTGCGATTTTTTCAAGCTTGGATAAATTGGTTTTATCGATCTTATTTATATCTTTGCCTTTTGTGCCTTTAAAATCAAATGTATTTTGATAATATTCGCCAAATAGAACTTTATTACCATTTATTATATTTCTTGTATAGAAAGCGCCGCTGGCAGAATCATTCCCTGTATTTCCATAAACCATAGCAGAAACGCCAATAGCTGTATCATTGTCATTCATTTCATCTATGCTAAGCAAATGGCTTATTCTTGATAAAGCATAATCAAGTTGTTCATATGCATCATCAAAGAAATCATTGGGGAATATTCCTGTTGATATTTCAATGAGTTTATCAAGATCTTTCTCAGAAATATTTTTATCCATTTTATTCTTTATGAATTCCAGAATGTTATTTACTTTCTTAAGCTCTTTTTCTTTATTTTCAATTTTGAAGATTCTTTCTTCAATAATTGCAAGACCTTTGACCATGAAGAAAAGTTCATTTAATACAAAATTTATGCCTGCGAGCTTGCTTAATCCATGCATAGTATTTTTAGTAAGACCAAAATTATGCAATGCAGGATAACTGGTTGTAATAATAAGATTAGGGCTAATTATAATTTTTAATGTTAATGGTTTAACATCTGAATCAAATTTTTTGCCAATCTCTTTTTCTACTTTTTCAATAAAAGGTTTTATATGTTTAATAGAACCTTTTTCAATAGAAGAGGCAACTTCAGAATCAATAACAAATCCCGGAACAACGGGCAGATTTAACTCAGCAAAGTTATTAGCTTCTCTAATTCTTAATCCAATTTTTTCCAATATTGATGGATCTTTAATAAATCTTTCTTTACAATAAAAATGAATATTATTTTTCATCTAATTACAGCCTCTTTCATTAAAATAATTTAGGAATGACATTTACAGGGAATTTAAGGAAATCTTCAAATCTATGACTTGCACCCTGTTTTAAGTATCTTTGAAGCTTAGCTACATCTTTTATATCTTTTCCGGAAACAGCAAACATAATTGCAGAACCATGTTTTACTTTTCCCCATTTGAAAAGAGTATTAATATCGAGTATTCTCTCCCCTTCATAAAAGATAATTACATCGCATCCTGGGTAAGTTGTTTTATAGCTTGCGATAATTTTCTTCCATGCTTCAACGTTACCATTGTGGAAAAGTTCGTTTGTTACCTCTACTGAATAGAGTGGAGTCATTCTTACAGCTCCGCCTGTTGCTTGAATTTCAGGTGCTGGTGCCGGTGGTTGACTTACAGATTCTGTTTTTACAACAGCAGCAGAAGAACCAGATGCTGTTGTTTTTACACTTTTAACAGCTTTTTTAGCTTGAGGTTTTTTAGATTTTACTGCTTTATTTTCTTTTTTAACTACTGTTGGTTTAACTTTATATTTTCCATTCATTACTTGTGATGGAACTTTTGGTTTTTTATCTTCAAGAAGCTTTATAAATTCTTCTATTACTGTCTCTGCATATTTGTTATTACTACCGGAAAAATCACCTGCATAAATTGTTAAAAGTTCATTCTTTTTTAACTCTACGCTTATAGCAAGGCTTTCTTTCTTTTTAGTATTTATAACTAAAAACCCAATATTTGGGTTATGGTATCCTAAAACAATATCAATTCCTGACCATTTTGAAACTTCTGCAGCAATTTTATCAAAATCAGTTACTGTATTCTTGATATTTATTGCTTTATAGGAATAGGAATATTTATCTACTAAAAGAGAATTGATTATTGGAAGAAGCTGATGTTGTGCTATTTTGTCTTCCTCCAAATATTTATTAAGAATATCTGCCAGATTATCATAACTCTGGATTTCACTTATCGCATCCAATACAGCATTGAAATGGTTTAATGATTTATTAAACCCATCACGTGTATAAAAGCGTTCAAATTCTTTCACATCAGCCATGGAAATTTACCTGCCTTATAAAATATCCCCGTAACAATTATGTTACGGGGGATTCTTAATTATTTAAGATTAAATAGTTGTGAGTTTATTACCAGACTGTTTTCTTTGTTGAGCTCTTTGTGGAGAAGCTTTTTTCTTGTTATCAACAATTCCGGTAGATTTTTTCTGAGCCGGTTTTGGAGCTGCAACTGCAAGAGCTGGTTTTGCTGATGTATCTGGCATGGAGCTATTCAGAAGATCAAGGTAACTCTGTCCTTTGTTTTCTTCTGTTGCTTCTTCCGGATTAACTGCAAATGACTGGTTAATATCTTTTCTAACTGTAGATCTTCTTCTTGAGAAAGAAGCAAATGCAGCATCCTGGAATCCTTTGGATACACCATAGAGGAATTCGTTAAGTACGTTTGCCATACTATCGAGTGTTGCTTTCTTTCTTTTGATTGAAGTTATATCAAGATCAAGAAGCAGACCTGGTTGAATATGATATGGATTTATCATGTAGTCGAATTCATTAAACTGAGCTTCGAGAGTTACAAGTCTTTCTTCCATAACTCTT
>Ga0123353_10016278_pt1 | contig 10862 bp, 10 predicted proteins | sample TergutLab28metaG_3_FD_92763 | JGI IMG/M metagenome (GOLD analysis project Ga0123353, IMG submission 92763) | Labiotermes labralis P3 segment gut microbial communities from Petit-Saut dam, French Guiana - Lab288 P3 | ecosystem: Host-associated > Arthropoda: Insects > Digestive system > Gut ... | reverse complement strand
GTTCATATAGAATACTCTCGTAATGACAAATCACGGCCGTTGTGAGTCCCGACCTGCGCGTTTAGCCACTGCTGCGCCCAGTCTCGCGTCTGCTCAATCTCCTCATTTTGTCGCACACAGCACGACCAACTAAAAAGTAGTGTAAGGCGATGATTTCTATGAAGGGGAATATCTTATGAAAAAGCGTTTCTTGTCTTTGTGTGCCGTGGTGGCCCTTGCTGGCCTCATGATGGCACTGGCAGCCTGTGGTAGTGCCGGCGAAAATGCCGTGCCTGACGCACCTGAAGAAGCGGTCACGGCACCTGCCGATACCGTGAACATGGTACTTGCTTCGACCACATCAACCCAGGACTCGGGTCTGTTTGATGCCTTGATACCTGCCTTTAATGAGGCTCATCCCGAAATCAATGTGCAGGTAGTTGCCGTAGGCAGCGGTGAAGCCATGGAAATGGGACGTCGCGGTGACGCAGACGTCTTGCTGGTTCATTCGCCTGCTGCAGAAATCACCTTCATGGATGAAGGTTATGGCACAGAACGGCTACCGGTCATGTACAACGACTTAGTGATTGTTGGACCTGAAGCTGACCCGGCAGATGTCGCGGGTGCAGCAGACGCAAATGAGGCCTTCAAGCGCATTGCAGACAGCCAGTCGACCTTTATTTCGCGCGGTGACGACAGCGGTACACATGCCCGCGAGCTTTCCATCTGGGCACTAGATGAGATCACACCGGCCGACATAGGCGACGGTTCGTGGTATGAAGAATCTGGCCAGGGCATGGGCGCGACCCTGAAAATCGCAGAAGAGTTCCAAGCCTACACCCTGACCGACCGCGCGACCTACCTGAACCTCACAAAAGAGGGCGCGCTGCAGCTGCCGATTCTGAATGAAGGCTCGACAGAGCTTCTGAACTACTATCACGTCATCACGGTGAAAGACGCCAAAGAGCAGGCGGCAGCCCAGGCCTTCATGGACTGGATTGTCAGCCCCGCCGGCCAGGAGACCATTGCGACCTTTGGACTCGAAGACTTTGGGGCAGCGCTCTTTACCCCCAATGCGGATGCGCAGCAGTAGAACATGCAGCAGTACTCGCAGCACCAACGTTACCACCAGCATAAAGCGGGGGAGTACGCCCCCCATCACTACAACACTGACGGGCCAACTACATGAACTTGTCAGGTTTGCAGCTCTTTACTGATGCCTTTGCCCAAGGCTTTGCCTTGCTGTCAGCAGGCACCCTTGATTTGTGGCAGATCATCTGGACCTCGCTGCAGGTGTCAGGAACCGCAACATTGATTGCCGTCGTCATTGGCATCCCGGCTGGTTACTGGCTGGGCTCACGGCGCAACGTGCGCCGCTTTACAGCGCTTGTTATAGCAAACGCCGGTATGGGGCTACCACCCATTGTGGCAGGACTCTTTGTATCCATGTTGCTGTCACGTCGCGGCGTCTTTGGTGACATGGGGCTGCTGTACACCCGCAATGCCATTGTCATTGTGCAGGTCGTGATTGCGACCCCCGTAGTGGTAGCTTTAACGGCTTCAGGGATTTCTGCAGTCCCGGCGCAGCTGCGCCTGCAGGCCAGATCCCTGGGTGCCAGCCGCCTGCAAGAAATCCTGCTTGCCGTGCGCGAGGCTCGCCTGTCCATCCTGGGTGCGGTCGCCGGCGGCTTTGGCGCGGTGATTAGCGAGGTCGGTGCCGTCCAGATGGTGGGCGGCAACCTTGCGGGCTCCACCCAGGTGATGACGACGGCCATCATGCAGTACACACGCATGGGCCGCTTTGGGACAGCGATTGCGCTGTCAGTCATACTGCTGTCTCTAATCATCTTAGTAAACGTCATAATCACCTATGAGCAGCTGCGTGATGAGCGCTACACAAAGGCGCTGAAGTAGATGGCAGATTTTCGCGTCATAGGCGCACACGACAGCAGTTATAAGATTGCAGCAAGCGACCTGCAGCTGCGCTACCCCGGCTTTACTCTTGATATCGAAGGCTTCGGGATAAAAACCGGCGAGCAGCTCGCCTTGCTGGGGCCTTCGGGCAGTGGCAAGTCGACCCTGCTGATGTGCATGGCGGGACTTGAGCCTGCAGATAGCGGCAGCGTCTTATTGGACGGCGAGCCTTTGACCCGCAGCAGCGCCCAGCGCAGTATCGCGACCGTATTTCAAACGCCCTATCTGTTCAAGGGCACGGTGGGCTATAACGTCAGTTACGGTCTGCGTATGCGCAAAAGACCCGCAACTGAAATCAAGGCACGGGTCGCAGAGGTCCTGCAGCTGGTCGGCCTGAGCAACTGGGAAAAGCGCAGCATCCTGGGGCTTTCTGGCGGCGAAGCGCAGCGGGTGGCACTGGCACGCGGGCTGGTGCTGCAGCCCGACATCATGATGTTAGACGAACCCCTTTCAAGCCTTGATGAAGCTCTGCGCAAGACGCTCTCGGTCGAGTTTTCAGAAATCCTGCGCGACCAAAAAGTCACGGTGCTCTACGTTACGCACTCGAAACAGGAAGCTTTTACGGTCGCAGACAGTATTGCTATCATGAAAGACGGTCAGCTCCTGATTCACGAACGCAGCAAGAATTTATTTGCAGAAATCGACAGCGTTAATGCACCACATCAGCAAGACTGGCTACGCAGCTTTCTAGCCCCCGATGACTGGTGGCTACACATGGAGGAGAAACGATGAACCCCGAAACGAACCCTGATACGATTTCAGACACCTTGAGTTTTGACGCCGCTCGCGAGCGCTGGCTTGATAACATCACCAGGCTCGCACCTGAATATGTGCCGCTGTCTGAAGCGCTGGGCCGCGTGCTGGCAGCCGACGCGCGCAGTGACATCGACGTTTCACCCTTTGATAACTCTGCCATGGACGGATTCGCGCTGCGCGCAGCAGACATCGCGGACGCGAGCGCAGACGCGCCGGTCGAGCTTGCCGTTGCCACCACCATTGCTGCAGGCGACTGCATGGAAGGCACGCTTGTACCCGGGGAGTGCGCGCGCATCATGACGGGAGCCCCCGTGCCGGCAGGCGCTGACACAGTCGTCAAGATAGAAGACACGGCGACCCCAGAGGCCACGCAACGCGCACGCTTCATAAAGCCCAGTCCGCCTGCGATGAACATCCGCCTGCGCGGCGAAGAAGTTAAAGCGGGGGAGTGCGTCCTGATCAGAGGCGACCTCCTGGGCCCTGCAGCCATCGGTCTTTTGGCAGCCACCGGACATGCCACCGTGCCGGTCTATCAGCAGCCAACCGTGGGTGTCATTTCAACGGGTGAAGAGCTCATCGATGTCGAACAGGTGCCTACAGCGGGCAAGATTCGCAACTCTAACTCTTATTCGCTGGCAGCGCAGGTGCGCGCTGCTGGCGCAAAGGTGCGTCAGTACGCCAACATTCACGACACGCTTGAGGATACTATTGCTGCCTTTAGACAGGCGACAGCAGAGTGTGACCTCGTCATATCAAGCGGCGGGGTATCAGTGGGCGATTTCGACTATGTAGTCGAAGCGGTCAGATCCATGGGAGACCTGCAATTCGCCAGCGTGAAGATGCGTCCGGGCAAGCCGCAGACCACAGGGCTCATTGGACGCACCCCCTTTTTTGGTCTGCCGGGTAACCCAGCATCTGCTTATATTGGCTTTGAGCTTTTTGTGCGGCCTGCCATACGTAAAATGGCAGGGCACACGGCACTGCGCAGGCCGGTACAAAAGGCAGTGCTTGATCATGACCTGAATAAGCGCGCCGGCTTTCGCTATTTTATGCGCGGCAGGCTGCGCCTCGCTAATGATCCGACAGAATATGTCCGTGCGCTGCGCGAAGGCACCGACTATCGCGTTGCTGTGACAGAAAACCAGTCCTCGGCCCTGCTGACCTCACTGCATCATGCTAATTGCTTGCTGGTCTTGCCTGAAGATGAAACGCTCGTATCTGCGGGAACGGTCATTGACTGCATGCGCCTCGACATTGATGAAAACGTGGTTGTGTAAGTGACAGCAGCAGCCTCAAAACGACTGGTCAGCAAGGGTAGGCCCATTGACTACCTGCGTATTTCGCTGACCGACCGCTGCAACTTGCGCTGCGTCTACTGCATGGGTGCCGATGGCATTACGACGAAATTCGACCGCGAAAACATGCTGTCCCTGGAAGACGTCGTCTTGTTTTCGCGCGTTGCCGTCGATGAGGGCATTCGTCACATCCGCTTGACCGGAGGCGAGCCGCTGGTCAGACGGGGCATCGTCGGGCTGGTACGCGAGCTGGCAGCCATCCCGCTGTTAGAAGATCTGTCGATGACGACCAATGGCCAGCTTTTCGCAAAATACGCCGCAGACTTGAAGGCCGCCGGGCTTTCGCGCATTACCTTTTCGATGGATTCAACTAACCCGCAAACCTATCGTGAGCTGACCCGAGGCGGGGATCTCGACACGCTGCTCGCAGCCATCGACCGTGCCCTTGACCTAGGCTTTGCACCTGTCAAGATAAACGTCCTAGCCTACGCCCTGACAGAAAATGACCTGCAGACTTTCTTGAACATGGTCACGCATAAACCGCTGCAGCTGCGCTTTATTGAATACATGCCACTGGGGGACACCGGGCGCGAAGAAAGCATTCATGCGCTGGCACCCTCGTATCATACTGACACGCCGCTTGTTACGATGGATCAGATCCGCAATGCGCTCTCAAGACTGGCTGATGAGGCTGGTTTGGGCGTACTCACCCCCTTGAGGCCACAGCAGGCGCCGCTGGGACACGGACCTGCCGTTCCCTACACGCTGTCTGGGCTCCGTGACGGCGCTGCGGGCAGCTTTGGTTTTATTGGCGTGCACTCGCAGGATTTTTGTCGCGATTGCAATCGTCTGCGCCTGACCGCCGATGGCGCCATTCGCTCCTGCCTCTTTTCAGAGCTCGAGATACCCGTCACGGCCTGCCTTGACACAAAAAACGTCGACAGCATGCGCGCGAGCTTGCTGCAAGCCGTCGCAAGCAAACCCCTGGCCTACGCACAACAGCAGTCAACCCAGCGGACCATGTCTGCAATCGGCGGCTGATGACGAACACGAAAGGACAAAGCATGACTGACAAGCTGACGCATATTGACCACGCGGGGGCTGCCCATATGGTCGACGTGGGGGAGAAGCCCCACACCAAGCGCCTTGCCATCGCATCAAGTTTTGTGCGCATGAAGGCAGCGACGCTTGCTGCCATTAAGGCTGATAGCCTGAAAAAGGGGGACGTTTTGGCCACCGCCCGCATCGCGGGTATTCAGGCTGCGAAGCGCTGTCCTGACTTGATTCCGCTGTGTCATCCTCTGCTGCTGAGTAAAGTTGCCATCGACTTCAGTTTCACGGAGCCTGAGGTAGAGGCAGCTCGGCGCACTCCGCAGGGCGCGGAAAATGGCGCAAGTCCTGCGACCGAGGACGCGATGAGTGTCTCTGCTTCAGATTCTTATACGGGTATTCGCATTCTGGCGAGCGTTTCAATGGTTGGGCAGACAGGTGTCGAGATGGAGGCACTGTGCGCAGCTTCAGTGGCAGCACTTACTATTTTTGACATGGCGAAAGCGGTCGATAAATCGATGGTCATCGAGGCTACCCGTCTGGAATACAAATCTGGCGGCAAGAGCGGAGTCTTTGCCACCGGTCGTGCTGGTGTCGTGCTAGCCATCAATACTTCTGCAGAAACCGGCGAGCAAAAAAAGCCTACTTCTGGGGACGTGACCTTCATCGAAGAGCGCGGTATCGAAGGGGACGCCCACGCCGCAGACTGGCACCGTCAGGTGTCACTGCTTGATCAGTCATCAGTTGATAAGCTCATTGCCAAAGGTCTGACGCTTGAGGCTGGCGACTTTGCTGAAAATATGACGACTTTGGGGCTCGACTTGCCCAGCCTTGCTATTGGTACGCGTCTCAAGGCAGGCAGTGTGGTTCTTGAGATTACGCAAATAGGCAAAGAGTGTCACACGAAATGTGCCATTTACCAGCAAGCAGGTGACTGCGTCATGCCCCGCGAAGGCGTCTTTGCCGCTGTTAAACAAGGCGGCAGCATCAAAGCCGGAGATGTAATATGGATACTATGAATATTGCGATTATCACGACATCTGACACCCGCGACCTCACAAGCGACGAGGCCGGTCACGCCCTTGCCGCACTGATCACAGCGCGCGGCTGGCAGGTCGCAAGCCACGAGGTCGTTCCTGACGCGACCACCAACATCAAGGCGGCGCTGCTCAAAGCCTGTGGTGAGACAAAGGCGGATGTCGTGCTGACCTGCGGCGGCACCGGCTTTAGCCCGCGCGATGTCACACCAGAAGCGACACAGCTCGTCGCCCAGCGTCAGGCTCCCGGCATCGCTGAGGCCATCCGTGCGGGCTCAATGCAGATCACGCCCCGAGCCATGCTGTCTCGCGGGGTCAGCGTGATACGCGCAAATAGCTTGATTATCAACCTGCCGGGGTCTCAAAAAGCCGCCACCGAATGCTTCGAGATAATCGCAGACCAGCTGCAGCATGCCGTCGATATGATGGCGGGACAGGGTCACGACTAATGCCCTCAAAAGCCCAGCCGGTACGGGACGTACTCCGAAACATAAAGAAGATAAGGTCGCAAGCGTCATGACAGCCACAAAACTACCCCTCACCGCCGTCATCTTAGCAGGCGGGCGCAGCATGCGCATGGGTGTCGACAAGACTCAGGTCGACCTGCAGGGCATGCCGCTGCTGGCACACGCCGTCAACCGCGCAGCCGCTTTCGCAGAAGAAATCATCATCGTCACGAACCGACCAGATTCGATTGTCACCGGCGACTTCGCGACCGCCGTGAGCATCATTACCGATGAAGTCGCCTATCAAGGCCCCTTGGGTGGCCTCGCAACGGCGCTCAAGGTCGCGAGCCATGAATGGACGCTTGCGCTTGCTGCAGACATGCCCTGGGTGAGTGCGTCCATCATCCGCGAGCTCTGGGTTCTGCGCGAGGGCTTCGATGTCGTCGTGCCGACCTCGCCTGCAGGACCAGAGCCCTTGCTTGCCCTCTACCGGCGCGACCCGATGTTGCTCGAAGCGGCTCAGGTGCTCGACAGCGGTAAGCGTCGTATTATTGCCGCTTATCCCGAGCTTCGCGTCTGCGAAGTCGATATCGAGTCCCTGCAAAGTGCCGATGATCGGGTGACCGCCTTTTTCAATGTGAACACCCAAACTGACCTGCGGGCGGCGCGCGATTATGAAAAGGCTCGTGCCGATGCTGCTGCAAAACGGGCTGACGTAAGTGAAGAAGAGCTCGACGCCTTGCTGGGCGAAGAAAAGATAGCCTTTGATTATAAGCGCGGTGACATCCGCGTTTTGTCTCTGGAGGAAACGGGTCGCGGCATTCCGGCAGAGTCTCCCTATACGATTTACTTAAACGATGTCGAGATTGCTACGGTGCAGGCAAGCGACGGCGATTTGGAAGACATGGCGGTAGGCTTTTTGCTCTCCGAAGGCTTGCTGCATGACCGCGATGCCTTCAAGTCTGTTGACTTGGATGCAAAGCGGGGCCTACTCTACGTATCCTCTGAAGAGGTCGTACCCGAAGATCTGGTTTACCGGACGCGCTATATTACCTCCGGATGTGGCAAGGGGGTGACCTTTTCTTCTCTGGGGCATGCGCGCGGACTCGAGGTCGTGACGCGCGAAATGAAGGTATCGCCTCATGATCTGTACTACTGGATGAGCGAGCTTTCAAAGCGTAGCGGGCAGCACCGTGAGCGTGGGGGATACCACAGCTGCGGACTGGTCTTAGCAGGCGAACTTCAGCTAGTGCGCGAAGACATAGGTCGCCACAACGCTGTTGACAAGCTGCTGGGGCATGCCTGGCTCGAGCGCATGCCGGTAGAGCGCGGTTTAGTGCTGGTCAGCGGACGCATCTCCTATGAAATGATTGTTAAGGCGGCTAAATCAAAGATTCCCTTTGTGGCTTCACGCAGTGCTGCCACCGATTTAGCAGCAGAGATAGCCCGCGATCTGGGGATTACCCTGATTGGTTATGTCAGGGGTGGCAAAATGGTAGCCTATACCCACCCAGAACGGATTGCACAGGAAGGCTAGGTCAGCAGGTGACACCAAAACGCGACTTCATTTACCTTGATCAGGCAGCAACCAGCTGGCCCAAACCCGATGCTGTTGCCAGAGCCATGGCAGAGGCCTTAGACATTCCCGGGAGCCCCAGTCGCAGTGCACACGCTGGTGCCCGTCAAGCAGAGCGTGTTCTAGCGGGTGCCCGCAGATCTGCCGCACGTTTCTTTTCGACCAAAGAACCTGACAATCTGATTTTTGTAGCAAGCGCTACGGCAGGACTCAATATGGTGCTGCGCGGAACGAGAAAAGAATCAAATGTTCAAAATGAACATTTGATTATTGCCTACAGCGGCAGTGAGCATAATGCGGTTACCCGGACGCTCCTAGAAGTTGCAGGAGACGAATCGAATCTGATACTGCTGCCCATCGATACGGAAGGCTATCTTGAGCTCACGCAAGCAGAAAAGCTGATTAGCAGCAAGCGTCCCGACATCGTGGTATGTCAACACGGCTCCAATGTCACAGGCGCGATTCAGCCCGTCGAAGAGCTGGCTGCGATGTGCAAAGCATATGACGCAGCTTTGATAGTTGATGGCTCACAGGTGGCGGGCTACCTGCCCGTCAAGCTTGATGCGCTTGCTGGGTCTGGCGTCAGTGCCTGGGTGTGCTCTGGTCATAAGGGCTTGCGCGGACCTTCTGGCAGCGCCCTGGTTTATCTGGCACAGGGCTTTTACCCCCGGCCTCATACCACCGGTGGTACGGGTAGCGGGGAGCACTTTGTCGACTACAGCGAACCGCAGCGACCTATCGATTACGAAGCGGGCACCCCGGGGCTACCTGCTATTGCAGGCTTGGGTGCTGCCTTTGGGCAACTGCAGCATGACTTTGCAAAGGATTTAGCACGCATCTCTGATTTGACGGCACATCTTATGCAGGGGCTTAATGGCATTGAGGGTTTGACGGTGCTCGGACCTGCCTTTGGCACGAAACGCCTGCCACTCGCATCATTTGTCATAGAGGGCAGGTCTTCAGATGAAATAGCTTTCATCTTAGATAAGCGCTACGGCATAGCCAGCCGTGCAGGCATGCACTGTGCGCCGCTGGCGCATCGCCAGCTGGGCACCCATCCTGAAGGTGCAGTACGCCTGTCATGGAACGCGACCAACACCCTTGACCAAATCGACAGAACTATGGGCGTACTCCGCCAGTTGACCTGAAGTCAATATCGACTTCACAACACTTGACGTTAATATCGACTTCATGTAGAATGACGTTAATATCAACGTCACAATTGGGCGGGAGGCAGTATGCAGGTGAAGACAAAAATCAAAAACCCCCGAACCCTGGGCGCAGTAATTCAGCAGGGCAGAATGATTAAAGGTCTGTCTCAGCGTGAGCTTGCTCAAGAGCTCGGAATTGGCCAAAAGTGGCTCTGGGAAATGGAGCAAGGTAAGCCAGGAATCCTTACCACGCGACTCTTTGAATTGCTAGCAGCAACGGACGTCGAACTCTACGCAGAGCTCGACACCGAAGCAAAGACTCAGAAGCCAGTATGACAAGGCTCAGCGTACATCTTTACGGACAAAGGCTTGGCTGGCTTGTCCTGCGAAATAAAAGCAAGGTTGATAAGAGCTTCGACTTCGAGGCTGACCTTTCTGCAATTGAGCACTTTGGTCTCGATAGTGTCAGCATGAGTGTTGCAGTGCCACTGCGCATCAAGCAAAACCCAAAGCATGTTCGCAGAAGGCAAAACTTCTTTTCTGAGCTGCTGCCAGAGGGCAGAACGCTTGCTCATATCGCTAACACCGCCCGGCTTGATGGGGCAGATACCTTCGCCATACTTGCCCATTACGGACGTGACTTGGCTGGAGCTCTTGAATTCATACCTGAAGCAGATGGCGTCGACGAACCTGTATTAGGGTGTTCCGCCAGCTCAAGACCAGGCATGACCGAAGTGGATGCAGTTCGTGTGCGCTACTTGCTCGAACATAGTGCTCAGTACCCCCTGGGCAATCAGCCAATCACGGGGAAGACATCGCTTGCGGGTGTGCAAAATAAAATCCTGCTGGCAAAGACTGAAGGTGGCACGTGGGCGCAGGTTCATGGCGGTATGCCTTCGACTCATATTATCAAGCCGCCGGTGCAAGAATATCCGACAATCATTTTTGATGAAGCTTGGGGTCTAGAGCTTGCTCGCGCTACAAAACTCATTCATTACGATAGCTGGATTGAGGATTTCGCAGGCCTGCCTGCCCTCGTCATAACGCGCTTTGACCGCACGCTCGGTGTGCCAGGGACACGCATCCATCAAGAAGATTTCAATCAGGCTTTGGGCGCTGCGGGTGCGCAGAAATACCAAGAGCATGGAGGCCGCGTGTCACTCAAGCTTATCGCTGGTGTTGTGGCGACCTATTCGGATGAGGGCTCTCTACGAGATCTAGCTCGACAAGTCATTTATACTCTTGCGATTGGCAACCTCGACATGCATGCCAAAAATATAAGCATCTTTCATTTGCCGAATGAAAGAGTTCAGCTTACACCCGCTTACGACCTTGTTCCGCTGCAACATCAAAGCACTGATGGTCGCCTTGCAATGAGTATTGCGGGGGAGTACGTCCATGCGCTGATAGACCTAGACCTGCTGGTGACTGAATTCCTGTCATGGGGAGCAGCTGGACGTGTTCTCTTTGGAGACAAGCAGCTTGCGCGCGATTTCATTCGGGCAGAGCTAGCTACGATTCAACAGAAGGCAAAAGAGCTTCCCGTTCCCGCTGGTGCATATTCTGGCATGGCTGAAAATGTTGTCCGCAATACCTCT
>Ga0123353_10016277_pt1 | contig 10862 bp, 13 predicted proteins | sample TergutLab28metaG_3_FD_92763 | JGI IMG/M metagenome (GOLD analysis project Ga0123353, IMG submission 92763) | Labiotermes labralis P3 segment gut microbial communities from Petit-Saut dam, French Guiana - Lab288 P3 | ecosystem: Host-associated > Arthropoda: Insects > Digestive system > Gut ... | reverse complement strand
TTTTTTTACTTAATAGAACAACACTCCAAGTTTTTGTTACATACCTTACAGGTGCTCTATATGTGCACCCTTTGTGATTGTACGAACATGAACACGATAATCGAGTTCATTCCAAAACTGTTTGTAGCATGTCAGCGGTGATGGTTTCAATGGCGGTTCTGATTCATACCTTCAGTCCCGGGATACACACGCACCGTATCTCTTGAAACTGCGCATACCACCTTCGAATGGAATTGTCAGATGGTGGTTGTTTCCCGAATTTGGTGCGGAATTACCACTGGACAATTGTACCCTGACAATCATTTTGAATACCCCTCTATTATATTTATTTTATGCATTCAGCCACTTCAGCTATCAACTGATAAATGAATTAACAATTCGTACCACACAATTTTAATTACTGTAACAAGATGACATCTTAACTTCAATATAAGTACATCTGATTTTCTCCTTATAATTCCCACACGGCATTTTTAAAAGCCAAAACACTTGGTTGATAATGCAGGTGCGGTGATATATGCAACTGCACCAAGTGTTAAGTGTTAAGGGCAATGCAGTGAAGTGCCTGTGCCTCTTTGTTTCCGTGTATCGTCTTGGTTTCCCTGTGTCTTCCTGGCTTCCTTATGTCACTTGTTTTCCCTGTGTTCTTGGTTCCCTGTGTCAATTGGTTTCCCTGTGCCTCTAGGTTTCCCTGTGTCACTTGGTTACCCTGTATCTTCTTGGTATCCCTGTGTCTTCCTGGTTTCCCTGTGTCTTCTTCATTTCCTTGTGTTTTCTTGGTTTCCCCGTGTCTCTTGGTTTCATTGTGTCTCATAGTTTCCCTGTGTCTTCTTGGTTCCCTTGTGTCTCTTGGTTTCCCTGTGCCTCTTGGTTTCCTTGGATATTCTTGATTTCACTGTGACTCTTGGTTTCCCTGCGTCTTCTTGATTTCCCTGTGTCTCTTGTTTTCCCCTTGTCAATTGGTTTCCTTGTGTCTTCTTGGTTTCCCTGTGTCTCTTGGATACCCTGTGTCTTCTTGGTTTCCCAATGCCTCTTGGTTTTCCTGTGTCACTTGGTTTCCCTGTCTCTCTTGGTTTTCCTGTGTCATTTGGTTTCACTTTGCCTCTTGGTTAACGTATGTCTTCTTGTTTTCCCTGTGTCTTCTTTGTTTCTTTGTGTCTGTTGGATTCCCAGTGTCACTTGGTTTCCCTCTGTTGCTTGGTATCCCTGTGTCTGTTGGTTTCCCCATGCCTCTTGGTTTCCCTTTGCTAAATGGTTTCCATATGTCTCTTGGTTTCCCCATGTCTTCTTGGTTTTCTTGTGCCACTTTTTTCCCTGTGCCTTCTTGGTTTCCCTGTTTCTTCAAGGTTTCCGTGTGTCAATTGGTTTCACTCTGCTCCTTGGTTTCCCTATGTCTTCTGGCTTTCCCTGTGTCATTTGGTTTCCCTGACTCTTGAATTCTCTGTGTCCCTTGGTTCTCTGTGTCTCTTGTTTTCCTTGTGTCACTTGCTTTCCCAGTGTCACCTGGTTTCCCTGTGTCACTTGGTTTTCCTGTGTGCCTTGCTTTCCTTGTGTTTCTTGGTTTCACTATGTCTTCTTGTTTTCCCTGTGTCACTTCGTTTCCCTACGTTTTCTTGGTTTCCTTGTGTGTCTTGGTTTTCCTGTGGTTCTTGGTTTCCCTGTGTCTCTTGATTTGCCTGTCTCTTGGTTTCCCTGTGTCACTTGCTTTCCCTGTGCCACTTGGTTTCCCTGTGTCTTTTTGTTTTCCCTGTGTCTCTTGGTTTCCTTGTGTTTCTTGGTTTCACTATGTCTTCTTGTTTTCCCCGTGTCACTTCGTTTCCCTACGTCTTCTTGGTTTCCTTGTGTGTCTTGGTTTTCCTGTGCCTCTTGGTTTCCCTGTGTCTCTTGATTTGCCTGTCTCTTGGTTTCCCTGTGTCTCTTGTTTTCCCTGAGTCACTTGGATTCCCTGTGTCTTCTTGTTTTCCCTGTGTCTTCCTGGTTTCCCTATGTTACTTGTTTTCCCTGTGTCTTCTTGGTTTCCTGTGTCTCTTATTTCCCTGTGTCTCTTGGTTTACCTGTGTCATTCATTTTCCCTGTGTTCTTAGATTCCCTGTGTCTCTTGGTTTCCCTGTGTGTCTTGGTTTCCCTGTGCCACTTGGTTTCCCTGTGTCTTTTTGTTTTCCCTGCGTCTCTTGGTTTCCTCGTGTTTCTTGGTTTCACTATGTCTTTTGTTTTCCCCGTGTCACTTCGTTTCCCTACGTCTTCTTGGTTTCCTTGTGTGTCTTGGTTTTCCTGTGCCTCTTGGTTTCCCTGTGTCTCTCGATTTGCCTGTCTCTTGGTTTCCCTGTGTCTTCTTGTTTTCCCTGTGTGTCTTGGCTTCCCTGTGTCTTCCTGGTTTCCGTATGTCACTTGCTTTCCCTGTGTTCTTGGTCCCTGTGTCTCTTGTTTCCATGTGTCTCTTGGTTTACCTGTGTCATTCATTTTCCCTGTGCCTCTTGATTTCCCTGTGTTCTCAGAATCCCCGAGTCTCTTGGTTTCCCTGTGTCTCTTTGTTTCCTGTGTCACTTGTCTTCTCTGAGTCTTGTTGGTTTCCCAGTGTCACTTGTTTTTCTGTGTCACTTTGTTTCCCTGTGTCACTTGGTTTCTGTCTGACATCTTGGTTTCCCTGTGTCTTTTTGTTTTCCCCATGTCTCTTGGTGTCCCTGTGTCAGTTGGTTTCCCTGTGTCAATTGGTTTTCCTTGTCTCTCAGTTTCTCTGTCTTCTGGTTTCCCTGCATCACTTGGTTTCCCTGTGTCTGGTTGTTTTCCTTGTGTCTTTTGTTTTCCCTGTGCCTCTTGGTTTCCCTGTGTCACTTGGTTTCCCTGTGCCTCTTGGTTTCCTTGTGTCTTCTTGTTTTCCTAGTGTCTCTTGGTTTTCCTGTGTTTTCTTGGTTTCCCTGTATCATTTTGTTTCCCTGTATCACTTGGTTTCCTGTGTCTTCAGTGTTTCCCTGTGTCTTCATGGTTTTGCTATGTCATCACAGTTTAAATGTGTGTCTTGGTTTCCCTGTGTCACTTGGTTTCCCTCTTCTGGTTGGTTTCCCCGTGTCCTTTTGTTTTCCCTGTGTCTTGTTGTTTTCCCTGTGTCTTCTTCGTCACTGTGTGTCACTTGGTTTCCACGTTTCACTTGGTATCCCTATGTCTCTTGGTTTCCCTGTGTCACTTGGTTTCCCTATGTCACTTGTTTTTCTGTGTCACTTAGTTTCCCTGTGTCTCTTGTTTACCCCATGTCTTTTGGTTTGCCTTTGTCAATTGGTTTCCCTGTGCCTTTCGGTGTCCTTGTGTCTCTTTGTTTACACATGGCTCTTGGTCTCCCTGTGCCACTTTGTTTCCCTGTGTCTCTTGGTTTCCCTGTGTCATTTCATTTCCCTATGCCTCTTGGTTTCCTTGTTTTCCCTCTGTCACTAGGTTTCCCTGTGTGCATTGTTTTCCCCGTGTCTCTTGGTTTCCTTGTTTTCTCTCTGTCACTTGGTTTCCCTGTGTCACTTCATTTCCCTGTGCCTCTTGGTTTCCTTGTTTTCCCTCTGTCACTTGGTTTCCTTATGTCACTTGGTTTCCCCGTGTCATTTGGTTTCCCTGTGCCTTTTAATTTCCATGTCTTCTTGTTTTCCTTTTGTCTCTTGGTTTCCCTGTGTCTTCTTTGTTTCCTTGTGTCTCTTGGTTTCCCTGTGTCTTCTTTGTTTCCCTGTCTTCTTGTTTTCCTTGTGTCCCTTGGTTTCCTTGTATCTTCTTGTTTTCCCTGTGTCTAAAAGCGAATGCTGGGTTGGTTAACAAGACTCCAAGTTGCTACTGTGTGCTTCTCATGTAGCCCTCCTGACTTAAATTTCTTAGATCCTTATTTCATATTTATGTACATGCATTATAACCACTGTCACCGGGCCACAGCCTATTTGCAGTTAAATATATTATCACTAATGTTATTATTACTCTTCCTAAAATTAAAGAAACAGTTCAGTTAATGACATAAATATTCAAAATGTGTCACAACTTGGTTCTGGGCCAAACACACACAAAAGACTTTTAATCACAGCTTGATATAATTCAGCACAGTAATACTGTTATTCACTATACATAGCTTCCTTCTCCTAAAACTACGTATCTTGTTCGTAACAACAATAAATGCTTCATACTACATCACTGATCAAAGAACTGAGAGTTTTACAATTACAGAGGGGATCACATTTCAAAAGGCAGTCAATAATTAACATTTAAAAACAACCTGTATTGACATTATTCACATATGCAAATGCGTGTTAAAAACACCCCATAAAATTTCATTTTGTATATTCAGGTAACAAGAAAATTCACCACATTTTTAAGACACGCTGCATAATGTCTATCATATTTTCCGATTTCATCTTTTTGGTCAAATAATATTAATGTTTTTCATAAATCATGCACTAAAATTTAATCACCAATGCGATTGTTTAGGTTAAACAGTTCATAAGAAACCACAAGACATTCACATGCAAGGCAGTCTAATGTTTCAAAGCTTTTTCCCCTTCACACAATTTCTGATCAAGGAATGTCTTCTTAAACTGCTGCAGTCGGTAAATGCCTTATTGCATAACTTACAACTGTAAGGTTTCTCACCGGTGTGGGTAACAAAATGCCTCTTCAAAGTACTGCTGTCTCTGAAACCCTTACTGCACACTTTGCACATGTATGGAGTCTCACCTGTGTGAATTTGAGAATGTCTCTTATAGGTTGTGATATCGGTGAATCTTTTGTTACATATCTTACACACATATGGCCTGTCCCCAGTATGCGTCAAGGAATGCCTCTTGAGGTTACTATTGAACGTAAACCCCTTACCACATACATTACAAATGTACGGTTTTTCACCAGTGTGTACCACAGCATGTGTTTTTAGAGCACTAATATGATTAAAAATTTTATTACATACATCACAACTAATGACCCTAGCTCCAGCATGAATCAGCATATGTTTCTTCAATGTCTTCATGGAATGAAATCCTCTGTTGCATTTCTCACATATGTATGGTCTTTCACCAGTGTGTAGAAATGAGTGTTCTGTCAACTTGCTCAGTACCTTGAACCGTTTTCCGCACTCCCCACATATAAAATACGTGTTCTTATTGTCCACACACACCGCTTGGCTGTGCTGAAGTGATGATGCCAGACCACTGCTACTTGCTGGTGATGCTTCATTCTGATGGTTCAGTTCAGTGCTACACATCAGAGAGGTTTCGTTAATAAACGTACGCTGAATTACACAGAACATCAATTATAGGACAGCAGAAGCAATACCTTCACTAGCTTCATTTACAAACAAAACATTCTATGGCTGTGACAATAACTGTAAAGCAGCAGAAGCAGTACAACTGACAGCACAACAAAAAGTAAGGTAACAAACACCCCAAGTCTTTGGCTGCCTTTGCCTGGCATGCGATTTGCAACAGATGCCAACGTGATGCAAACTATCTCCTCCTGGCTACAGACACTTAACATACATTTCTGCTATGCTAGAATACATTCATTGGTGCCACAGAGATACAAATGTTCAAATGGCAGTGGTGGCTGTGTGGAGGTCTGGTGTGTATCATCTGCTACCCATGTGCCATGTAATAACCCTTTGACACCGGAATTAAATGCCCCCGTGCAATGCTGCCTGCCGGAATTTTTTAATGGGGATTTTAAATTTTTACACTTACTCTTAGAAAAAAAAAAAGCGTATCTCATAGACATTTCCTTCAAATTTAATGAAATAAAATTTTGCACTCTGTTTATGAATTGGTTAATCCAGGAAAAAAATGTTCACCTATTTTTATAATAAATTTAGGCCTGTGAATCGCATGCATTATATAAAATGTGGTGTAAATAGTTCATTACTCACATAATTCTGGTTTCTGCAGAAGGTATGTGGCACCTTGGATCGCTGTTTTATCATAACACACATTATTCACAATGAGGGTGATTTACAAATTTCTGTGATATTCCTCGAAACAAGGCACCACGCACAGGCCCACATCACATCTGGTGCACTTATAGACTGTTCGCTTTCTTTGGCTGCGAGAAGAACACAGACGGCACCGGAGATGTGTGAAAGATTTCGCTGGCCAGCGTTTACTATGATGACTCTCAAGCCACAAAACATTTGTTGCAGCTGCACTTGGTCTTCCAACCAATGTGGAGGTGGGGCGATCTTGGCTCTTTCCAGCTTCCTCAATCAAATTCCTCACCAGAAGGAGCCTGAAATCTTGGTGGGTATATTTAGCCCCACATGAAAATAACGGTATCCTACTGTTGAGTACTGTTAGCCCCAGAAGGTGTGAAAATAACTTCGTGGTCCACTTGAAGGTACGTTGACACATCAAATAGCTGTTAGCCATATGATCAGAAATGTCGACATAACGCATGTGTTGGTTGTATCGTTCCACGATGTGAGGTTTCATGGGGCGGTTGCTGTCATAAAAATTTCCTTCTGCTGGCAGAGGGTCCATGTCAGTCAGCACGTAAACTTCTCGTCTGTCCTTCCGAACTAATGTGGTCAAACCTCCCCTAGTCCTCACCCATACGTCACCCCTTTTCAATTTCAGTTGTTTTGGTCCAAGTCACTGGGCATGTCTCCTGTTGGGCCGCACTGTCCCGCAAGAATTTATCTTACGTCTGTCCAAATCATCAAAAAGTCTGGGGGACGAAAAGAAATTGTCCATAAATATTTTGTGTCCTAAGTCTTCAACTCTGCTAGTCAAATGTCTAACAGTTGTGCGTGTTGCAGTCATGTCGTCAGTGGCGAAGCGTGAGTCTACCCAAGTACACTCTCATGTCATACGCATACTCTGATTCATCGCACAGATTGTAAATTTTGATGCTGAAACATTTTCTCTGGAATGTACTGCATGAAGATAACCCTTCCCTTGAATTTTACAATTACCTTGTCCACTGCCAAATGCTCCGAGGGGTTGTAGAATTTAGCATAAGCCTCATTCAACTTGTCAAAGAGAGTCCTTAGTTTCCACAGTCGGTCATATTCTTCGCCTTCGTCAGGTCTCTGTGAATTGTCTGCAAAATGCAGAAATCGCAGTATGTGTAAAAATCGTGGCATGGTCTCACCGTAAAACAGATTGTGTAGCTGTCCAGGTCTCGACCAGTAGTCATGTAGTGTGTCTTTCAATTCGTGTGCCATCTGCAGAGCTAAGGCAACGAAAGTCTTCATGTCTGGCACCGTAATATCAGGCAGTAGGTGGCTAGGTCCAGCTTGTCTGTCTAAGTGTTGCTGGTAGTACACGTTGGTCTGTTTAACCAGCAGATGAAAAATTTCTGTGAAAAACAACATCAACACAGACAGTGGTGAGCTGTCTGTGTTGATGTGTGGAGCCTCCCTTTTTTTCACACCTTTTGCTGGGCTGACAAAAGGATGAATATTTGTGTTCCTTCCTTGAGGCGGGGGGACCGCGGTAGCACAGTGGTTAAGGTGCTGCGCTACAAATCGGAAGGTCACTGGTTCGATCCCAGCTGGTGTCAGTGGATTTTTCATTGACATAAAATCCTTCTGATTGCACTATGACCCTGGAGTCGACTCAGCCTCTAACGGAAATGAGTACCAGGAGTATTTCCTGGGGGTAAAGACGGCCGGTACGTAAGGCTGACAACCTACCACCATCCTGTGCCGCTGTCACGAAATCTGGGAGCCTTAACTTCCTGAAACCCTCTGGGCCTGTTCAGGCCTGTAATGGGACTGCTTTACCTTTACCTTGAGGCGGTCCCCAGGTTGGTAATCCACCACTTGTTGCTGCCTGTGTTTCGATATCTGCTGAGGGTTGTTGTTGTTGTTGTTGTTGATCCTCTTCTTCTTCTTCCTCCTCTTCAAAATCGTTTTCAAAATCACTAGCCTCAGAACCTGATTCAGAGTCGGTGTCAGCACCCAGAATTTCACTGATACCTTCCTCGTCAAGTGTTTATTTTTTTTCCACACCACTGCGATAGACACGTACAACGGACTGCTTTGTTTACACTCCTCTGTAGGTCTGGCACAGTTCAGGAACCTAATGCAGCTTACATATGAACGTCTTCTACAGTGATGACAAAACAGATCTAAAGCTACGATGTAACTTCATATGAATTTCCAGCTATTCGAGGGTGCCCAAGATGATGTTATTAGATTGCATGTTACTACCCCATAACCCCTACAGATTACCCCAGCACTACAAGAGACATGTGTGTGGGCCCTTCTGTAGCTGTAAATATCAAGTTTTGTGGATATCTCCGATTTTTGAGCATTAGTTTTGTCTGAATTATATGGGTACAGTACGCCACTGACAACCTTTCTGGTCAACGACTAGTGTTCATTTCATAGGCCAGTGTTGATATTTCAACCCACAGTGAACCCCAGAGCAAGCTATATTGAAAGCGAGCGTGTCAGAACCATATTAGTCAGCTGGGAAAAAGAAGCAGTTACGGGAAGTGGCGACATATATATCGGTGTCTGGGAGGGGTTTAGGAGGTGGAGGGGGTATAATCTGGCCCTTGAATGAAAGCCTGACCTTCAAGAGTCCAGATGCATAGTGATCCACAGCAGTTAACCGAATAGGAGTTAACAAAATTCCTCCAAATTTTGATACACTGTTTGCAGCCACTTTAGTGGCCGTTCGGCGTTAAAGGGTTAAGCAGGGTTCTCAACATCAAGAATGTTTTTTACCTTATTTCTTGAAATTTCTCTGTAGATGTTTCACCCAAATCAGGGTATCAGGATTCCACTGCGGTGTAGTTGAGGCCTTAAATCTTCTGTGATGTTATGCACCAAAGGTTGGTAGTTATTTACAGAACAGTCTATTGAAATGCCAATAAACAACCACCAAACTACAATGAGTAACATCCAAGAAATGCAAAGGCATCAGGTGCAGAATATCTAGCAACATCTCATGTCATATAACACTTAAATGTTATTTAAGCACCAATGCAAGGATTAATGCTTGGGATGACAGAGATGGCAACAAAAAGAACCACTTGCCCAAGAACCACAGTCCGGCACTCACTGCAGTTGAAACAGGTGAGTGTTCAGCTTTGTCTTCCATATTCTAAAATTTCAAATAGCAGGAGGTGACAATACACTGGCCAGGACAAGTAAACAGCCAAGTTACAAATTTATATAACTATGGAACACAGCAACATAGAGATTACTCAAAAGAAATGATTTGACAGAATTCATTCCACTGTGCTTCAGGCTTACGATAGAAACACTCGCAATGGTCAGCCAAACACAACTCTATTACGATAGCTACATGGTCAAAAATCAACTGTCAGGCTAGTTACACAACTTACTCCATGGTGCAGAGTCCTGCTTGAGCAGCTAACTGGTTTGCAGCTAGTCAAGAAATTCCCCGCATTTCACAGAACCCAAAGGTTCATTACCGCACTCACAAGCGTCCGCCACCTGTCTCTATCCTGGGCCTGCCCAATCCAGTCCATATACCCACATTCCACCTCCTGGAGATCCATCCTAATATTATCCACCCATCTACGCCTAGGTCTCCCCAGTGGTCTCCTTCCCTCCAGTTTCCCCAACAAGACCCTATACACGCCCCTCTCCTCACCCATATGCGCCACATGCCCAGCCCATCTCATTCTTCTTGATTTTATCACCCGCACAATATTGGGTGAGGAATACAAATCATTCAGCTCCTTGTTATGCAATGTCCTCCATTCCCATGTTACCTCGTCCCTCCTAGATCCAAATATTCTCAACACCAACTGTTCAAACAAAAAGTAAACACTCTCAGTGCTACCGCACCCACCATCCAGTACAGACGTCTGTATGCTCTGATGGTTCTAGTGTCCTCTTAGAACTGTGGCTAGGTATCACCACTACCCCAAGCACTGATGTAGGTTACAATACACCAGCCTATATCACAGAAGCAATCAGGCACAGCACGTTGATGTTCAGGTGTTTAGTGCCTGAGACACAATCAGCTTGGGTCACTGGGAATACCGACATATGGTCGAATTCGCATGTTCACTTCTGCCATGTCCATCATTAAAATACAGCTAAAAAAAATATCATATGATTTTCCTATGCCTGACTTACAGATTAAATGATCAGGAGTGGAAATAATCTTGCTAAAAATATCAGCATGAAGTGTAACCATTGTTTAATACTGGTGAATGCTTCAAGCAATGTATGTAGCCAGTAATTAAAATGCTTTTGTCATCCAGGGAGGGAGGGCATTTTAATTCCATGATGCCACCAACTGATAAGATAATACAGCACTGAGCACAAGTTAATGAAATGTGAGCATGTAGCATAATGCTCTCAAACAGGCCTTCATCACAGCAAACAAAAGAAATTCCTCAGCACACCTGCCCACCATAACACTTGCCTGGACATATCAGGCCACATTGTGGTGTATCAATCAGTAACCAGTAATTGGGACACACCAGCCCACATCACAGCACACCAATCCCTACCCAGTAACCTGGACACACCAGCCCACATCACAGCACACCAAACCCTATCCAGTAACCTGGACACACCAGCCCACATTACAGCACATGAATCCCCATCCCATAACCAGGACACACCAGCCCATATCACAGCACACCAATCACCAACCAGTAACCTACTCACACCAGCCCACATCACAGCACACCAATCCATATCCAGTAACCTGGACACATCAGCCCACATCACAGCACACCAAACACTATCCAGTGACCTGTACATACCAGTCCACACCTGTGCACACTAATCACTATCCAGTGACCTGTACATACCAACCCACACCTGTGCACACCAATCACTATCCAGTGACCTGTACATACCAGCCCACACCTGTGCACACCAATCACTATCCAGTGACCTGTACATACCAGCCCACACCTGT
>Ga0123353_10016276_pt1 | contig 10862 bp, 6 predicted proteins | sample TergutLab28metaG_3_FD_92763 | JGI IMG/M metagenome (GOLD analysis project Ga0123353, IMG submission 92763) | Labiotermes labralis P3 segment gut microbial communities from Petit-Saut dam, French Guiana - Lab288 P3 | ecosystem: Host-associated > Arthropoda: Insects > Digestive system > Gut ... | reverse complement strand
GGGGTGGGGGGGGGGGGGGGGGGGGGGGGGGGGGGGGGGGGGGGGGGGGGGGGGGGGGGGGGGGGGGGGGGGGGGGGGGGGGGGGGGGGGGGGGGGGGGGGGTGGGGGAGTGCCTAGCGAAAGAACAGAGGAACAATATGGGCCGGGATGAAAAACCGAATTCGCGTGTGTTAGGAAAAGAATAATAAGATTTAAGGAAAAAAATCTCTGAGCTTGTAATCTCATCCCTTCCAACCCCTCTCCCCCAACCCCCTTCATCCCAACAGGAGTAAGAAATTCGCAGCACGTGCCCCTATTACACGACTTTACAGGGACTGTAGCTAACTTTGTTTCTTTGGGCCTCAGAATCTTTTCGTTGGATTTAAGTGTGCTTGTTACACTCTTCCATGAACAAAGTTGATGGAAGTGTTGCCCATAAGCCGTTAAAACTGATATTATTGTTATTATTATTATTATTATTATTATTATTATTATTATTATTATTACCATCATCATCTCTTGTATGCAGGGTATTTACACTTATATTACTGAGGCAAACTATGTCCCTAGGGAATACAGTGTTGCAGCTATTCTGTTGTTTCTATTCATGGTGCTTATATCGTTACTTGCAGTGTTGAATCTATTGTATTTTTGCACTAGTACTTTCCGAATTATGTGTGCGATGCCCAATATGGCTGTTTTCTGTAGTTCCTTGACTTCATGTTTTCCTGGTATGTTGCTCACATATTTTCTGAATGACTTTGAAATAATCCCAGTCGCCCCTATTATTACTGGTATTACTTTTGTTTTTACATTCCACATGCACTGTATTTCTATTGTAAGGTCTTTATATTTTAGAATCTTGTCGGCTTCTTTATTATTATTATTATTATTATTATTATTATATTTATCACCTAAATGCAGGCTATTTACAATTACATACCTGAACCTAACCATGTTTCTAGGGAATGTAGTGTTGCAGCTGTTCCGTATTTACAATTTGTGCTACAAGTAATGTTATTTCGCCCGTGAAATATGTTTTGTACTCTTACATTAGCTTCCTTACGTCCTTCCGGCCGCACTATGACCTGGGGTTGACTCAGCCTCTAAAAGAAATGAGTAACAGGTATATTTCCTGGGTGGTAAAGGCGGCCGATGCGTAAGGCTGACAACCTTAGCACCTTCATGTACCGATTGTCATGAAATCTGAGAGCCTCAACCTACTGGAACCCTCTGGGCCTGTCCAGGCCTGTAATGGGATTGCTTTACCTTTACCTTTACTTTCACATCAGCACTTCCCGTAGTATGTGTGCAGTGCCCAATATGGCTGTTGACGGCAGTTCCCTAATTTCGTGCTCTCCCTTATTTTGTTCAGGTTTTTTCTGAGTGATTTGGAAATTGTTCCAGACGCCCTTATTATTACTGGTATCACTTTTGCTTTCACATTCCACATGCGTTGAATTTCTATTGTTGAGGTCTGTGTATTGAAATCTTCTCGGCTTTTTTCGTTATTACATTTCTGTTTTCAGGAATTGCAACATCTATTAACATGCTTGTTCCTTTTTCATTATCGCGGATCATGATATCCGGTTCATTGTTAAGAATGGTTCTGTCGGTTTGCAGTAGTTTATTCTGTAATGTGGTTATCTTACCTTCATGACTTGTTCTACCAACTGCGGTACATGGTCCTGCCAGTGTTTGTTGTCTAATTTTACTCCTAGTTCCTTGTACATGTTAAATTGTAGCCGAGCCACACTCCATCCTGTCTCTTTGTGTACTGTTTTTTGCGCTGTTGGTCAGACTGGTGTAATGTGGTCCACTGTCTCGTCAGACAGTTCAGATAGTCTGAATTTGCTGTATTTTTTAATTTTTATAACATTTATTATTATCACCATCATTGTTATCATCTTTATCATCATTTGTTCTTAAGTGTAATTCTCGATTTTTTAATATCTTGATTTTTGTACCGTGCATATTGTATAATTTATTATTTAGAACAACAAATACACAATATATTAACAATGTCTGTATCGTAAAGTATTCCTACATATTTAGATGTATTTACTTCGTTTTGAGGGAATGTCTTTCTCATATACGCTAAAGTTAGCTTTAACTTATTAATTTTATTGATTTTGTAACTTTACTTATATTGTAACTTAGGCGTATATGAAAAGAGACTCCCTGAAGATGTAGGCCTAAACACATCGAAACACGTAGGAGTACTTTGCGATACAGACTGTATTGTTAATGTAGTGTCCAATTGTTGGTCTAAATAATAAATCGCTTTTTGACTCTTATTGACGTGAATTTATGCTAATGATTACGGTGCAAAAGAAGCTTTGGTTGGAACGTTCTGTTGCGAACGGGTACCATAATGGCCGTGGGATTTGAGGTTCTTTAGTGGCGATGAGTCGATACTCGACGGCAGTCGGGGAAGTACCTTGTAGTATTGCTGTGAATGTTGTACTGAAACTGCTGTGAACAGGTACCCGTAACTTATTCGGTTTACGTCTGCAAGTTGGCTGCACTGACGCGAAGGGATCCGAAAGCAGTACCATGTACCAGACTGCACCACATCACTTCTGAACGGCTCAAAACCTTGTCCTGGTGTTCTGTTCATCTCCAGTGACAACGCATAATGCAGCTACGTGTTTCCGGTACTGCAGGTGAAGCTGAGTAAGAGCGTACGATATATGAATCAGTTTTGTGCCCTGTGTGACCGACCCCATCAAGCGGAGTCATCTTGAGTACTTAATAGCTCTTTCGAGAAGAAATTTCCTGTAGTTTGTACAACCTGAGTGTTCATTACCGCCCTCGCAGAAGCCAGGAACCTGTCACTATCTTAAGCCTCATGAATACATTCCTTATCCCTTCTTCCTATACCTTTAAGATCCATTCTAATATTATCATTAGGTCTTCGTACTTGTCTCTGTCATATATATTTTTTTTTGTGTGTGCGTGTGTGTGTGTGTGTATTTATCGTCCCTGTCTCGTGCTTGCTACATGTCTTGCCCATCTGATCACGCTAATTATATATTTGTGTGCGGTGCAAATCATGTAGCTCCTCATTGCGCAGCTTTCTCGATTTTTCTGGCACTCTCCCTCCTCTCATATCCAAATATTGCCCTCAACACCCTGTTCGGGAAAAAGAAACCTTAAGTGTATGCCATTTCATTAATGCTGGGTTTCGTAGCTTTTTCTTACCCGCGTCCCAGAGTAGGCCAGTGACATTTTCTCGCCAGCCCAGCAGTAACCAATAAGCGGGCGCTTATAAAAATCATAAATCAGAGCACATAATGTGACGTGTTAATGACGTCATGAAAACAACATGAAAGCGTGTTTTATATCATCAGAATCTTTGTTTCGTGTTTCACTCAGAACGTCTTTGCGACCCATAGGTTGAAAAAAGGTTGCCTTGAGCTTAGAGGCCAAGTTCCACACCCATATAAAACATGAGGCAGTATTGTGGATCGTATTTATAGCTAGCGGGCGGGAAGTTAAGGCTATAATGTATTATGTCTTATGTGACCATTCTATACAGGCATTGTGCAGTGAAAATCAGTATTCAGTATATATCGATCGACAGCAATGTTGGGGTGATTGATTGCTATATTGCATTACTAATGGTAATCTCTCAAGATGGCCATGTGCGCCATGCGCGTCGCTGCCAGAACGAAGGTGAATCGGGAAGGTTGCCGACATCTTTCACGACATGTGTCTGATCTCAAAAATGTAACCAATTAACGTAAGGGTCAAGTTTTTCCTATCCACACCCTGAAGGCATATAGGGGGACTGGAGGTATAGCTCCACTCATTCTTAACCTCGGTAATAGCTGGAGATGAGGGGTTAACTTCTACCCCGGCCACTTCCCAGTACCGGTATCCATTGAATATGAAGGTGAGTGGGATGTTCTCGAGACGAGAAAAATCTTTTGCCTCTACCGGGATTCGAACACCTGACCCATCCCGTGACGTTGTATGCGACCCCCCCCCCCAACCAACTAATTAACTTTACAATATTTTGATAATGTCATACCGTGTGTTTTGGCAAACTGAAACTAAAATTTCGGAGGAATATATTGCCTCCATCTTCAGAGTCTGATGTGATGATGACGGCAGTACGTTTATGCAGAAAATTGGTACCACACTACAAGGCGTGACATGTCATGTAACTTTGACCTTAATACTCAGCACCACGAGAACTCAGGTCTGAGTCCTTTGATGACCATTACGTCTTTAAAGCATGTGCACTGATTTTGTTTCACGTCTCACTGGCGGAATGGCAGGTGCCACTTGGTCTTCTTTAATCATGAGATTTAATTCGGCGATATGATCTTCGATATAGTCACCACTGTTTATTATTATTGACCACCGGCACCAGCACCTTGAACTCGCAAACTGACAGTCGTTTATCTCGTCTGGACCCCAGTTGGACCGTTGCGACACAAACAAAGAAGAGGAAAATGTACCGGAAGTTTCATTATCGTGTTCGCAAGGCGCCGGTACTGGACTCCGTTCTTAACCAGATGAACTGAAACCACAACCTCACTTCCTGCTGGTCATTACCAATTTAAATATTTCCTGCCCATTACAAGGGTCTTGTACCTCTTGAAGGGCCGTGCTTTGTTTTGGGTGGTTTGGCGTTAGCCTCTCTCTGCGGAGGCCCGGTACAGTATAGGCAGTCTTTGCAGTAAGGTTCAGCTGGGAACTGACCTTTCCATCTTTCATGTAATTTTCATACTCTTTCAGAATGACGTATGATGCTTTAATAATAATAATAACATAAATTTTCTATTCTTTATTGACGTACTGTATGAATTCATATGGTCAGTAACGGAAATGGCCCAGTATACAAACAACGAAGAACAATAAACAGGACACATAATACAAGAACAGAAATCATACAAACGATACTTGAATAATTCATCGGGATACTTTACGTTGTTCAACTAAGAATAATATGAATGTGAAGTTTTCCGTTGTGAATAATAATAATACATATTACAAAGGACGACAAACAAGACGCATAATGAAACACAAACATAACATACAAAGAATATTTAACTAATTTATTAGGACACTTTACGTTATTGAACTAAGAATAATATCAAGCAAGTGTGACGGTTTTATTTGTGAATAATAATAATAATAATAATAAGTAGAAACAAGTCAAGGAGGCAAGGTAACCATATTGTGGAATCAACAAGTACAAACTGACACAACTATCCGCAATAACAAACCAGGCATTATAATCCGTGATAATGAAAACGGAACATGTATGTTAATAGACGATGCAATCTCAGGAGACAGAAATGCGATTAAAAAGGACGCCGAGAAGATTCTAAAGTATGAAGATCTTACAATATAAATACAGCGCATGTGGAATTTAAAAACAAAGGTAATACCAGTAATAATAGGGGCGACTGGGACTATTTCAATATCATTTAGAAAATACGTGAGCAACATACCAGGAAAACATTAAGTCAAGGAACTACAGAAAACAGCCATATTGGGCACTGCACACATACTTCGGAAAGTACTAATGTAAAAGTACAATAGACTCATCACTGAAACTAACGATATAAGCACAATGAATAGTAACAACAGAATAGCTGCAACACTGTATTCCCTAGAGACATAGTTTGTCTGAGAAATATAAGTATAAATACACTGCATGAAAGAGATGATTATGATGATGATGATGTTATAATAACACAGTACAATAAACAGGACGCATAATGCAAGAAGTAGAAGACATACAAAAGATACTTAAATCATTCGTGTGAAAACTTCACGTTATTGAAGTAAAAGTAATATGAGATACAAATTTGACGATTTTCATCTGAAATAATAATAATAATAATAATACACTGTTGTTATTTTTATTAATATAATAATGTAATTTTTTATGTTTTTTAATCACCATAACTGTTATCATTAATCTTGTCATCACAAAATCCTCTTTATTATTGTCGTCATTAATGATAATTTTTATCATTATTACGACCGTCGGTCCGCCGTAACTTCACGAGAGAGTAACATAAATATCACATCGCCAGCCACGAAGGAACCGGACGTGACCGGCATGGCTGGTCTACTGCAATTGAGGCTGTGCCATGCCATTAGATCTAATACGAGTACAGCAAGACAACGGTGTCCACAGCTTAAACATACGGAATCCGCCATAAAGAACAGCGGGATTAACTCTGCGTGTATCGCGTGACTTGCATTCAGACGGTCTTCGAATCGACCCCAGTGAGTAGAAACGTTTCTTAGATGTAAGCGGTCTCTATCTAAGGGCTGGTGCTGCAGTCTCACGCGTAATCTGGCGGTATACTGCTCTACTTAAGTAAGTCTATGACATAAAAAAAAAATTCAAAAGCAGCAACAGTCTCTATTTAGAAAACCAATAAACTTGCCGTGATAAAGTTAGCGAGTCTCCTGCCCTCCTCTGCTAAATTCATACGTTCACTTGCTGTTGGATTCCTATTCGGCGAAACAAATTTTATGCTGCGAACCGCAGATTGTAAATTGTGTTGAATGCTGAGGAGGACATAGTTTCAAAGTTCTTGATATTCTTCATAATTTTCAGGAACAAATCGTGAGCTAATGAAAAGAGGAACCGTAAAAGTGTTGGGTTGGTTCTCTGCGTACAGCCGTAGTTGCTGTTGTCTTGTTTATACAGCAGCACATAATTTCCTTTTGTTAGATATGTGTAGTGCATGCAGCAGGAAAACAGCTACTGTTGTCAGGTGTGTACAGCAGGAAAACAGCTACTGTTGTCAGGTGTGTACAGCTGCACATCCATCCCAAAATCCTGTATATCTTTTCGACAGCCTGTTCACCCGTATCGCTGTGTCCGTCCATTTGTCCATCCTTCTGTCTACATGTTTCCACCGATCTGCCTCTCAGTATCTCCGTCAGTCTGTGTTCTGTCATATTGGTCTAATGATGGTTACTGACAAAGCTTATACACTTCCATTTCCATCCGTCGAATTCTACATCTGTTGGCCTGTAGTGCTCATCTACCATTTTCTGTTCCGTTTTACCACAAAGTAACTTCGGAAACACTTTAAAAAGAAATGGCCCAGACCTGCCGCGGGGACCAATTTAGCCTCGTACTCAGTAGGAACTTCGGGCACTTCCCGGTCCCGAAGCGCTTACTGAATCTAGGTGACCGGTCACCCTTATGTAGTTCTGGGGTTAATAGTGAATGGTGCTGTGCTACTTCCTCGTAAGACTTTATAGTATGCACAGGGATGGCTTGACCTTAACCTCTACCCTCACGTTTACAAAAGAATAAAGAGTTGTGTATCTGCAGGTCATATTTGTCCATCTGCCTGTCGGCGTGTGACGCAGTATCAGCAGTCGGCCATAACACAAATGTTTAAAATTGGAAACTCAAAAGTTTCGCTAAAAGCTTGCGGGAAATCCTGATTTTCTTCCGATGGTCCTGAAATAAATTCTAGTTTACTTAAGGCCATTTAGTGGATGTTTAAACCGCCAATAACACGTTATAAGCACACCACAATTAAGTTTAGTATCATGTCAGAAGTCTTCGTGATTTTGCGTTACTTCACGGATACACCATGCCCAAAGGTTTTCTTTCGTTCAGTTTGTCTAAAAATTTTCCCTTTTCCTACGTAAGTGCGTACGTATACGCGGGTATTTTAACCCACATTTACATAGCAGTAGCAAGGGCCCGTTTACGCATGCGCTGTGTTTCACAGAATGTCCATAAAGAGCTACAGACTGCGCAGTTTAATACAATGTTCTGATGCCCTTGATCCTGTACCTTCCACGTGGGCTGATTTTGAAACCTGTGACATGTTCTGGGAATTCTGCTCAAAGCAGTTAATCGCACAAATGTTCACTCACAATTCACCCTCCCTCCCCACCCCATCCCTACTCACCCCCACTCTCCCACCCCACCCCCCACCACCACCCGCTCCTACATGGAATTCGGTAGGAACGTGATGGAAGATAAAGTAATCCCTGTACAGGCGTGGACAGGCCCAGAGAGTCCCAGGAGGTTGAGGCTTCCAAATTTCAAGACATTCAGCACATTAAAACTGGTAAGTTTCTAAGCCCTTGACCCCCGAAGAAATATTCCTGGTACCCATTTCTTTTAGGGACTGTGTTTTCACCTAGGTCGTAGTGCGGCCGGAAGGATTATGTCGATGAAATATTTCATTTAAACCATTTGGAATCGAACCCGCGACATCCCGGGTTGCAGCGCAGTGCCTGAACCATCTGTGTCACTGCTTGCCCGGGTGTAATTAGTAAAATTACATAAGTAAATACGCTGCCTGTGAAAAATTCAGAAATTTGTAGTGTTGCAGTTGGTGGTATATATAATAACCATCGTGGCGTATACGATTTCATTCTTGCGCAGTTATTGCGGTCTAAAGTTCGCGTAATGTGCTCGGCGCACGTGCGCAGTGGTACACTTTAGACTAGACAGTTCTTAACGTTTTCAACCTGTCTTAACCCCATAAGCAAAAAAGAACTTAGAAAACGCAAAACACGGTCTCAGTAAGGTATTATATCCTCATGGGTACGGCATGGTTATGCAAACTAGTGGCAACCACTTACCAGTTCACACCGTGTCTTGCCCCAGAATACATCAAAATTAATTCTTGACGTAGCCCACCCCCATGGCGCAATAGCCCCTAGTGGGTCAGGGTCTCCTCATTATCGAGGTTTAACGATCACAGACACACCACATTCCGTTGGACTCCTCTGGTTGAGTGATCAGACCAACGCAGAGACACACAACACTCAGAGGAGAAAAAAAAATTCATGTTTCCGGCGGGATTTTTTTTTATTTGTACAATATGTTACAGTGTGCTTAGGGTTTACCATAATTAGTTCATTTCTCCCTCCTGCTCATTACCGAGGACCTATCCTATAGGTGTGTTTTCCAAATGATAGTCTCTGTGCTGCAGTTGTCTTAACCTTTACACTTGACTTCAGTTAGAGCAGCGTGTGTAGCATCGTGTGTCTCCTCTTTCTGTTCTGAGTCATTATTGAGATGTATCTAAGACGGTGAGGAAATATGCAAGTAGCTTCCGCCTCGTACCCACGATTCCAGCAAGCTAGTCACCCTAACTCCACGCCTTAGACCGCGCGGCCGCTGGCCACGGTCCTCACCGATTGTAACAGCCATAAATAGAGTCTGGACTCAACTGCGACTATTTAATTCCTACGTAGCTTGCATGGTTAACTGCAATTATTTCTGAAACAAAAGTGGGGTGCTTACAGGACGGGGTTTATGCTTCGAGCGATTACGTAGAGGGACAAACTTAAACAGAGTGTGACAGAGAAAGAAGAATGAAATTATGAAATTTCCCAGGATACGCAATGTATCACTTCGTGTGCTGACAGCAATAAACAAGGGTGGAAATGGGCTCCCACCCAAATCCCTTCATAAAAGTGGAATTGTGATGAACGTAAAAACTGTACTAACCTTCCTGGAGAGCCATGATATTAAGCGCCTCTGGTGCCGTTAGTAGCAATTACATTAACATCAATATAACAAAATGTACAGAGACTCTCTAATTTTGATATCACAATTTTTAGGCGCGTTTGCAAAATTGCGAAAAGCGACTGTTAAGCTTCGTCATGTCTGTCTTTCCGTCCGTCCATTTGTCCATTCGTATGGAACAACTCGCCTACCACTGGGTGGATTTTCATGAAATTGTGTACTTGAATATTCTTCGAGAGTGCTTCGAGAAAATTCAAAATTCACTAAAATGTTGCAAGAATTCTGGTTACTTCATATGAAGGTCGATATACGTGTTTGATAATATCTTGCTCAGTTCTGCTTAGAATTAGAAATATTTAAGATAAAATTTGTAGTGACAATCAAGACAAAGGTTTCAGGTTATGTGTGTGTGTGTGTGTGTATGTATATATATGTATATATATATATTAAAATCGCGCCGTTTATAACATAATGTGGAAAAATCTTGTAGGGTCGGGTAGGCCACAGATGACAATATAACGCATGGATATTACTTGCTGGATACTTAAGGCTGCAAACACACACTCAGAATATGTAAAGCTCACTGTTTTTCTACTGCAGTGATGATTTCACACAAGCGCCTAAATATTACGTTTATACGTCCATTGCCTGTCTTGTGAAGTTTGAAATTAATAAAATAAATTATGTCAGTCTACCTGAAGAATAATAATCCTTGGAAGACTAAAATTCATCTAAATTATATATAGAGGTTTAGTTCGTACCTCACAGAGAACCTCTCTGTTACAAATTTAAGTACTCGCAAGTTCAAAGTCTGTGAGGAAATAATCACTCTTTATAGAAGGATTCCTTATCTGAAACATATGACACTGTATTCTAAATTCAGAGTGTCTTAATGTGGCAGCAGGTGGTAATGGTAAAGCAGTCCCGTTGCAAGCCTGGAGTGGCCCAGATGGTTCCAGGAAGTTAGGGTCCCCAGATTTCATGACAACGGCACAAGATGGTGCCAAGGTTGTCAGCCTTACGCACCGGCCGCCTTTACCCCCAGGAAATGTTAGAGGTTGAATCGACCCCAGGGTCATAGTACGATCGGAAGGATTATGTCAATGAAAAATTCCAAAGACACCACCTGGAATCGAACCAGCGACCTACCGATTTGTAACGCAGTACCTTAACCACTGTGCTACCGCGGTCCCCTGGCAGCAGGTGGTACATACAGTGACCTGTGGGCCTGAAGTGGTTGAGAGCTGACGACATTTTTGTTCCATTAGAAACTACATTCCTCCCGGACAATAAGTACAGAATCTTACAATCTTACCTAACGAATAGATATTTTAGGACAAAATACAGGGAGGCTTACTCGTCCCTCAGGCAAATCCTCGCTGGAGTTCCGCAGGGC
>Ga0123353_10016274_pt1 | contig 10863 bp, 11 predicted proteins | sample TergutLab28metaG_3_FD_92763 | JGI IMG/M metagenome (GOLD analysis project Ga0123353, IMG submission 92763) | Labiotermes labralis P3 segment gut microbial communities from Petit-Saut dam, French Guiana - Lab288 P3 | ecosystem: Host-associated > Arthropoda: Insects > Digestive system > Gut ... | reverse complement strand
GCGCCGGCTCTCTTGAGCAATTCCGCGACCTCAGGGTTTGGATTGTATAGTTCTGCCAGCAGCAGCGCAGTGAATCCGTCGCGGTCCCTTGCGTCGATTACCGCCCCGCATTGAAGCAGCGCTTTTGTCACGTCCGGATTCCGGTTATACGCTGCAGCTATCATCAGAGCGGTTTGCCCTCTGTATGAGCCGCGTCTCCCTCTTGCTTCAAGAGCCGCGCCTTCCCTTACAAGGAGTTTTATTACCTCCGGATTCTTATTATATTGCGCCGCGTGCATCAACGCGGTGCGCCCTTCTTCATCGCGCGCCTCAATCGAAACGCCTGCGTGAATATAGCTTTTTACCAGCTCAGGGGTGCCCGTGGCGCAAATTTCAAAAAATGAGAGTGAAAAAATTATCGCAAGGGCAAGCATTATTTAGCCGCCTGTTTTACTTTCCCGTACCGGGTCCACATGACGGTAACCAAAACTCCTGAAATCATACAGACTATTGAGAGCGCCTTAAACGCTCCGACTTCTCCGATACGCGGGATTGCGAACCCCATGTACAGAGGAATAATAAACCAGCCTGTATCAATACAGAAATGGACTAAGGACGATAGTTTGGCGCGTAATTTTTCAGGAGCAAGATCTCCTATAAGTGAAAGATGCGCGGGGTATCCGTAACCCATTCCCACACCGAAAATCATCCCGCATATGGAGAATAAAGCATTGCTTGTCGCGTATGTGCTGAGAAAAAGCGATAGTGCCATGATGAAAAGCGACGGGCCGGCAAGGGCGTAGCGAGGGAAAATAGTGAAAACATTCTTCCCTAAAGTCCTTGCCGTAAAGGCTGCTATTGCTATGGATACGGCGAACGATGAAGGCACAAGCCCCAATGCTATGGCAAATGCAGGCAGATAAATGTTTGCCGCATCGCAAATGTTAAACAGCGCGTTTGAAGCGACTATTCTCCAAAAAGGAGTATTCTCGTAAAGCTCTCTCCACGTTCCCCACTTCTTATTCTCAGTGGCGCTTTTTACTTTATCAGGCAATGGAGGAAGTTTTATTGAGAGAATCAGACAGAGAACTGCCGTCATCATTGACAGGGACAGGAAAAGCTTTTCGAAAGATAATGACAAAAACAGGTCGGCCAAGGGTACCACAGTCACCAAACACGCGAGCGAGCCTATGGATATATACGCGAAAGTGACGCCGCGGGACTCCTCCGGAACGGTCAACGACTGATATGTGGTGAGCGCCACTATGAACGTTCCGAAAGAACAGCCCATGAGGATGCGAATCAACAAGAGCGGCGTGAACGATAGTGTAAAAAATTTTAACGCCGCCGCGAAAATGCAGATTGAGGCCGAGGTAATGAGGGTTATTTTTATGCCGGCACGTTCAGTTATAAATCCGCCAATAGGCCGCACAAGAGTCGTTGCCACATAAAAAGCTCCAACGAGGATACCGGTAAGCTCCTTGGGGAATCCGTTCAAATCAAGGTATACGGGCATGAAAAAATACGCGTTCGAATAACAATAAATTGCCCATGTAATCGCTATGAGATAAGCTATAAGCCGCATTCAATAATTCCCCATTTCACTTTCTTTACAGCAATTATAGCAAATCCGGAACTCTAATTCTTTACGAAATTACTCCTCCGCGCAGGGTCAATATTTTGTCTTTTTCCGAATTGATCAGTTCATTAAGCCATGTGATATCGTGAGAGGCAATTATAATAGTTGTCCCTTTTTCTTTGATTTTTGTCAAGACATTGTTCACAAGTATGGAACTATCTTCGTCAATGTTTGCGGTTGGCTCGTCGAGCAGCAGCACTTCAGGTTTGAGGGCAAGCCTTGCAGCCAGGGCAACCCTCTGGGATTCTCCCCCCGACAGCGCATACCATTGGCGACGGGCAAAAAGCTCAGGTTCAAGCCCTACGCTTGTCAGGGCTTCTTCCACTCTTGATTTAATCTCACCGTTCGGAATATGCCTCAGGCGAAGCCCGTAAGCGACGTTTTCAAAAACGCTTCTGCGTAACAGGAAATGTTCCTGTAAAAGCAATGTTACTTTACGTTTTTCATTCCTGCTTGGATTTATATTACCGAAAAATTTCAAAGTTCCCTCGTAAGGTTGCAAAAACCCAAGAGCCTTGAGCAGCGTGCTTTTGCCGCTTCCGTTGCGGCCAACGAACCCAACCGTGGATCCCCTCTCTATGGCGAGGTATGGTATATCGAGAGCTAATCTGTCCTTATATGAGCATCGCAAATTCTCAAGTTCGTATATCATTTGTCACGCCTCTTCGCAAAAGCCAGAAAAGTATTCAGGATGAGCGCAAGTGAAAGAAGAATAACTCCGAGCGCTATTCCTGCCGCAAATTCGCCCTTATTGGTTTCGAGGGTTATTGCCGTTGTTATTGTACGGGTCCGCCATTTTATATTTCCGCCAAGCATCATTGACACTCCGACTTCGGCGGTTATCCTTCCGCATGCGGTTACTGCCGCCGCTATGACTTGATACCTCGCTTCCCACAGCGTTGTCACAGCGGCTGAAAAGGCTCCTGCACCAAGGGTTAATAAAGTGAGGCGCAGCCTATTATCGAGCGATTCGATAGCATTTGCTGTGAGAGCTATAACTATGGGAAGAGCAAGAATCGTTTGACCAATAGCTATTCCTGGAATAGTGAAAAGTAGTTTGTATTGTCCTAATGGCCCTGCGTTTGATATGAAAGCGTAAACCAGAAGCCCCACTACAACCGTTGGAAGCGAAAGGCAGGTATCTACTATAGTTCGCAATATACTTTTCGTTGGAAAATTAAAATAGCCGAGAATGAATCCTAAAGGAAGGCCGATAAGGAGCGAAGCGCACATTGATAACGCAGTAAGCTCAAGCGTAAGTTTTACAGCGCTCCATACAGCTTCATCTCCGGAAAATATTAAATTTATACCCTGCAATAAACCGTTGTAGATAAAATCCAATTATATATTCTCCTAACTAAAGCCCCCCCTTTTGAAAGGGTGTGGCTGGAGGTCATAATATGCCCACTTTCAAAAGGGGGAAGTTCTTTTCCTACTCCTTGTTTTTATCTTCCGCGTTGGGGAAGAAGAGTTGCTTATCCTGAACCTTAAAGTCTGCTATTAGAGTTTGAGTCACCGGTGATATTAACCAATCCGTAAATTTTTTGGCAAGTTCATGATTAGTCTTAGGATGTTTTTCAGGGTTTACCGTCATTATGCTGTATTGATTATATAGCGACTCGTCCCCTTCAACGAGTATCACAAGCTCCGGGCTGCCTTTTGACTCATAGGTTATGTATGTGCCTCTGTCTGTAAGGGTATATCCTTCTCTTTCAGCCGCTATAATTATTGTCTGAAGCATTCCCTGTCCGGTAGCAAGGTACCATTGCTCTTTGTCAGGAACCTGTATGCCGGCGTGTCCCCATTGCGCGAGCTCGGCACTGTGTGTCCCGGATTTGTCCGCGCGGCTTGCGAATACCGACCCGGAATTTGCTATTTTATTGAAAGCTTCCGCTGTTGAAAGCCCTTTTATCCCCGCAGGGTCATTTTTCGGTCCTATTACAATATAATCGTTATACATGACATACTTGCGATAGACTCCGGCTCCGCTTGCTTCAAATTTATCCTCTGCCGCGGGGTCATGGGTTAAAATAATATCGACGTCCCCATTTTCGCCATGCTTGATTGCCGCCCCAGAGCCAACGGACACCCATTGCAGGTCAATTCCAAGCTGCTCTGTCACAAATGGCGCCAGATAATCGAGAAGCCCGGTATTATCGGTGCTTGTTGTTGTAGCCATCCGCAAGACAGGAAGCGGAATCGACAAAACCATTCCTGCTGTAAAAAAAACTAAAATTGCTGTTATTGCCACCATCAAAAGTACTTTCCTTTTCAAATAAAACACCTCCAAAATTTTTCTTGCTTCCAAAAATAAAAACCCTCCTTGAACTCATAAAATGAGCAAGGAGGATTGAACATTTCAAACGTCAAAGTAAAAAGTCAGATTAATTAGAACTTTAAATTTGCGCCTGTATTCGTTCCTCCTTGCCAAATACGGGAGGCCAATTAGTTTCCTTACTGGCCCTATCGGCTTGCAATCCATGGATACTCTGGGGGTAACTTTTAGGATAAGCAAGCTCGGAGGTTATTACATATTTATTATATCATATGCTAATATACGCGCGAGGTGGTTTATTTGAGTTTGTATAAACTGCGTGACTTAATCAGAAAAATAAAAGTTTTATCCCCGCGCGCAAGCCTTATTGCTTCGGCTGCGGCATATATGATCATAAAGCCTGTAGGATATTTAAGGCTGCTTTTGATAGCTTATCTTTTTGGAGCATCCGCGGGAATTGACGCTTATTATATAGCGAGCGGCGCGGTTTCCCTCATTATGGGGATTGCTGCATCTGTAATCCACACGTCTGTTATGCCTAACCTTATGAGGCTTTCTGCAAAAGACGAAGCTGCGGCACGTTCGTATTTTGCCGTTGTCATTCGTTACGTTCTTGTTTGGGGAGTTATTGCGGTTTTCGTTATAGTGCTTTTCCCTGCAGGATGCGTATGGCTGTTTGCCTCCGCTCTGGACAGCGAACGCGCGGAAATAGCTAAGAACATGCTATTACTGCTTCTGCCAATGGGATATACTCAGCTTTTATCCGCGCTTTTAAATGTTTGGGCTAATTATAAAAAGATATATTCCTTAATAAATATCATAAACGCGTTGGCTACTCCCGCCGGATTATTGATTCTATTGATATTGTTTCCATTTATGGAGGTATATGCGGTCGCTCTGTCGCTTTTAATTGTTGCCGTTGTTTTTACCCTGATTTCGTTGTACCTGCTGCGCGATATCCCAATTGTTCCGAGTACTTCAATTCCGGAAAATATTTTAAAAAAGACCGCAAAAGATGCTTTCATGTGTATTTGGGTACTTGGCGCGGGAATATTTTATACTGTTATTGACTGCTGGTTTGCTGCGGGGCTTGAAGAGGGGAATGTATCCGCTATAAGCTACGCTTCACAGATAATAACGCAGATAATGATAATTGCCATATTAGCTTCACAGATACACCTGACGCATTTGAGCAGAATATTTGAGGATGAGGCGTTGTTAAGTGAATCGCTGAATAAGTCCCTTGCCATAGGATGGGCTTATATGCTGCCGATAGCATGCGCTTCCGCCGCGTTGTCGTTCCCGATAATAAAAGTAATTTTGGGATACGGGGCTTTCGATTATCGGGCTATTTCCCTTACTGCTCCATGTTTTGCAATTCTGGCTGTGGGCACGCCATTTTTGGCGTGGATAATAATTATGAACAATTGGGGGGTTGCCACTTCAAGGCTTAAATTATTATTTACGGTAAGCTGCGTCAGTATTTGCCTCAATGTTTTTCTTGATTGGCTCTTTGCTCCGATTTGGGGAGCGGCGGGGATTTGCGCGGCAACAAGCCTGATTCAGGTGGCCCTTGGAATCTATTACGTTTATCGAATGGCTCCGGGTGGGACTTTCAAGAGGCAGGCTCCTTCGGCAATGAAACAGGTGATTTTTTCTTCCGTGTGGGCTTCAGCGTTGTTTTACATTTCCGATCATACGTTTGCATCAATTATTTCGGGTGTGGCGGCAGTGTTTTTTCATTTGTCCGTTTGCGAATATTTCGGATGGCTCGGGCCTGTACCGGAATTGTGGAGGCCGCGTGCCCTGCTTGGTATGGTATATAGGGTTTTTATAATGAAAAAACTATAAACTACCTTGTATTTTTCAAATTATTATGTTATTGTGTAAAGTCAAATAGGTGAATTTGATCTTGATATATGCAGTTATTCAATCATTATAATAAATAACGATACTTCAGTTATATATAACGAGAATTGTGTTTTGTTTTGTATCCTTTATTAAGGCGGCTTTCAATTTGACTAAGCTGTCGTTGAAGAAAGGAACTTGAAGAATGGACTTTAAGTATCAGGCAAGGGACTCAGATGGTAAGGTTGTAAAGAATACTATTTCTGCAAGCAATAGGGATGAAGCTGTCAGAGCTATGCGCTCGCAAGGGCTTATCCCAATTACTGTTGAAATTGTTACAGGCGCTTCTTCCATGGGACGCAGTGAATCCTCCCGTGGTTTATTAGCAACTATGCAGCGTATCGGAACGGTTCCCAACAAGGTTAAGATGCTGTTCTTCCGCCAATTGGCAACGATGCTTCAGGCGGGGCTATCTTTAGTAATCGCTCTTGATATAATAGAGAAACAGGAAACGAATTTGATATTTAAGGACGCTCTTATTGACGTCAGAAAGAAAATAGATTCGGGGCTTTCATTCAGCAAAGCGATGAGCATGAACAAGCATTTTTCACAATTGGTTGTGGCGCTTGCGCAGGCTGGAGAGGAAGGCGGGGTTCTCGATTCTTCGCTTGACCGCGCGGCTTCAATTTTGGAAAAAACTGAAGCCATTAAGCGCAAAGTAAAGGGCGCTATGACTTACCCCGTAGTAATTATGCTCATTGCGGTAGGAGTTATGTGGGTGTTCCTTACATTTGTCCTGCCGATGTTCCAGGAGGTATTCAAACAGATGGGGATAAAATTGCCCGCATTGACCGTCGCTATGATTGATCTGTCTGAATTTATGAAAGATTACTGGTGGTTGGTCATTGGAGGATTCATTGGAACTGTCATTGGGCTTATTTCTTTTGGCAGAACCAGAATCGGGCGGGAATTATTTGACAAGATGTGGCTAAAAATGCCGATAATAAAAGGGGTAGCGTTTCGTTCTGTAATGACGCGCGCTATGCGTACGCTTTCGGTGTTGGTCTCTTCCGGCGTGCCCATATTGAATGGGCTGGAAATGGCGGGCAGGGTTGCGGATAATTTTGTTATTAAAAGAGCATTTGACGTTCTGATCGAAGGGGCTAAACGCGGGCGTACGCTTGCGATTTCGGCTTTTGACGCGAAAGTTTTTCCCCCGATGATAATACAGATGATCCGTATTGGCGAGGAATCCGGCTCGCTTGATGATACTTTGGCAAAGGTGTCCGATTGGTATGACGATGAACTTGAACAGCAGGTGAAAGCCCTCACTTCAATGATGGAGCCTCTGATGATAATTGTTGTGGGAGTTTTAGTTGCTATAATAGCGATGTCCGTATATGGCCCGATGATTGGGGCGATGGAGCAGTTGACGGGGTAGGGATTAGGGGGTAGGATTAGAAAAAAACAAGACAAAAAAGTACTATGTTTTTTTCAGATTATGCTCCATAATATATAGCGGCTTTTGCCTTGGTTTATTTTTAAGCCGCGTTTTGTGAAAGGAAAGGGGTTGATTATGTAGGGGTGAAAAAAGAGGTTGCACTGTGATTGAGTTGTTGACAGTTGTCATTATTGTTAATTTTTAAGCGGATAGTGTGTTTTGCGGGGTAGTTGACAAGCGCTTGGATAAACGTCAGGCGCGCCTTTCTGGATGGGTATGGCGCGCTTCTTACTGCCACGGCGGAAAGATTGTGCGCGTTAGGATGAAATAGTTACATGTGTATGCACTACGCAAAATGCGTATTGTAGAGCGGCATAAGCCGCAAAATATAAAAAAGGAGTGTTTAATATGAAACGTAAAGGATTTACACTGGTTGAGCTGCTGATTGTTATTATAGTTATTGGAATTCTTGCAGGAGGAATGATGTTGGCTTCCGCCAGCGCGACGGATTCTGCGAGAGCTGCGACGCTGGTTTCCGACCTTCGCAACGCGAAGGCGGCCGGAGTTGTGTGGTTTGCCGATAATCTCAATATAGAAGAATCGGCTCTTTCAGCTGCATGGATTGCTCCTGCTACAGCAACTGATTTCGAAACCTACATGGACAATGTGGAAAAGGCTAAGCAACTGGTGTTTTTGGCACCAACTGTCAGCGGGGTACAATGCTATTTCGTGGGAAAAGCAAATGCTGACGCGAGAGTCGGCGCGAAAGTTGTATCGTTGGCTGCAGGAACAGTATTCGATGCAGCCGGTGCTCCTGCTGTTGCTGGCACCAATCCAATCTACATGCGCGTGAAATAAGGGATATTTGTTCAATTCAGAACAGACTGGATAGTTAAAATGGCTAAAAAAAGTCAAGGCAACGCCTTTGCTGCTATAACGCAACATTCGACAGGGCTGAGATACCTTGAGCTGAGCGGCCGCCCTGACGCTTACAAAGTGGTGAGGCAGGCGGTCATTTCAGAAATTCGCAGCGGAAACGCCGATACAGTGGCTACCCATTTGATGAGCGAATTGGGCAGTTTCAGCGTACCTGTCGTTTTTGGCCTGCCGATGCGCGAATCCATGGTCCGCGTCATTGAATTTCCCCGTATGCCTGTGGAGGAAGCGAAACAGGCGTTGCAGTGGGAATTTGACAGGCATTTTACGTGGTCTTATTCTGAGTGTTCGGTTGATGCATGCGAAGTTGAATCTCCGCTTACATCGAAAGACAAGATGTCTTTGCTCGTTGCGGCTTGCCGCAACGAGCATATTACCAAAGTGATGCAGATTGCGGATAGGGCCGGGATGAAACTGAAAGCCATTGAACCTATGAACGTGGCGGTATTGCGCGCGATAATCGGGAATAAGCCGGACCGGAAAGAGGCGTGGCATTCGATGTACTCGGATATTGACGGGCTGCATTTTGCATTTGTCGCTAAGGATAACGGTTTGCTCTACCGTTCAAGCCCTGCGGGAATGAGCGGGATCATCGACGCGAATAATGAGGATGATGTTCAAAGGGTCATATCGGAGATTCAACGTACGATTTCCTATGTCACTAACCAATTTAAAAACGTGACGGCGCGAACGTTGGTTTTATGCGGGGCAATCGCCAATAATCCCAATATCGTTGGGACAATAAGTGGTTCAATAGATTTGGAAGTTGAGACCGTCAACGTTTATGAACAATGCGGTATTGACCCCGATGCCGGCGGTGGCATCGGGACCGGCTTTGAACCTGCGCTGGGTCTGTGCATGCACTGATTTATTGCTATGTTTTAATGAACAACATGTTTTTACCCGAGAAAGCGGTGATGAGCCTTGATAGTAAAGCTTGACCTGAGACCCGAGAGCGAAAAAAACGTAAGACCTCCAAAAACAAGAAAAATTGGACTGCTTATGTTTTGTATGCTCCTGATTTTTACGGGTGTAGTTTGTTTTGTGTGGTTCAGCATGGTAGTGGATATAATGTCCCTAAACACTAATATCAGCTCATTAAATGAGAGAAATGATGAATACCGTACGATAAAGGTTAAATTGGAGGCTGAGCTGAGAAGGCTTGCCCAGCAGGAGGCGGTTTACGTTTCAAGCTTGAGCATAATGCATCAGGATCTTCCTACTATAGAAGTTTTTGATTCAATTGACAGATCTCTCGCCAGGGGAGTGACTTTGGTCTCCATGACACTCTCTCAGCCGGAGTTAAAACTCAATGGGGTCGCAAATACCGAAGATAACATCGTTACAACTACCCGCAGCTTGCTTGACAGCGGGACTTTCAGCACCGCTCAAGTTCCTGTTGTAAATAGGACTGATATGGGGCCTGAGGGGCTTAGATTTACGTTATCACTGGCGCCCTTGGAAATTGGGAGGGTCAACAGGAAATGAAGAGCAATGAGAAGCTTATATGTATAATAGTTCTTATTCTGTGTGCGGCATTTAGCGGCACAACTTATTATGGCTATGCTTATATAAATGATCTTAGACAACAATTACAAACACTTACAAATGAATATAATGACCTGGCTCAGGATACCACTACGATGGAACGGAGAAAACAGGAATTTGAAAAAGCTTTCACACAACTTGATATATTGAAAGTAGGAGTAGGCGGGAACGTTGATTTTTACTCCGAAGCTCAGAAGGCAATCAGCAGGGGAGGGGCAAGAGTATTGGCAAATTCTCCAAATCCGCTCAAGGGTGGAAGGAGATCAATGAGCATGACCTTTACCGGTGATTACTATGCAATAATGAAAGCGCTTGCTGAAATTCGAGGGCTTCCGAATGTCGTCAGGGTGGTTTCTTTGAACTTGGCTTCAATTGATCCTAAAGATGTAAACAGCGAAATCAAAGCTGAAGTTGTTCTTGAAGCTTTGGCTAACTAATATAAGGAGGAATATATTTTGGCTGAAGAGACTACCGCAGGGAGAAGAGCATGGAGCCTGATGATGGGCACTGTGGAGAACCCGTCTGACGGCGCGACATTCAGAAAAATATTGTTTCTTGTTCTGCTTGCCGGTATTTGTATTTCAGTTTATGCGATTTACGAGGAAAGAAACTATATCCCGCCGCAAATAGTGGAGCCGGTAAACCGACCTCCTACAGCAGATATAAACAGGCTTAACACGATGATACAAGACCTTAACGCGGCTAATTCCGCAAGAACGCGCAGTAAGGAGGTAGCGGAAGCCGCTGAATTGATGGCGCGTTGTCCGTTTACCCCTGAGAGAATTGCGGCGGTGAACGAAATCGATTTAGAAAGCATAAGAACTCAAACTGTTATAGTTCCTCCCGGCGTGCAGGTCAGGGCTACGTTGCAGCTTGAAGGAAGGTCTGTTGCAGTGCTTGATATAGAAGGAGAAACCCGCGGAAAAATATACAGGGTGGGAGATAGGTTTGCCGGTAATAAGGGGCGAATTTCCCGCATAAACGCGGATAAAATAACAATAGTTTTTGAGAATAAAGAGTTTACTTATACTCCGTAGTATATGCCGACCCTCCGCGCTGCGGAGGGAGGCGGATGCTTCCAAGGCCGAACCCGCGTCAAATCAAGGGTTGGTAATTAATAAACTACTTTGCGCATAAGAAAGGAAGTGCTGTTTTGAAAAGAATTCTTACATGTACTCTTTATATTATGATTATATT
>Ga0123353_10016273_pt1 | contig 10863 bp, 7 predicted proteins | sample TergutLab28metaG_3_FD_92763 | JGI IMG/M metagenome (GOLD analysis project Ga0123353, IMG submission 92763) | Labiotermes labralis P3 segment gut microbial communities from Petit-Saut dam, French Guiana - Lab288 P3 | ecosystem: Host-associated > Arthropoda: Insects > Digestive system > Gut ... | reverse complement strand
TGTTCCAATTGTTCAATCTTGCGAAGAAGGAGGCTCACTTCCATGACAAAAGTGTAACAATCAGACAAAAATCACGCCAGAGCAATCCAGAAAAAATAGACAGTTACCTGTCTCCTGTTGTTCATGATACAATGGGGCAGGTGAAAGGATCGCTTTACCGCACCGTTTGATAATGGACTTACCACACCGCATGCGACTTCTAACTTCTAACTCCTAACTCCTTTTTCTCCGGGATGGGAAAGGGAAAAATCGACCAATTATTTTCCGGCGAAAGCCCGCAACGTTTCGCTCCCTTACCCAAGAACGATTGACCGTTATGAAAATCATTTTTCATTGCCTGATGCAAAAGTTTTTTGTTCGTTTTGGAATGACCATTGTTTTTTTGCTGACAGTGCAGCTGTTTTCGGCTGATGCACAGGAAACGTCCACCAAGCAACCGAATATCGTCATGATCCTCGTAGACGATCTGGGCTACGCCGATCTTGCCTGTTATGGGAACCCCGATGCGTTGACACCGCGACTCGACACGTTGGCGAAGGAAGGACTGAGATTCACCATGTTTCGCGACAACTGTTCGGTCTGTTCACCGACCCGCGCGGCTCTGTTGAGCGGAGTGGTGTCAGACCGCAGCGGTGTGCCAGGGGTGATCCGTACTCACGCGGAAAACTCCTGGGGCTATTTTTCGCCGAACGTCGATACGCTACCGCAACTCTTGAAAACCGCTGGCTATCATACGGGCATTGTCGGCAAATGGCATTTGGGTTTGGAATCTCCGAACTTGCCGAATGAACGTGGATTCGATTTTTTTCACGGATTTCTTGGCGACATGATGGACGATTATTTCACCCATTTGCGCCACGGCAATAACTATATGCGGCGTAACGCCGAAGTCATCACTCCCAAAGGGCATGCCACCGATCTCTTCACGGATTGGGCATGTGAGTATATCCGTGATCGGGCTGTGAAACCGGAACCTTTTTTCCTTTATCTGGCTTACAACGCTCCTCATTCGCCGATTCAGCCCCGAGAAGACTGGCTGCGCCGAGTTCAGGCACGTCATCCGAATATGCCGGAGAAAAAAGCAAAGTACCTCGCTTTGGTCGAACACATGGATCACGCCATCGGGCAGGTTTTGGATGTTCTCGAAGAAACGAAAATAGCGGATCACACGCTTGTTGTTTTTGCCAGCGACAATGGCGGGGCTCTGGGATTCGGTGCCTACAACGGAAAACTCCGTGAAGGCAAAGGTACGATGTATGAGGGTGGTCTCCGTGTTCCGATGATGGTTCGCTGGCGAGGGAAAGTCACACCCAACACGGAAACTGCCGTCGATGCTGCCATCGCAGACCTGTTCCCCACTTTTCTCGAAGCCGCTCGTTGCGAAACCACTCCCCGGCAGTCGCTCGATGGCATTTCTCTGATGCCTGCTTTTCTCGGACGTGAATCTGATATGCCAAAGAGAGATTTTTATTTTGTCCGACGTGAGGGGGGAGCACCGTTTTTTGGTCTGACATGTGAAGCGGTGATTTCGGGTGGCTGGAAACTTGTTCATAATACTCCGTCAAGCCCTTTTGAACTCTTTGACTTGTCCCATGATCCTTATGAGACAACGGACTTGGCAAAACGAGAGCCGGAACAATTTAGGAGATTGACCCGGTTACTACAACTCCAAATTCAACGCGGCGGGCAAGTGCCTTGGCAACGGTCAGAAACGGAATTGCATTCGGTTCCATAGGACATCATTTTTCACTATTTTCGCACCTTTCGCATCAAAAAACAACCACTTTGTTGCTACACTTCCCAAATTATTTCCATCTACGGTATAATGGGGGGATCAGAAGAGCGAGGGACTGCATGGCTCTCGGTTGAACAGGTATTTGCAGTAGGAGAAAAATAAATGGCAAAATACGTTTACGTTGATAATTCCAATGTTTGGATCGAAGGTCGTCGTGCCGCTGCTGTGGAGAATAACCTTGCATTCGATATTGTCGATGCCCTCGAAAATAAAACATTCGATCCCAACTGGAAATACGATTTTGGAAAACTTCTTGAGTTGGTCGGAGGAAAGAAAAATGGCTTAAAAAAGGCATACCTATTTGGATCACGACCACCGCAGAATGATTCTCTTTGGGAGGCGGCTCGACAGGGTGGGTTCGAAGTGGTTGTCGAAGATCGCAATGCTCAAAATCGGGAAAAGAAAATCGACACGGGCATTGCGGTACGAATGATGGAAGATTCCTACGAATGTATCGCGGACAAAAACATTGATGAGATGATTCTGGTTGCAGGCGATAAAGATTACGTTCCTGTCGTGAGCAGCATTTCAAGACGAGGCATTCGTGTCGTTGTTTATTTTTGGGATCATGCGGAGGTCGAATTGAAAGACCATGCGGCACTGTTTTTTTCCCTGAACAGATATATTGGAGAGGTAACACGTTGAATTGCCTCATTCCTTTCATGAACCGCATTCTCATCACTTCAGGACCGACGCGAGAATACTTTGATCCGGTGCGTTATCTTACGAACGGTTCAAGTGGTCGGATGGGATCCGCACTGGCAGAAGCAGTGCTTCAGCAGGGGGGAGGGGGGAATGTACCCGTGATCGTTAGTGGTCTGGTAACGGTCGCCTATCCACAAGGTGCGGAAGTTCACTGGGTCGAAACGACGGAGCAGATGTTGCAGTGTTGTCTGAAACTTTTCCCACAGTGCATCGGCGTGATCGGTGCGGCAGCCCCGTGCGATTTTCGCCCGATTGCGTTTTCGCCGCAGAAAATTGCAAAGCCAAAGGATGGTAGTGGGGTGTCGTTCCAATTTACAGAAACGCCGGACATCCTTGCTGCGTTGGGCAAGATCAAACGACCCGACCAATGGAGCATCGTGTTTGCCCTCGAAACAGAAAATGGCAAATCAAAGGCTCTCGAAAAACTGAAACAAAAAAATGGCGATTTCGTTGTCTTGAACGCTCCCGATTCGATCAATCGGGACGAAGCCTCATTCGAGGTGTTCGATAGTACCGGCGAACGGCAACTACACTTTACCGGCTCCAAACAAGTTTTTGCGAGGGAATTGCTGCGGCTTTTGGAAAACTGTTAATATGCTATAATTGACCCGAAAATTTTTTATACACCAACCCTATGATTTTTTGGATTACCATTGGCTTGCTCACGCTTGCCTGCGCGACGATCATTTATCTCTATCCGGCTCCGCTGATGATTTTCTTCTTTCGGACGCTGATTTGTACAATCTATCGACCGAAGTTCGTCTGGACAGAAAATGTTCCCAAAGAGGGTCCTGCGTTGCTGATCTGCAATCACGTCTCTTTGCTGGACGGGATGCTGCTCTACTTCGCCTGCCCGAGACGAATCCGGTACATTGCTCACGGACAGATGATCCCGAAACTCTTTGAGTGCTGCGTGCGATATACCAAACTCATCAAGATTGTGCCCGGCAGCCCGAAGAATGTCATTCAGTCGATTCGGACGGCTCGCGAAGCACTGAAAAATGGTGAAGTCATCGGAATTTTCGCCGAAGGAGGAATCACCCGCAACGGTCAGATGAAAGCGTTTGAACCCGGCTTTATGTCGGTCCTCAAAGGTGTCACCGCGCCGGACGGCAAGCCGATTCCGGTCATCCCTTGTCATATCGGCGGATTGCACGAGAGCATGTTTGGATACAAGTACGCCGAACGAAATGTCATCTTTCGTCCGCGCAAATTGCTGGGGGATGTCATCGTGGCGTTCGGCAAGCCGTTGTCAGACGTCAAATATCCGCTTCAGGTTCAACTGGCAGTGCAGGAACTCGGCGTGGACGCTTATCGGGAGCATAACACGAAGCTGTTGCCGATTCCCATCCGCAAACTCATTGAAGTATGCAAACGTCGAAAATGGAAAATGATGTTTGCCGACTCGACGGGACTCGAACTCAGCGGGTGGAAATTTTTGACCGCCGCCCTTGCTCTGCGGCATTTGTTGCGAAAACACGTTCTTGCTCCCCGAGCAACAGAGCCGCACGTCGGCGTGCTGGCTCCGATGTCGGTGGGGGGTTGCGTTCTCAATGCGGCGTTCCATTTGGATCGCCGTGTGCCGGTCAATTTGAACTTTACATTCGGCGTGGACGGGATCAATTATTGTATCAATCAGGCGGGCATCAAAAATGTTTTGACCAGCCGAAGAGTGCTTGAACGATTTCCTGACTTGAAAACGAAATTGGATGCCGCCGTTCTTTGCACCGAAGACTTGATAACGAAGTTGAGCAAGGTCAGGAAAATCTTTTATTTTGTGGGTGCCGTGCTATTGCCGAAACGACTGATCGAATGGAAACTGGGTCTCACCGCACGCAAACTCAGCGAGGACTTGCTGACGATTATTTACACGTCTGGTTCGACGGGGCGACCGAAGGGGGTGATGCTGACGAATGATAATGTCGCGGAAGTGGCTCGCGGTTTCGTCGGGGCGATGCGGCTGAACGAAAAAGACACGTTGCTTGGTTTCTTGCCCTTTTTCCATTCGTTTGGTCTTGCGGGCAATTTTTGGCTCGCCACTTTCAGCGGCGGACAGGGGGTGTTCCATTTCAGTCCGCTGGAACCGAAAAAGATTGGCGAAATGGCACGAAAGTATCCCGTGACCTTTATGCCTTCGACTCCGACGTTTTTGCGGACGTTTTTCCGGTACTGTCCGAAGGAGGATTTTGAGAACTTGCCTGGAGTGATGTGCGGAGCGGAAAAGTTGCCGGTGGACTTGATTGATGCGTGGCATGAGAAGTACGGTCATCGTCCCGGCGAAGGGTTCGGAACAACGGAACTCTCGCCGGTGATGTCCACCAATGTGCCGGAGAGTCGGGTGTCGGACACGTTCCATCTTTACCGCAAGGATGGCTCGATTGGTCGTTGTCTTTACAACATCGTCGTGAAAGTCATCGACTTGGAGACAGGTGCCGATCTGCCGCCAAACGAGATCGGCATGATCGTTTGCAAGGGACCGACGGTGATGAAGGGATATTACAAGCAACCGGACAAGACGGCGGAAGTCATCAAAAATGGCTGGTACAGTACGGGGGATATTGGAAAAATTGATGAGGATGGTTTTATCTGGGTGACGGGCAGGGAAAGTCGGATATCCAAGATCGGCGGCGAAATGGTTCCGCACATTTTGATCGAAGAGGAGATTGTGAAAATCCTTTCGGAAGGCGATACCGATTCGGAATCGAATGAACCTCCTGCGGCGGTCACTGCACTGCCGCATCCGACTCGCGGCGAGCAAATTATCGTCCTCTACAAGGAGTCGCCCCTGACTCCCGAAAAGGTGGTCGAAAAAATGCTTGCCTCGAACTTGCCACGGATTTGGATTCCGCATGCGGATGCTTTTATCAAGGTCGATTCGATTCCCGTATTGGGCACGGGCAAACTCGACCTCGCCGCCATCAAACGAACGGCACAGGAGCGGTTTCAGAAGTGAGGTGTGACAGAACGCTGTGCATACGTAAAACGGCGAGAAATTGGCTGTTTTATCGCCATCGTTTTTACCACGGAGAACGCACGGAGATTCACAAAGCGAGTCTCCGTGTCCACCGTGAAAAACTCCGTGATCTCCGTGGTAAAAAAACCATTTTCTACCCGTTTACGGTATATCAACATGACTGCAAAAAAAATGATTCTCTTTGTCTTTGTATTTTCACTGGGCGTCTCCAGCATCGGTGCGGCTGACTGGACGTTGTACCGAGGCGATGCCGCAGCGACGGGACGTGTTGCGGAAGCGGACACGTTCGGCGATAAACTCGCCATTGTCTGGGAACAACGACTCGAAAAAGGATACTTGCAAGGAACGCCCGTGGTGGTGGGCAATACTGTTTTCATCGGAAGCAGCGACGAAGGAATGTGTGCGTTCGATTTGCAGACGGGAAAGCCGAAGTGGAAGGCGAAGACCGCCGAAGAGATCATCGCCCCCGCCGCTTATTTTGAGGGGTTGCTCTTTGTCGGAGATGTGATGGGCAACGTGTATGCGTTGGATGCAGAATCAGGCGAACAGACATGGACATTCAAAATGAAAGGGACGATTGACAACAGCCCAAACATTGATCGACAAACGAAACGCATGGTGATTGGTTCGCAAGATGGTACGCTCTTCGCTCTGGATGCCGCCACCGGCGAAAAGGCGTGGGAATATAAAACGGAAGATCAAATTCGCTGCTTCCCCTCCATTGTGGGGCGACACTGTTTTGTGGCGGGGTGCGATACATACTTGCACGTCATTGATCTCGACACTGGTAAAGGAGTGCATCGTATTCTCATGGAATCACCCACCGGCTCGACACCGCTTTTGGTGGGAGACATGGCTTATGTCGGAACGGAGGGAAACGAGTTTCTGGCAATCGATTGGAAGCAGGAAAAAATCGTATGGCGGCTTGAAATGAAACAAGCGGTTCGTGCGCCTGCTGCTTATCAAGAAGGAACGGTCATTGTTGGTGGAATGGACAAAACGGTCTACGCACTCGACGCAAAGACAGGTGAAGAACGTTGGAAGTTTAACACGAAGGGACGGATCGAAGGGGGAGCGATCATTGCGGGCAACCGAGTTTATGTTCCGTCGGCAGATTCGTCGCTGCATGTTCTCGATGTGAAGGAGGGGAAAAAGCTAGGATCGGTGGAACTTTCCGGCAAACTCTCCGCCTCGCCCGCCGCCAGCGGCAACCGAATATTAATCGCTACCGAAGAAGGGGTGTTGACATGTTTGCAAAGCGAGAAAGAAAAATAGACCCGGGTCTATACTGCAAACGGTGACAAATGGGCGTTTTTGCCACCATCGTTTTTACCACGGAGAACACGGAGATTCACAGAGCGAGTCTCCGTGAAGTCTCGGTGTTCTCCGTGGTAAAAAAACCGTGTTCTACCCATTTATCCGTATAACGCGGAAGATGCAGAAAGGCGGAAACGTACGGAAAATGATGAAACTGTCGCAACGCCGTTGCGTTTTTTAATGCGAAAGGTACGAACACGGCGAACAGAGGCGAAAAATTCCTGTTCGCTTTTTTTCGCCTCGTTCGCGTAAAACATGAAAGAAGTACCATGAAACACTGTGATTTAGAAAAATTTCAGCTGGCATATCACCAGCAAGGATCTGGCACGCCGATTTTGCTTGTGCATGGCTATCCCTTCAATTCGCAGATATGGAACCGGGCAAGCGACTTGCTGGCTGCAAGAGACTTCTGCGTGATTGCCCCCGATCTGCGAGGGTTTCGGCAGAGTCCGCTGCTATCCGATTCCATCCAGGTGACAACGATGGAATGTTTTGCAGACGATCTCTTTTTGTTGCTCCAAAAGATGGGCATTACGGAAAAGGTTGTTCTCGTCGGTCTTTCGATGGGAGGATATGTGGCGATACAGTTTGCCAAAAAATATGAAGATCGACTGTCAGAAATGATTCTTTGCGGGACGAAAACCGTCGCCGATACGCCGCCCATTGCTGACAACCGGCGTAAGCAGGCGGCAGCATTACTCGATGGCTCGCTCACTCTGGCAGAGGTTGCCGATGCCATGGTCCCGAAACTCTTTTCACCAGCAACACATGAGCGAAAGCCGGAATTGCTCACGGAACTGCGGAACATCATCCTCGAATCGCCGCACGTCCCAGGTGTGGCTGCGGCAACATTGGGAATGGCGGAACGAACGGACACGGGGGACATTTTGCGACAGTTGGCTATTCCGGTGCTGGCAGTGTGCGGATCGGATGACCAGTTTACACCCCCCTCGGAGATGCGCGAACTCGCAAAAGCAGCACGGCAAGGGACATTTCTCGAAATACCGGAAGCAGGGCACCTTCTGCCCATGGAACAACCAGAATGTTTTGTGGATGCGGTACTGACATCAATCTGAAATTCCCCGCTTACCGCCGAAACGTCACCTCTCGTAATGTGGCATCGCGTTCAATCGTCAGCGTCACCGGTTGATCCGCCGGTATCTGGTGAATCCGATGTTCCACCGCCGCAAGCGAGGGAGTCAACTGATCGTTCACCATCACGATCAAATCATCCGGCAAGAGTCCCTGTGTTTGTGCCTCACTGCCAAGGCGAATCGAATCAATGAATGGCGGCGTGCGGCGACTCACCGAGGGGATGAATAAAATGCCCCAGTCCTGAAAAATCCGAATCGTGTCCTCGGGAATCAACTCTTGCGTTCGCACCGACTGCTCCGTGAAAAGAGAAATTGTTCCCCCCTCTTGTATCGCCGTTCGTACCCAATCGCTCCATGCATGCACCGGAATCGCAAAGTTGAGCCAACTGTGATTTTCGTTGTTACGCAACTCCTTGCCGAGCAGCCCAAGGAGTTCCCCCGACTCTGCACAGATCAACGCCCCCCCGCAGGAACCCGGATTGTTCGTCGTGATGTCCACCACGATAATGTCCCCTTTGTAAGGCGTTTCAAACACTCCCCGCCGAGCGGATAACTTCGTCAGCGATGCGATGGCACCCTTCTGTACGGTCACACGTTCGTTCCCTTCGGCAATGTTGAAGGGGTTCGAGAGAGCGTAGATGGGCGAGCCGAGAGCCCATTCACTCGGCAACACAGTTGCCGGCTCTCTGGCAACATCAAAATGCGGCAAATCCGTCCCAGAAATTTTGAGCAGTGCAATCTCCATCACCGGCTCCGCCGCAATGAGCCGGGCATCGAACTTGCGCCCGTTGTCCAGCACGACTACAATCGGCTCCGCCTGCAACGCCGAAGCCAGTGCCGTCAAAATGTGTCCGTCCGGCGACACGAGAATGCCCGATTGATACCCGTGAATCTGACCGAGTTTCCCTCCAATGATCTTGACTGACCTCACCAATGCTTCGTCAATCACTCGTTCGACTCTGCGGGCGACCGCAAGGGGGGCGACCACAAGGGTCGCCCCTACATCTCTACTGCCGTCTGCTTCCGGCGACGCAGTCGCAGGCTCTCTCAATGTTCCTGTTTCAAAAATGCCGAAGAGAATGCGACCGTAGCGGACTTCCATCGTGTTGTTCTCGAAATAAATCTCGCAAGGAAAATCGAGTCCGCTGCCAAACATTTCGACTAACGGCAATATTCCGGTCGTGGGATCGACATAAAACCGCACCTCGTTGCCCCGCCAATGGACAGTACACACATCGTACAATTTTTCGAAATTGCCTCCAATCGGAGCCGTGCCGGTATAGACAATTTCCGCATCTCCATCGAGAGCCGACGACTGTGTCGCCGTAATTTGTCGCAGCAAATAGAGTGCCGCGAAGAGTCCGCCGCTGCCGCGTGGCGATTGATAGTGCGATGTCGGATCCATCACAAACACGTCGGTTTCGAGCATCAAATCAGCATTCCAAAAGCCGCTACCCGTCGGCAACATGTAGTGGACACCTTTATCATCGATTCGGAACGCAAAAGTGTCCGCCCGATCTTTCAACGTGCCCGTGAGTTCCCAGGGAGCATTGTCGATTTCCGTCATTGCGCTGCGCTCCATTCCGGCTTTTGTGAATGGACGCGCACTACGCCAAAGTTTCAGGACACGATCCTTTTCTAATCGGTTGAAATAGAAATTGGCATACCCGCGTCGCTCTTCGTAAAATGGTTTCACCGCTTCAGAAATGTACGGCTCCTTTCTGCCGCCGTCTGCCGTCTGCCGTCTGCCGTCTCCTCCCGCTGGTCGCCTGCCGCCGCCTTCTTCCGTATCTCTTTCCGGTGCGATGGGTGGAGCAATCATTTGTTCGGTCATTTCGATCAACTCGTTCTCGCCGTGCAGACCGGCGAGTCGAATGAGCAGATCATGCCGCAAGCCGTCTCTGCCGCGTATCGTGACGGGCAATCGCCAGTGCTTCGGAAAAATGCCAACGAGGTTTTTGAACGTGTTTGCCGAGTCAATGATGCGTCCTGCAAAGCGGAGCAGTTCGTCGTTGTATCGCAGTCCGCTACGAAAAGCGTCGGAGGTGGCGAGTACATCGTCAACCATGATACGTCCTTCTCGGTCGGTCGAAACAATGGCACCCAACGTCGCGTGATCGACGATGCGTCCGCTTTTCAGGTCGCCGAGAAAGTATTGCACCTGATTGCTGGAAACGGCATAGCCGATGCCGACATTGACTCGCCCCCGTTTTTCAAAGGAGCAGCGACCGATGATGCCGATGATTTCACCGTTGCCACTGAAGAGCGGACCGCCGCTATTGCCCGGATTGACGGCGGCATCGGTTTGGAGGCAGTCGGTGTACTCCAAGAAAGTTCCGGCGGGAAATTGATAGCGGTGCGTGCCGGAAATGATTCCTTGCGACACGCAGGGACTGAAATCGGTTGCCAGCAGAAACGGATTGCCCATCACCATGGCGGTGTCGCCGACAACAACGGTATCACTGTCGGCAAAGTTGGCGTAGGGGAAAGTGCCATCATGTGGGGCCTCGCGTCCCAATATTTTGATGAGCGCAATATCACCGACAGGATCGAGACCAACAACGACGGCATCGTAGAGTTTACCATCTGCCATGCCGCATTTCATCGCCGGTCCGCAGGGCTGCACGACGTGAAAGTTGGTCACGGCATAACCGTCTGGCGAGATGACCACGCCGCTCCCCCCCCCCGCGTCCGCATCGGGATCGGCAGGAAAGATGGCGATGACCGTTTGCATGGCGCGGTCGATTGCTTCGTTTGCCAGTGTAGACAACGAAACAAACAGGCAGAGGATGGCAAGGAATATAGGACGCATGACTGACGATTATACCGTTTGGTGTTGTAATCGCAATCATCAAAGGCACAGAGAAGGAGACAGGTAACTGTCTATTTTTTCTGGATTGCTCTGGCGTGATTTTTGTCTGATTGTTACACTTTTGTCATGGAAGTGAGCCTCCTTCTTCGCAAGATTGAACAATTGG
>Ga0123353_10016272_pt1 | contig 10863 bp, 9 predicted proteins | sample TergutLab28metaG_3_FD_92763 | JGI IMG/M metagenome (GOLD analysis project Ga0123353, IMG submission 92763) | Labiotermes labralis P3 segment gut microbial communities from Petit-Saut dam, French Guiana - Lab288 P3 | ecosystem: Host-associated > Arthropoda: Insects > Digestive system > Gut ... | reverse complement strand
GAGAGATTCGAACAGACCTTCCTCAATCAGGGATTTACGACGAACCGTTCGATCTTCGAAACCCTGGATCTCTCCTGGGATATTCTGGCTTTGCTACCCAGGGAGGAGTTAAAGCGAATCAGTGAGGAAGATATCGCCAGATACTACCCACCCCTGGTCAGGGCGGCGCAGAGATGATCGTCACCGCAACCAGAATGGAGCTTTCGAGGTATCGAAAGCGCCTTAAGACTTCGGAAGAAGCTCATAAACTACTAAAAGACAAGCAAGACGACCTGATGCGTCGCTTCATCACCATGATAAGAGAGATCGATGAACTGCGCAATCTTATCAATGGGACAATCAGGCGAATCACGACCGAAACCGGTCTCACCGTCGCCGCCTCACCGCCTCAGATCATGACCGGCAACGCCCTGGTACCCGAACCTCTGGTCACAGCAGAGATCAGCACCTCCAATCATATGGGAGTCACCGTGGTCGAGATCGCCTTCGATCTGCAAGAAGCAAAACCGGGAGGGGCTTTGATGTCCACACCCTTGCTGGCCAGATCGGGCTTCGAGATGCGTAACCTGTTGCCTTCCCTGCTGCGCCTGACAGTTTTAGAAAAGAACAGCTATCTCCTGGCCGGGGAGATCGAGGTGCTCCGACGCCGGGTCAATGCCCTGGAGCACCTGGTCATCCCTGAACTGAAGAAGGATATCCGGGCCATTCAGCTAAAGCTAAGTGACAGCGAAAGGGAAACCATTGCCCGTTTGATCAAGATGAAGTCCTTTACTGAAAGGCCTCAGGTGACAGACGGTTCTCCCGTGGCGCTCACTGAAAGATTTTTGCCAGATCCTCCCCGGGAGTCGTAATCGGCGTCAGCTCGAAGGTCTCGACCAGGGTTTTTAAGACATTAGCGGAAATAAAGGCAGGCAGGCTTGGGCCGATATGGATCTTCCTGATCCCCAGTGCTAACAGGGTGAGGAGGATGCAGACGGCTTTTTGTTCGTACCAGGAAAGCACCAGAGTCAGAGGCAGATCGTTGACGCCACAGCCGAAGGCCTCGGCCAGAGCGCTGGCTACCTTGATGGCGCTGTAGGCATCGTTGCATTGCCCCATGTCCAACAACCTTGGCAATCCTGCGATCTCCCCCAAATCCAGGTCGTTGAAGCGGTACTTGCCACAGGCCAGGGTTAAGACGATGCTGTCGGGGGGAGTCTGTCTGACGAACTCGGTATAATAACTGCGCTCGCCTCTGGCGCCATCACAGCCGCCGACCAGGAAGATATGCCTGAGCTCTCCGGCCTTTATCGCAGCGATAATCTTTTCTGCCTGAGCCAGGACGGCATGATGAGCGAAACCGGTTTGCACTGCAGTACCACCGTTGATCCCCGTCAGTACCTGCTTCTCGCTATATCCTCCCAGTTCTATGGCCCTAGCGATAACGGGAGAAAAATCTTTAGCCTCATCGATATGCACCAGGTCGGGATAGGAGACCACAGCAGTGGTGAAGACTCTGTCCCGGTAACTGGCTTGTACTGGCATCAGACAGTTGGTAGTAAATAGTATCGCTCCAGGCAGATTAGCGAACTCTCGTTGCTGATTCTGCCAGGCGGTGCCAAAGTTGCCTTTGAGATGAGGATACTTGCTCAGTTCGGGATAGGCATGAGCAGGCAGCATCTCCCCATGGGTATAGATGTCGACCCCTATATCAGTTGTCTGTTCCAGGAGCAGCTGCAGATCATGCAGATCATGCCCGGAGATGACGATGAACGGTCCTGGTGCGATCTCCAGGCTCACCGTGGTGGGGACAGGATGTCCGTAAGAGCCGGTGTTGGCTTCATCCAGCAGTTCCATACATCTTAGGTTTACTTTGCCGAGTTCCAGGATCAGATCCAGCAACTCCGCACCCTCACAGTTAGCGGCAATAGCAGCTAATCCCCGATAGAAGAAATCATCAACCTGAGGATCCCTGATACCCTGGCTTGCGGCATGCCAGGCATAAGCTGCCATCCCGCGCAGGCCGAAGAGAAGCAAGGACTTCAGAGAGCGGATATCCTCGGGAGCCGTCCAGAGCTCAGTCAGATCGTAGGGAGCCACTTCACCTGTATCCTGCTTAGCTCCTCTTATTTTGATCCCTGCAGCCTGCAGCTCTTCGATCTGCTTCTCCAATTCCTCTGCGCAGAAGGAGACATTGGTCACCGTGGCAAAGAGGGCCCCCAGGACCAGGCGATGGGTGACTGGATCGGGTGTCCGACCGGCGCAATCCCTGGCCAGATCGATAGCAGCACCGGTGAGACGATCCTGCAACAGGGCGACCTCCGGCTTCTTACCACAGACGCCGCCACGGGTACAGCCGCTGCCAGCAAAGGTCTGTTCACATTGAAAACAAAACATTAAATATACACTCCTTGCTTTTACAAATCTGAGATGGGGTTTTAAAGCCCCCGCTCCGGCAAGCGAAGCTTGTCTTTACTGGTCTTTCAAATGGCCGTCGGTGGTGATGATTACTCTCTGCCAGGGAATCATTTTGCCACAATCCTGTAAAGCCTTGATGGCAGCCTGTTCCAAACCGCTGCAGCAGGGAACCTCCATGCGGACAATAGTTAAAGATTTAATGGAGTTTAGGCGCAGGATGGCGGTGAGCTTCTCTGCGTAATCCGCCTCATCCAGCTTAGGGCAGCCTACCAGGGTTATGCGGTTCTTCATGTACTCCTCATGGAAGTTACCATGGGCGAAAGCTGTGCAGTCCGCCGCGACTAACAAATGAGCATCCTGGAAGAAGGGAGCCTGATTGGGAACCAGTCGCAACTGACAAGGCCACTGCCTTAGCCTGGAGACTTGAGGGACGCGCCCAACCGGCGTTGTGGCTTCCACCGCCGCACTCTCGTTCTCCTCGTGGGACTCCAGACTCTGCAGATGGTGGCTAGGACAACCGCAGGGCAGTGTCTCCGGGCGATGGTCCGCCTGCTGCTCCTGACTGCCAGCAATGACTTCGATCCCTGACTCCACTTCCCGAAAGGAGATCGCACCGGTGGGACAGACCGGCAAACAGTCGCCGAGTCCGTCGCAGTAGTCCTCCCTCAGAAGCACTGCCTTGCCCTCGACCAGGCCGATAGCGCCTTCATGACAGGCGGTGACACATAGTCCGCATCCATTGCATTTTTCGGCATCGATTTCGATAATTTTGCGTTTCATGAACATATACACCTCTTTCTCTGTACCATTTACCTGGGGTGCAACTTATTTGCCACTTTTATTGTAGATGGGGCTCACAGCCCCATACCCCGGTCGTTCCGTCAGGTGTAGCTTGCCTGCACTCACTGGAGCTTCGCTCCAGCACCCCGCCCAAGGCGTGGTGGTAAGTGTTCAGGTGCCAGCACCTTAACACTTACTCTTTCTCTTGACTTTCTGGACCCATCATACTAAACTAAATGCAACATGTCGGTTGTATATACAACGAAAGGAAAATTATGTTAGACAAAATTTATCTGGTCTTAAAGGACAGCCCTCTCTTTCAGGGAGTATCCGCCGGCGACTTTCACGCCCTCCTGGATTGTCTCTCCACTAAGACGGTGAACTATGCCAAAGATGAGATCATCGTCTTAACCGGCGATCCGATAACCGCAGTGGGTATCCTTCTCTCCGGAGGGGTAAGAGTCATCAGAGAGGATGTCGACGGGCGATCTCACATCCTGGTGGAATTTGGCAGCGGCGAAGTCTTTGGAGAAGTCTTCGTCAGTGCCGGGATTTCCCACAGTCCGGTGACCATTCAGGCTTCCCTGAGCTCCGAAGTTATCTTCATCGATTATCAGCGCATCCTTTCTACCTGTGGTTCCGCCTGTCCATTTCATTCTCTGCTCATCGCCAATATGCTGAGGCTGATGGCCACCAAAAATCTGATGCTCAATCAGAAACTTGAAATCATCTCCAAACGCACTACCAGAGAAAAGCTCCTCTGCTACTTCGATCTGCAACGGGGTGCTGCCAGGCGCTTCACCATCCCCTTCAACCGCGAGGAGCTGGCGCGTTACCTCTGCGTGGATCGCAGTGCCATGTCCAGCGAACTAAGCAGGATGCAGGCAGCCGGCTTGATTCGCTATAAGCGCAAAAACTTCGAGATTCTGGGTTAGCCGAAACCTGTGCGTCTGTCACCGCGCTTTCGCGCGGTGCGGGAGCGAGGCTCCCGTCCAGGGGTTTGGGGACTTGGAGGCCCCATCTTAGATGAGACTAACCGAAACGTGCGAGGGGATCACTTGTTATCACCGAAGCAGGCTTTCAAGTTAGTGCAGGAGATATATCACAGTATCAAGAAATTTATACAGGCGAATTTTTATTTACGATGAAAGAAGGATGTCTGCAATGCTCGATCTGCTGATAAAAAACGCTACGCTGCTGGATGGCAGCGGAGCTCCCGCTCAGCGAGGTGATCTGGCTGTCAAGGAAGGTCGCATCGTTGCCCTGGGAGGTAAGCTCAGAGAAACTGCCAGCGAGGTTGTCGAAGCCGACGGATTGGCGCTGGCACCTGGCTTCATCGACATTCATACCCATAGCGATATAGCACTCTTCGCCTCTCCCGAAGCTGAAAGTCGCATCCTGCAGGGGGTCACCACCGAACTCGGTGGCAACTGCGGCTCCTCTCCCCGCATGCTGCAGGGAGTCACGGCAACGGCTAATCTAACCGGTGCCGACGAGGAAAAAGCTTGGGGAACTCTTGGCGAATACCTGGCAGCCCTGGAGAAGTCAACGACCAGTACCAACTTCGGCATCCTCATGGGGCATGGCACCCTGCGGGCTGCTGCCATGGGTTTCGCTCAGCGCCCAGCCAGTGAGAGCGAAATCTCTTTCATGCAGAACCTGGCCGATCAGGCCATGCAGGACGGTGCCTTCGGCATCTCCTCGGGGTTGATCTATCCTCCCAGTTCTTATGCTGATGTCCACGAACTTGTCGCCGTGGCCAAAGCCATCGCTCCTTATCACGGCCTCTATGAGAGTCATCTGCGACAAGAGGATGGAAACCTTTTAACCTCTCTGGAAGAAGCCTTCGCCGTTGGGCGTCAGGCTGGTGTGCCGGTGCAGATAGCTCATCTCAAAGTGACTGGTCGACGCAACTGGCAAATTACCGTGCATGCGGCTCTGGCAGCCCTGGAAAAAGCACGCGCAGCCGGTATCGATGTTACCGCCGACCAATACCCCTATACCGCTTCTGCGACCTCCTTAAACACCCTGGTACCCCAGTGGGCTCATGAGGGTGGCAGAGAGGCCTTCCTGGCTCGTATCGCCGATCCTGAAACCAGAACACGCATCCGTCAGGAGATCTGTGACAGTCTGGAACGTGCCGAAGCTCTGTGGAGCGACTACATGCTCTCGAGGCTGCCAAGTGGCAACTATCCTCATCTGGAAGGAAAAAACCTGCAACAGATCGCCGAGATTCTCGGCCAGGAACCTGTCGATGCCGCTTTGGATCTGATTCTGGAGGAGAAAGGCAACATCGGACGCATAAACTTCGCCATGTGTGAAGAGGATGTAGAGTTGATCATGAAGCATCGCCTGACTATGGCCGGATCCGATGGCGGAGCAGCTAACCTCGATGCCAAGGGAGTGCCACATCCCCGTTCCTATGCTACCTTCACCCGCATCCTCGGTCACTACTGCCGCGAGCGGAAACTCTTCCCTCTGGAGACAGCCGTCTATAAGATGACAGGCTTCCCAGCCTGGCGCATGCGACTCCTCGATCGAGGCCTGTTACGCCCCGGATTCCGTGCCGATCTCACCCTCTTCGATCCGCAGACCGTCAGGGATACCCCTACCTATACCAATCCCAAACAAGCCAGCGAAGGCATCATCAGAGTCTATGTCAACGGTGTCCTCACCGCTCGCGAGGGTAAACATACCGGTGCCAAGGCCGGTACGATCCTGCGACGTACTTAACAATCCCCTGCCCAAACCGGCGGATGGATCTCAATCGGTGGCGTCAAAAGCAGGATAAAACGCACCTTCTGTGGAACACGAATAGTCTAAGTAGTTTTTACTAGGGGGATGGATTATGCGTATCATATTCGATCAGGAAGAACTGCTCTACGGAGTTTCCCTGGCTCAGCGTGTGGTTCCCAACAGATATCCCATGCCAATCGTCACGGGGCTTTTCCTGAAGACGATGGATGAGGAGACTGTAGAGTTCATTGGCAACGACATGGAGATCTCCCTGCAGGTCTCGGTCAAAGCACGGGTTGAAGAACCCGGGGAGGCAGTCCTGCCGGCTCGGTTCCTCGCCGATTTTGTGCGTCGTCTTCCTCCGGGCGAAGTCACCCTGAGCATGCCTCCCGGTGAGTTCACTGCCAGGCTGGAGTGTCAGAAGCTTAGCATCGAACTACGCAGCATGAATCCCTTAGATTATCCCGCTCCCCCCAAACTGCAGCCGGAATCCGAAGACGAATTCTGGCGTGCCCCTCAGAAAACACTAAAACAGGCCATCAAGAGTGTCGACTTCGCCATCTCCCAAGACGAGAGCAGGCCTGCCATGACCGGCATGCTCCTCCTGCTCAGCAACGAGGGTAGTCGCGTTGTGGCTATGGATGGTTTTCGCTTCGCCGAGAAGCAGTTGGCTCTGATCAGCCCCGTAGAGCGGGAGTGCATCGTCCCGGGTAAGGCCATCGTCGATCTGACGAGGCTTTTAGCCGACGATGACGAACCCTTCGCCTGCCATATCGGCACTAATCATCTGACCATTCGTTTCTCCCGTCTAATCTTCCAGAGCCGTCTCATCGAAGCGCCTTTCCCCTTCAAGACTGCTAACGACCTAATCCGCAAGGACCCATCCTTAAGGGTTCTCATCAGTCGCAAGGCCTTGATCAGCTGCGTGGAGAGGGCTCTGTTGGTCACTCGTGATGATACCAAAGGCTCAAACATCATCCGTTTTAACTTCGAGGATGGTCTGCTGACCATCAACTCCAACGCTCCGGATCTCGGTCGTATAACCGAAGAGTTGGAAGTGGAAATGAGTGGCGAAAACCTGCTTATCGGCTTCAACGGACGATTCTTACTGGACATCCTCAACGCCATCGAGGACGACAAAGTATCTTTCCTACTGACCGGAGCTCTTACGGCCGGAATCATTCGCGGAGAGAAGACCGCCGATTTCACTTCCATCCTCTCTCCCATCCGTTTAGCGACTGTAACCTAAGAGAGGAACCGTCATGCCGGCGACCATCACCCAGAGCTTTACCTATCACGGTGACTACATCACCCTCGGTCAATTTCTGAAAGCAGCCAATCTCATCCAATCCGGCGGGGAAGCCAGGATAGTCCTCTCGGCAGGAGCAGTGCTGGTTAACGGAGTGGTCGAAACCCGCCGAGGGTGCAAGTTACGCCAGGGAGACCTGGTGCAGTTCGATCGGAATGTCTGGCAATTGATCAGTAATCACCAGCTAATGTAAGCCGATGTACATTGAGCATCTTTCTCTCTATAATTTCCGTAACTATACCCGTCTGGAGCTGGATCTTAAACCAGGTCTGAATCTCTTTCTTGGCGATAATGCTCAGGGCAAGACTAACCTTCTGGAGGCCTGTTATCTTCTGGCAACTGCGCGTTCTCATCGCACCTCCCGGGACTTGGAAATGATCAAATGGGAGGAACGCGAGTTCTATCTGGCTGCAACACTGCAAACGAGGCACGGCACAGAGACCCTGCAAATGCACTTCGAACCCTCTCAGGGCAAGAAAGTACGTTTAGACGGGATCCTGCAGCCGCGCCTTTCTGATTTAATCGGTCATTTAAAGGTGGTTTTCTTCGCTCCGGAACACCTGCTTCTGGTTAAGGGAGAGCCAGGTCAGAGGCGTCGCTTTCTGGATATTCTTCTCTCTTCGCTTAATCGTCTCTATCTTTATGCTTTGAGCAATTACAACCGGACTCTGCGTGAAAAGAGCATCTTGCTCAAAGAAGAGAAGGTAGATACCGATCTGCTGAGAGTCTATAATCAGCAGCTGGCAGAAAACGGCGCTACTCTTTTGCACAGACGCCTGCAGGCCATCGATCAGCTGGCAATTCTAGCCGAAACCTGTCATTTTCAGCTGGAGTCCAGCGAAAAGCTAAGCATCTCTTATGATAGCCGTCTGCATGCTGACAGCAGTATGTCCATCGAATCCCTCCGGGAAGCTCTGGAAAGACTCTATACACAAAAAGAAGAGGAAGAGATCCGTCGCCGCATACCTCTTTTTGGTCCTCATCGCGATGATCTGACCATTTTGCTTGGTGGCGAAGAAGCCAGGCGATTCGCTTCTCAGGGACAACAGCGTTCCATAGTCCTCTCTCTAAAAATCGCTGAGGCCAGGTTCATCGAAAAAATCAGTGATGAGAGACCCGTATTAGTCCTCGACGATCTCTTTTCGGAACTGGATCCTTCAAGACAAGGAAAGCTTCTGGACCAGTTGACCTCTTTCGGCCAGACTATGATCAGCGCGACTTATCTGACGCCATTACTTTATCAAAGCGAAAAAAGCATCTATCAGATACAGCAGGGTACAGTAACGCAGAAGTAACGTAAATAAAAGGAAGGGGATATGATGGTACTGCACCTTGGCCACAAAAAATATGTCTATTCCGGTGACATCATCGCCATTTTAGATCTGAACGATAAGGGTATCCGCGATTGTCTGGCTGATTCACAAGCTCAGGATAGTTCTTGGCATGCCTGCATCGTCTGTACCGAGGAAGTACTTTTTTGCGAAATTTCCGCATCTACCCTGGCTCAGCGAGGTTATACCCTGAGTGAAGGGGGATATCCCAACAACTGGCTGTGTAAGGATTCTGGATAAGTCGCAGATATCTGATCTTTTCACTTTCATCCACAACTCCTTCCACATATGGCTCCTGCCTGTGCACAACCCTCCTGACCTCCTGATTAGCTTCCCTGCTGTTTTCCACATTTTCCACAACTACTACTACTAATACTGCGAATCTACGTACTTCTCTTATGATGATTCTTGTGTACAGATCCAAATTTAAGAGCGTAAGAAGACTGGCAGCGGTCGTCCTCCACTCCCAAATCCTAAACCTTAAATCCTAGATCCTAAACCCTCATTTGGGTTTCTTCATTGACTTGTAATCGGTTTTTTGCTAGGATATACCCTACCGGAGGTGAGATAAATGCAGCATTTTCCTTCTTTGCTGCTGGGATTTTTACTAGCTGCCGCGCTTTTTTTTATTTTGGGACAGAGAAAATCTGGCAATCTATCTGAAAAGAAAAGAATTCCATCAGAAGATGCGTCAGCTCAGGGAACTAATCTTCCGGAAGAGGAAGAACTCTCCTGTATCATGATGGATGCCACACCTCTTGGCGTGACCAGTTGGACCAGTGATTTTCGTAACACCAATTGTAATCTGGCTGCGGTTAAGCTATTTGGCCTTGCCAGCAAAGAAGAGTGTATGGAGAGATTTTTCGACCTTTCCCCTAAGTATCAGCCAAGTGGCCGTCTTTCCAAAGATATGATCCACGAGTGGCTGAGCAAAGCCTTCGCAGAGGGATATGAGCGTTTCGAATGGGTGCATTGTAATCTTAAGGGTGAAGCAATACCTTGCGAGATCACACTGGTGCGCCTGCTCCATTTGGGTAATACGATGGTACTGGCCTTTATCAGGGATATGAGAGAGTTCAGGACTATGCTGGCGGAGATGCATAAGGTTGAGGATGATTTGCGTCAAGCCTGGAGCGATGCTGAAGAGAGTAATAAGGCTAAGAGCCAGTTCTTAGCAACGGTGAGTCATGAGATTCGCACCCCCATGAATGTCATTCTTGGTATTACCGAAATGCAGCTGCAGGAAGAAGGATTATCGCCGGATGTGCATGAAGCCTTTTCTAAAATTCGCTCTTCGGGAGATCTTTTATTGCATATAATTCATGATATCCTGGATTTATCCAAAATTGATGCAGGCAAACTGGAGTTAGTGCTGGCCAAGTTCGATGTAGGCAGCCTGATTAATGATTCCATCAACTTCAGTAAGATGCGCAGCGAGCAAAAACCGATCGAATTTCAACTTGAAGTGGATGAAAATGTGCCTGCCGACCTTTACGGCGATGAACTGCGTATCAAGCAAATATTAAATAACATTCTCTCTAATGCTTTTAAGTATACTCAGGAGGGTGAAGTAAAACTAACTGTTTCCAGTGAGACGGTTCCCGGTGAAGATAAAACCAACCTGATTTTAGTGATCAGCGACACCGGTCAGGGTATGAGTCCCGAACAGATACACCGTCTATTCGACGAGTATATACGCTTCAATGCCGAAGCGAACCGCACTACCGTCGGCACAGGCCTTGGCATGACCATCACTCGCAACCTGGTCAGCCTAATGGGAGGCACTATCGAGGTTAAGAGCGAGGTGGGCAAGGGTTCGACTTTCACCGTGCGTTTGCCTTTAGCCTTCAGCGGAGCGAAAGTCATCGGACGCGAAGCTGCGGAGCATCTTGGCCAGTTTAATGCGACATCCACTCTTAGCAAACGTGAGCCTCTTATTCGCGTGCCAATGCCATATGGACATGTGCTATTAGTTGACGATATGGTCACAAACATCGATGTAGCCAAAATAATGCTGAAACCTTATGGCTTAAAGATCGAAACTGCACTCAGTGGTTTCGAGGCTTTGCAACTGGTAGAGGATGGGGCTGTCTACGATATAATCTTCATGGATCATATGATGCCAAAGATGGATGGCATGGAAGCGACCCGGAAGCTGCGGGAAATGGGCTATAACCAGCCTATCGTAGCTCTTACTGCTAATGCAGTGGTTGGCCAGGCGGAAATCTTCCTGCAAAATGGTTTCGATGCTTTCATCTCCAAACCCATCGACATCCGTCAGCTCAACGAGGTTTTGAATCGTCTGATTCG
>Ga0123353_10016270_pt1 | contig 10863 bp, 8 predicted proteins | sample TergutLab28metaG_3_FD_92763 | JGI IMG/M metagenome (GOLD analysis project Ga0123353, IMG submission 92763) | Labiotermes labralis P3 segment gut microbial communities from Petit-Saut dam, French Guiana - Lab288 P3 | ecosystem: Host-associated > Arthropoda: Insects > Digestive system > Gut ... | reverse complement strand
ACCAGACAAATCGGGGCACAGAAAATAAGACCCGCGTGCTATACGGAGGGTTATTTCTTATAGACTTAAATAAAAAGGCGGAGATAATTCCGACTTGGGGGGGGGGGCATACATGTTCAAGGGGTTCAAAGTTCATCTCTCGGAAGTGTTCGACAGATAAGTGTTCTAAGAGAAGTGGTGCATCCACACGTAGCAAGTTATGATCTGAACACACAACGAAATAGACTGCGCAACGGAATACCAAGGCGAGTTCGTATATTTGCCTTGATTACTTCGTACTTATATGGCGTCACATTATGTTCAGATCAGTAACTGTTTCTTCGGCCTCTCTGACTCTGCCGCATTTCTTGGACTTGTCCCGTAAACGGCGAGACATTAACATAAAGGTACGCAGGTCTTCGTTACCGTGTGTTATTTTTATCCGACTTTATGATTAACAGAAGGTAGTACAAACTTCCGTTGCATGGACATCCGTCAAGCGGAAGTTGAGCTGTTCCATGCAGACAGACGGACAGACACGATGAAGGTAACAGTCGCTTTGGCATTGTTCTGCGACATGCCAAGGAGTTATCTGATGAAAAAATAAAAATCGCATCAGTTACACAACCATGTGTTGGAACACTGCACTGAATTTAAATGGGTTAATATTATTTTTGGCTTGCGCTCTTTCCATTCGTTCCTAAATACCGCTAATCTATTATATTTTCAATGAGCTGCAACAAACATAGGAAGAAAGTGTATAAATGCAAAGCGTAATGAACAAGGAAGAACCAAGATCGCAGTTAATACTTGTGTTATTACGTGGTCTATACACAACAATGCGCGATTTCGTGTACAAACGTAGAAAAGAGTAAATAAACGTTATTGTGCCTGGGGAAAAAATACTAAAAGAGGAAAAAAAGATGTTTAGTACAATCTGAGGCTTCTCTAACACGCACAAGCCGGCTCTGGGGTCATCCAGGCTTCAATTCAATGGACACCAGGGTTCTTACCCTGGGTTGAAGCGACCGGGGTGTGAAGTGAACTCCATCTAGCGCCGTGATTAATAAAGAGCGGAGCTATACCCCTCCTTACACTACATACCTACATAGAATGGGCAGATATAACTTTACCTTACCTTTACCTTTACTCGGTACTACAAGAAGGCATTACACGTTATTATGTATTTGTACCTTGATAGCAATAATGTTCTAATATAGGGAACACGAATCTATTTTATTTATTTACAGATTGTTTAAAGATGCTGTCACAAACTCACACTACGCAATGCGAATAATAGGATGATTATTGCCTACTGAATTGAAAGGATGTGGATGGAATAGGTAAAATCAGAAAGCAATCTTGAAATGCTTATTATTCAGTCAAGAACTGTCATAATCACGTAAGGGTGTGAAATGTGATTTCTTATTGTGAGGGAAGAACAAAACAAGTGAGTGTTTGAACACAAGGCGCTAAACGATTTCGTTCACATGTAAGGAGGTTAGGTTTTAGCATGTAACGACAATGATTTATGCAGGATAACAAATACGTTATTTTTAAAACGGTGAAATTTAGGAGGATATGGCGGGTTGAACATGGAACTGGTATGAAGGAGATAACGGATATGCCCAGACTTCTGGCAGGAAGACGTCTTGGAAAATTCAACTGGAAGCCCAAGAAGGAGATGTTTGTACGTTAGGACACAATAAAACTCTAGTAACACCAACAAATATACAATTCTACAATCTATGTATTCTTTCGATTATTTTGCTCCTACACGTTTCGGCGTAATAGCCATCTTCGGGGAGCTTACACCAAAATATCATTGAAACGTACAGTAATAAATAGTTTTACAATAAACATACACGTCAATAATGCAGGTTTTGACAGGAGCCATCTCGTTGTGTTATACAACATGATAAAGTAATTTATTCAGTCAAACACAACACATAGATAAATAAATATAAAATCATTAATACATAGTTGGCAACATGTTTCTGTTCTAGTACACCATCTTCAGGCCAGTTCTTAATATACAGACATGGTATATTCAGTGAGTGCGCACATTATGGAATCACATAATGTGTGCACTCACTGAATACACCATGTCTGTATATTAAGAATTGGCATGAAGATGATTCACTAGAACCGAAACATGTTGCCAACTATGTATTAATGATTATATATGTTGTGTTTGAATAAATTGCTTTATCACAGTGCAGGTATCGGTTAAAATATATAAAATATAAAACGGTATTATTGATAAAGCGATAACAACAAACTAATTATATTATCAGTGATAATAATATTTTATACATTTAACCAAAACCTGCACTACTGACATGTACATTTATTGTAGAACCATATACTACTGTACGTTTTAAAGAAATTTTGGAATAAGGTACCTGAAGATGGCGATTACGCCAAAACGCGTAGGAGCTAATATAATGAAGAATTAGAATGTAGAATTGGGCATTTGTTGGTGTTACTAGAATTTTAACATATCACAAAGCATGGAATGAACAATATGAAAACATTACGACAGTTTAGGGACAGACGACGTGAGAATGGGAAACTGCTGAAACATTCTGTCGCACAAAAGGCTTTGAAATTACGTGTTGCACCTCCGCATTCTGCAAACACAGTTTCTAAGAAGGCGTGTTACGAACATACTAAACTAGCCTTGTAATCACGCCGACGCTGCGAACTGCCACACAGACGTTGCTGTTCTGTTGCTCGCTGTTCGCGCGGAAACAAAAATTTTAACGCACAAAAATAACAAAAACGCTTCATTCGAAAACTTTGTTAATCAACTCAGCAGTAATGGTGGAAAACTTTTTTTCTGTCGAGGATGTTTATAAAAATGAGGCCTATGTTCATGTTTAATGTAAAAATATTAATAGAACATGCAGCCAGCACGTATACTTACTGCTAAAAAATTCAATTACACAGCAGAAGCTTCCTGGTGGCACGGAGTTTCATTAATAATAGTGTAGACAGAGTTATAAAGGCGAAGTTTGGCATGAAGACTATTAAAATGATCGATTGTTACATTAAAAACAATCGTTACATTAGGAAAAAGAGACTTGGTCGAGGTAACAGTTTCCAGTACGACACTTGACAGCGTAAATTCCACAACAAAATAACCAAGCTATAACATGTTCGGAACGCACACCCCCATACCGCACAACCAGTAGCGTGGATGACCCATTGACCCTCCCCCCCCGCCACGTGATAATCAGTGAACCCCTATAATTATTACTGAAGTTACACCCACATTTCATAGCACAGGATGCAGAACACTGTCTTCTGTCAGAAGATTGGAATCGAACCCCAAATAACTAACAACAAATTTTATTAATCAGAACTTCGGGTGGGCCCCCGCGCCCAGGGGCAGCGGGGGCCTTATCTACGCCACCACCTATAACGAAACCCACATATTCCCCGGAATTTTTCTTACCGTAAACAGAACGAAATACTTCAGGCGCGTTAGCTAACAACAGTCACATAGGAGCATTTTTGCCCGATTTTAACCAAAATTAGAACGCGTCAAAAATTTTCAGTAAAAATCCCAATATCAATGGGCCCAGTGACAGTCCAGTTGTTCCACGCGGACAGACGGATGGAGGGATACGACAACCTACTGGACGCTTTCGAAGTTGCTTCGCGAAAGTGACTAGAAAGCACGATGAATTTGCTTTCTTGAGTTTGATACCATCGCTTTGTTAAATGACACATCGTTCTGACAATGACATGACGCACTTAGAACCATGGACTAGGATGTGTCTGTTGTTCAGTCTTTCCAAAACTCAACACGACATTTAGGGAAACTAGGTGTTTCTGTTCTCGCGCAATAATCTGAGGGGGGGGGGGAGACATCTACCCAACTGGGTCCCAGCCATTCCCACTCTCTCTGGGCAAACGATATCGGTTCAATCACCCCAGACTACGCCAACGGGCGCAGGGCAGTAGGTGTCCCCCCCCCCCCAAAAAAAACCCCTAGCAGGTCCCCTTTCCAAAACTTTTTTTTTTTTTAAATTTCTAGGCGCGTTCGAAAAGTTCCAAAAAGCTATTATTAGCCTCGTTATGTCTGTCTGTCTGCATGGTACAACTCGGCTCCCTCTGGAAGGATTTTCACCAAATTTGATATTTGAGCATGTTTTTGAAAATATGCCGAGAAAATTCAAGTTTGATTAAAATCTGACAAGGATAACGGGTACGTTACATCAAGACCTGTGAACACGTACTATAATTTCTCGTTGAATTCTTCCTAGAATGAGTAACGTTTCGGATACAATTGTACTGAAAACCAATCGTGCTGTTGATGAGTTACAAGTTATCTCTATACAGACCTGGACAGGCCTTTACGGCTCCCAGCATGTCTACAAACTGTGCACATAAAGGCGGTAAGGTAGTCAGCCCTGCGCGCCTGCCGCTGTTATCACCCAGAAGACGTCCTTGGTACTGATTACTGCTAGGGGCTGAGTCGACACCAGGGCCATAGTGCGGCCGGAAGGATTAAGATGACACCATTGGGAATCGCCTTGTAGCGCTGTGTCTCAACCAACAGCGTCACTGCGTACATTTATTAGTTAACGTGGAAAAATATGGTAACGGCAGACAGGTTACAGGTGAAAATATAATGCTGCGCGGAAAGGATGATGAGCTTCGCATGCCGGATAACAAAGACACTCATATTTAATACGTATTGCTTTTCCAAGGCAATAAACGTCAGGCGAACGCGTCTGAATGTTAAGTTAAACGCACATTTCCTGTTTTGTTCCTGATGTTTTCGAAACTCTGGACGACGGGAAAAAGTCCAAAAAGAGAGTGGTTCGGAACACAGCATGACTGTTCTACAACCCGTAACAAATATGACGTTCTCAAAGCCATGAATACACCAAATCTTACAAGAACAAAGTCAATTACAATTCCGCGACCCACAAATTACGCGCGTTTCATGTTTTGTGATCAAATCTTAGTACTGTTTAACTAAAGGTGTATTCCACAGAGGGTACGAGGGCTGCCCGGAAAGTATCCAGGCATTTAGAATATCTCGAAAACCGATAGCGTGGCCTTGATATAACTTGGCAGCCGGTTAGGGAAGACCTTACTGTGCACCCATGAACAGTCATTCTCCCATGGGGCTAGTCAGTCGGCAGGGAGACGCCGTTGACTGAGCTTTAAAAAATCCCCTCCCTTTCAAAGGCGATTTTAGCTTTGGGAAGAGCCTGAAGTCGCAGGCAACCAAATCTGGGCTGTAGGGGCGGCTGACAGACCTGGGTGATGTAATACTTTGCCGAAAAAGCCTGCACGAGAGCTGTAGAACGGGTAGACGCATTTTCATGATGAAGCTGACCTGCTCGCTCGGTCATTGTAAATGCGACGGTCACAAAGTCAGCTCAGTCAACGGCGTGTCACTTCCGACTAACTAGCCCCATGGAAGTGACTGTTCACGAATGCACAGCAAGGTCTCCTCTGACTGGCTGCCAAATGCACAGCAAGGTCTCCCCTGACTGGCTGCCAAATGCACAGCAAGGTCTCCTCTGACTGGCTGCCAAATGCACAGCAAGGTCTCCTCTGACTGGCTGCCAAATGCACAGCAAGGTCTCCCCTGACTGGCTGCCAAATTACATCAAGGCCCACATGACCGGCTCTCGAGATATTCAAAATGGCTGGATACTTTCCGGAAAGCCCCCGTATACCCCATAAAATAAACGCAGATATAATCATGAACTGAGAAAGTAGGATTCAGAGGCAGGGTCGTGGCTTACTTTAATAATATACCACTATTAGCCTCGAGAGACAAGAGATACACGAAAAAACACAGGAAAATTAGGTCCCCTGCCATGATCTGAAATCGGTTCCCTCCTATTTAAGGTGTACAGCGTTACCGTTAACAGTAACCTAATCGATATCACTATTTATGTTAAGTTTATAATGCAGATACACATTACGGCAAAATGCTTGCAGTGAATAACAGACAATTCTGAGTGTTAAGGTTCAAAGTTATGACAACAACTGCGCACAAAATATCCTTTTGAGGTCAGTTTACTTGACGTACGAGAGTAAGGCAAATGATGTGAAAGCCGAAACATGGAACTGCAAAATCATTTACGTTACGATAAACTTAGTTTGACAGAGGACCATCCCTTGTGTCCCATTCATACGTACTGACGACACGGCACAAGGATGACTGTAAAATTCTCCACTCCATGGAGCAAGGCCTCTTCATAATTTGCCTGATTAACAGATCCCTGCTTTCTATGACACCTGAAGTTTCATCACAGAACCCCTCCTGCTGGACCATATCCTGAGGTAGGTGAATAAGTTCTACCATAACCTGTCGTACAGAATCTGTGTACATGACTTCTTTTTTTACACAATATTGTGGTTTTAACTTACTATTAGACTACTAACGTTGCTCTTACTTTTAACAAACGTAGGAAGCTTTTGGCCCCTTAAGACTTTGCCGGTGGGCGCATATAGCCGTCCATGCTGATGCGCTTCTAAATCAACCTACTACTATTACTACAACCACCACCACCACCACCAATGCGACGTCGTCTTATTACCATCATCATCATCTTTATGCAGGGTATTTATACTTATATTCCTGAGACAAACTATGTTCCTTGGGAATACAGTGTTGCAGCTATTCTGTTGTTACTATTCATGGTGCTTATATCGTTAGTTTCAATGTTGAATCTATTGTTCTTTTGCATTAGCATTTTCCGAAGTATGTGTGCAGTGCCCAATATGGCTGTTTTCTGGAGTTATTATTATTATTATTATTCTACTGCTGCTACGCGCTATCTTTAAGATCCATTGCAATATTATTTCCCACGTATTCTCATTCCTGCAGGTGTTACAATTCCAACCTCTTTCTCCTCTCTCCACTCATGCTACATGTTCCCCTCATTCCAGCGTTCTTGGTTTGCTCATACTTAAAAATATTTACTGAAAAGAGTGTAATCGGCAACCTAACAAAATATTCAATTACCCACATTTCCTTCTTTACACTGTTACGATCAATTCTGTATGTCCAACGCATTACCGAGTCCCTTTTAAAAATGCTACAAGAATCGGCTATGAAGTATGTACAAACAGATTTAGCTTCCTACACGATATTTTATCTATCCATAAATTGCTTCTTCCAGTTCTTTGGCTGAAATCCGGGTCATTCAATCTTTTCATCGCTATTGAACGTTATTTACTGAAGCGCCGTGATAGTCTGGAGCCTGCATCTGTCTGACAAGACGCCCTAGGGCATTTTCCGTCTCTTTCTGGATTCTCTCCTGGGTCCACGATATCCTCCAGTGACCGGTACTAGCCAGGTTCCTACACATCCTGCTACCGGCAAAGGAAAGCGACGAGGAAGAGAGAAGTCAGAGCTATGTTCCAGATCACTTGATGGAAACTGCATGCGAAACACACGACGAAGAGAAGGCGGAAGGGAGGGGGGGGGGGCGGAGGAAAAATTCCACCGAGATTGCTGGGCTGACGCAAAATCTCATGGTATTGAAGACAGGAACGTAGGCGACTAGATCCAGTATCCGCAGTTCCTTTAGTTGAGGTCAAACGCACTTCGCCAGACAGGCCCAAGGTGTCATGTTACGTTATTTATATAATCAATTTCATGGAACACACTTCTCCTTCTCTTCTTCTTCTTCTACTTCTTCTTCTTCTTCATAAGCCGACAGTCTCTCAGATGCTTACAAAATTCCTCACATTTATGAAAAGTGAAAGTTCGTAACCACATTCACAAGAGCCAGCCACGAGACCTTATGTCGAGCCAAGTGAATCCAGTCAAGATTCCGCCCTATTTCTTGAAGATCAGCTTTAATATTATTCTTCAATCTACGCCCATATCCGGAAATTGGTCTTCCACCTTTCAGATCTTCGCCTTATTCTATAGGTTTCTCATCGACCCCATGCGTGCTACAAGTTTCGGACGAACAAGCTGCCTTCATCTTGTATTGAAGTAAATATTCGGCAAACAAGTGACAGAATGCATGTTCTCCCGAAACGTCCGCAATACACCTACTTCCGAAATATGCAAAAGAAAAGGGTCAATATAAATTCTAAACCGCAGTGACAGCCTTATCCTAGTCACTCTTTGTTATAAATCTGTATCAGATTTAATCCGTAAGTGACAAGCGGTAAAGATAAGCCTGTCCCTGTGCATGCCATCAGGTATAACTCCACTCAGGCCTCTAGTATCTCCTGAAACAGATTTATTTGGTGATATGAATAAAGGTTTCACATATGCCTATATTAACCAGAAGAACAAACTGTTTTTGCATAATGGGTCATTCATTCGTTTAGTAGTCTGTCTTACGACAGGTCCAAAGCCTCTGCTAAAGCGAGCTCTCCACATAGTGCGATCTAGAGCTTCCTACGTCTTCTTCCTCGTCTTCCTGTCACTTCTATCCCCCCTTTTATCTTTCCTTCCATAACCTGTTGTAGAAGGCAATTTCTACGCAAAATGTGATCAATCCAGTTAGTCTTCCATTTTCTTATTTCATGTCGGATATTCCCCTGCTCCTTGACTCTAAGTAATACTTCTTCATTTCTCACATGATCGGTCCAACTGATCTTCTCCATCCTTCTCCAGCACCACATTTCAAAACTTCCCAGGCGTTTCTGATCTACTGCCCGAAGCGTCCAAGTTTCAGTACCATGGGTATGTGATTAAATATTCTAGTTAGTGTAGCCGAAATTCGTGTCTACGTAATCTACATGACAGTGAAACAGAAGACGGCCGTCCTTTGGGGTTTTACACCACGATGTGTGAAAATATGCACACTTAAACATAGGAACCAAGGAAAATAATTTATGTAGATGTGTAATACAGCCTCGTCGCGCATCGTACACGTATCCGAATTCATGCTGATTTTGTTCCAAAATATCCGGCGCAGTAAGTAAATCAACCACGAATTCAACTGAGCATATTCCTTCACTAGCACTTAGCTGGGCAAGGAATTCCGCGACTTCTGCGGTACTAGAAAGTTTATGATCTTTGCACGAACCCGGCGTTAAATTATATTAAAATTATTACATGCAAATTTAACCATGTTTGCATCATACCACCAAGTCTACATCGTACCAAAAGTACAGCTGTCCCTGTCGACGTCAAGAAGGAATGCAGGGGAGCGGAGGCACAGCTCCATTCATTCTTAACATCGGCACTAGATAGAAGTGAGTTGTCAACTTCACGCCCCGGCCGCTTTACCTCTGGGAAACAACGGTCTGTTGTCCTGGTTAGATTCCAACCCAACGAGGACAACAGACAGTCATCCAAAAAGAATAATAAGTACCAATTGTTGTATACATACAGTTGCACCTCCTGATGATGGGCCTAGATACGCCCCAAAACAAGTAGAGGTTGACGAAATATACTAAGAATAAGTTGTGCATCAAGTTGGTTTTTTTCTTTACACGATTATATCGAGATGCACGGTCAACAAAACAAAACTTGTTTTTCATTCCGTGTACTGCATTGCACGTTGTCCGCATACAAAACTATTTTCTCCTCCCATATTTGCCCCCGCTATATAAAGGGTTACGGAGGTCTGCTTTAAAGGGTTAACTATGGCCTGACGCTCAAACGCCAACGTTTCCAGGACCTAATATCAGTTTTATGTACCTAATTGCCTTTCTTCTGATCGGCCAAGTACGACTGCGGACCGTCTGACCGAGTATGCTACTCCGAAGTCTATGGAGAGATGCTTGTATACGCCTGTGTATTTCCACGAAGCTACACTGTTGATGTTTCACGACACTGGAAGCCCCACAAGAGTTCTGTAAACTACGACCACTTTACTGATCACAACGAACTGGTATTCTGAAGCTCCACCTCATTTGCGGTCGGCGTATTTCACTTGTCTTAGTATTCGTTGTATAGCAGACATTTCCGCACAGAACATACGAGTCCTAGAATTGACTTTTATGAATGCTGGTTTGTACGGAGAAGCCAAAGGACTTTAACATTATACATCGTGATGCTCCCCACTCGCTAAACATTTCGGTTAACATGTATTTCCGAACATTTAAAAAATATCAAACCCCAAACTTCCGCGTTGCCTCCATGTTCGTAGCATAATTTTAAAGACAAAAGAATATGCAGAATAATATGTACAATTACGAACCTTTCTCTTTTTTTTTTGTGGAACTGGCCCACATCGAGTTCCAACAAAATCTGTGAAAAAGGCTACATGTTTATTGTCACGTAAAGTAGAACTTACAATCGGTCAATATGGCTAAAAATCAAAATGGACGACTAATAACATACCACAGTCATTTACAATGAATTGCACAAAAATTAGACGAAAAAATGCATGATACTCAAGATTAAACGTCCAGTTTTTACCATAAGTCAGATGGACCATATTATGAGCCAATATGGATTAACATTAGAACAGCCCAACAACTTACAGAGATAATCAATAAGTATTGTGTCAGACTAGTTCAGGACATCTATAACGCTAAAGCACAAGGTTCCAACAGCGGCACTGTACTTCCTATTACACACACACACATTCCCACTTCAGTAAACCAGAATTTCGTTTCTACGCGCGTTCGCAAAATTTCGAAAAGCGACGGTCCGTCTGTCCATCGGCAACGAACAACTCGGCTCCCACTTGAGGGATTTTCATGAAATTTAATATTTGAGGATTTTTCGAAAATCTGTCGAAAAAAATTCAAGTTCCATTAAAATATGACAAGAATAACAGGTACTTCTCACGAGTAGACCTATTTACATCTATGACTATATCGCGGAATTCTTCTTAGAATGAGAGATGTTTCACACCAAACTTGCTGAGAAAATCAAACACTAATTTTATGTTCAATATATTTTTTTTCCCCGAAAATCGTGTCGTT
>Ga0123353_10016267_pt1 | contig 10864 bp, 5 predicted proteins | sample TergutLab28metaG_3_FD_92763 | JGI IMG/M metagenome (GOLD analysis project Ga0123353, IMG submission 92763) | Labiotermes labralis P3 segment gut microbial communities from Petit-Saut dam, French Guiana - Lab288 P3 | ecosystem: Host-associated > Arthropoda: Insects > Digestive system > Gut ... | reverse complement strand
CAGTTTATGTGTAGTTTTTAACAATCGTCCTGCATGGTCGTACTCGTATTTGAAAAGTTCTGTTATTATTCCGGGTTTGTTCAAAACATTGTGAATATGTAATCTTTTTGTAGGATTACCAATAAAATCATAAAGCACAAACTCTTTCTCAAAACCTCCAAGATGGTTGGATGCTTTGGTTTGAATTATACGACCTCTGTAATCGTAATAAAAGGCGGAATAAAGTTTTTGGTTACCTTCAAGCATTGCTGTAATTGTTCCTGTTAATAAACCTTTAAACGCAACAGGGTCTTCTAATGTTGCATTTCCATACAATTTATTGTAATCGGTATCCGTGCTTACCTGATATTTCAATTCTTGTTTTATACTGCTAATTTCACTTCTGTCAAGAAAATTATAATCATCATAAAAGTTAACGGTAAGGATAGTTAAACCGGTAGCTGTTAAATTTATGTTATTGATAGTAATTTTATAGCCATAAATCCCTTCATCTATATTGGGGTACTTCTCAGCTGTTACCAATCTGTCTTTAAAATTAGTTTCAGAAACGTTCAATCCTGCTATTGTATTTCCACAGATACCTGTTAAAACTATCCGCCCAAAGGCGTCAGGAATTGAAAACATCCACTTACTTTGGTTATTTTGATTATAAAGTTCACCATCCTGCCAAAAAATTAGTCTGTCTGCTTTATCGTAAATATATTTAACAGGTTCACAACCGGGCAACTTTTTCCAAATCATACGATTACGGTCATCATAATTATATTGGTAAGCATATTCATCCAAATTATTTTCGTTAGCAAGTGGTGGCAGCACAAATCTCAGATTTCCATAATCATCATAAACGTAATAAGTATCTTGATTTTCGCTATTGTTTATTTGGCGAGTAAGTATCAATCGTCCGAAATGGTCGGTAAACTGGTATGAAAAACTGCCGTCTTCGGTTATTGTTTCTAAACCATACAAAGTACCTGTTCGGTGATCATCTTCATAATTCGGATTATCGTTAGAAACAGTGTATTGTTTACATAAAAGAACTTCACTTGAGGAATTTGTTTTATAAGAAATTATTATTGATTTTTCAGGACTATTCCGCCACTCTTGCCCCGGACCGAACTGTTGAATTACTCTATTAAGTTGCGATGGTTCATATGTAGGATTTGAATAGGCTGCAGGATCGTAGTCATATAATGAAATAGGGTTATTAATAATTATATTTGGTTCAACATATTCTCCGGTGCTTCCTTCCTGGGGAACAGGCAACCAAAGTTTGGATTCCCTACCAAATGAATCGTATTCCTGTAATGTTATCAAATCTTTTTCGTTAGGGGTAAAACCCTTCTGTACAGTTTGAACCGGCCGCCCTAAACCATCAAAATACTGAATGGTAACTAAACTTTTACTTCCGTTTTGTTTTGTATATGCACGTGAAAGTATATAGTTTTTGTTATTGCTCTGTGAGTAAATAACACTAAACCCAAACAGCAAAACGTTTATCAAAATTAAATATTTTCTTTTCATAATTCTTTTTATTTAAGTTATTCATAATTATATTCGTATTCATTTAAAATATTGTTATTCATATCTTTTATGCGAATTAAACGACCATGCTCGTCATATTCATAAGATAATGTTTTCCCTGTAGGGTCTGCCTCATAAGATTTTCCTGCAAATGGCTCCCATTTATAGACAGTAACCATTGAGTTTGGTAATCCGGCGCGAAGCGCCGCTCCTATTGTTTCCATGTCGGGATTTGTATCATACCTTAGTTCAAATGAATTTGTTCCTGCATTTTCAAGTACTTGCTCAACTTGTCCTGTTGCAGCATTTTCTATTGCTGCAACAGGGTATTGATTATTGTAACTCCAAAGATATATTGTAGTTTTCCCTTCTTTATTAGTTATTCCAATAGGATTAAGTTTAGTGTCATAATCGTATTGATAATCAGTAATAATACTACCTATTCCTGTTTGTGATTTTTGATACTCTATTGCAAATTTTCCTGTATAAAATTGTTTATAATCGTACATTATTTTTTTTACAGGTATCCTATTTTTATATTCTCTTATTTCAACAGGATAGTCTAACATAAAATATGATCTCATGTTACTATAAACAGACTCTGTTTTATCGAAAGGGTATGAGTACTCAACTCTTAGAGTATCAGGAGAAAATCTTACAAACGTTTTAGTTTCTTTTACTAAATCATAGTTGTTATAAAAAATTTGTTTTATTTTTGTAACAGTTCCTGATCCATAAAACATCCATTCATACTCATCAATTAAGGGACAACTCTGCAGAAAGATTTTTCTTGCAAGCCCTCCATGAGGAATAGGTCTAAATGAGACAATACAATCGGTTTCTAATGGCGGCTCCGGCATATTAGGATCACAGATTATAACTCCAGTAGAACTTGTATTTTTATAATGAAAAACTTCCCATTTTACCATATTTCCTCCATTATTAAAAACTGATTTTTCAGATAAAAGCCCTCTTGCATAACTGCGACTGAGAACTGCATTAATGCCTAAACCTGCAAGTGTTGCTATATCAGTAATATTTATTGTATGATTAGGAACAAATTTTAAATTTACATTTTCGTATGAATCGGGGTTCCCTGCATAATCTGTGAATTTATAAATAGTATAGGCTCCGTCATCACGTAATTCTACAACTTCTCTATATCCTAAATGCGGTTCATAAACATTATAATTATTTCTCCAAACATTGTGGGAATAGGCAAAATTAATTGCTTCTCCGGTATTCCTATACCATGTATAGGTATGATAGTGAAATAATGTGCCGCTACTTTCAGCTGTATTTAAGTTTATATTTTTTTTATATTCCATAACATATTTATATTCTACTTCTGAAGTAATTGTATTATTAGAATCATGATGTTTGATTTTTCTGATACGGCATCCGCCAACATTATCGCTTACTTTTTCTATTTCCGGGACTAATGATGGCGTGATTGTCATTTTTACTCTCTCGCCGCATTTGTTCTGTTCATATTCAAATCTAGTGTATCCACCTGTAGGATAATTCAATTGAATCAATTGTCCGTAACTAACATTGGTTGTATTTTTCCAAAATCCATAGTAATCTTCAATTAGTGATTCTTCCGGATTTGGATAATTAACAGGATGCAAATATTCAAAAATGTATGGATTTAATCCTCTTTGTTGTATTTTTGTTAAAAACCTTCTGTTATTTTTAGTATTACCGGAATTAGTATTTCCTGTTTTATTTTCATACGTAAAATCGAAAAACTGCGTTTTTTCTAAATGTTCAATTTTGATTGTTCTTAATTGATATGATTTTTGATTGAAATAATAATGATTAAAGAAAGTTTCTGTTTCTTCAGTTTCTTTTTCAAATGTAATTTTAAGTCCGATGTCGTTTATTTCAATTTCTGCCGGAAATACCTGTTTATTAGCCACATATACTTTTGTAGTAGCTGATGCTCTCTCTAAAAACCTTGAATGAAAAAACTTTGATTCATAGTATAAATCTGACAACCCACTTTGGGCATAACTAAAAGTCATTATTCTTCCATTTGGAGATATAACTTTACTCAAATACCAGGCATTAATAATAGGATTTGTACTTGGTTCTAATTGTTGATTGGATTTATAAGTAAACGAAAATTCCAGATAATCGGGACTTCCACCAAAATACCATTTATAACCATCAGGTGAATAGATAATTATTTCAGAATTTTGAGGTAGATGAGCCCCTACATATTGAGTACTTAAACCATCCACATCAACTTCATATCCTGCTTTGTTTGTTTTGACAGTTATTCCATTCCCAATCATAAAATTACCTTGATGAGAACCAAATCTGAAATGAAACAAATCCGGTTGGTAATCATGCCAGTAACCATCCACTTGGGGTAAATTGTAAAAATCATAATCAATAAAAACAGGATATGTCATATTATATATTGAATTTGTATAATCGCAATAACCCACATTATCAAAGGCTTTCCAAAATCCTCTTTCTAATATATTTAGTTCTCCATTATGTTCGTCCGGCATACCATATACATCGCGAGTAATAACTCCTCCAAAATTCAAATGCCAATCCATCCCAACAAAACCTGCTTTAACTCCCGGTTTAAAACCACCTGAAGTGTAAGAAACAGACACAGGAAAAGGAAAATCTTTATCCGATATTTCAAAAATTGGTATTGTAACGTTTATTTTCCCTTCATGCAAATTTACAGGGATATCTCCATATCTTATAAAATCGGAGACTTGTGGCGAAGATTTTGTATAACCTGCCACTCCCATATCTTGTGCTTTTATATTCACAGCTGTCCAAATGATCAGTGTGATAATTAATGTTTTTTTCTTCATATCTAATTATTTATAAAGTTCAAAGTTTAAAATTCAATGTTCAATGTTCAAAGTTTTTTTCTGCTTTCTGCCTTCTGCCTTCCGACTTCTACCCCTTCAGTAACTTATCGCAGCCAAAGTTCCTTCTCCCCCTCCTTCGGAGGGGGCTAGGGGGAGGTGTCACCTCTTCATCACCACCCCTCCCACAACCTCATCCCTCACCATCAACCTAATCAAATAACTCCTCGCCGGCAATAGCATCGAGCAGTTTATCTCTTCCCGGTGAAAGCCCGCAGACAATTCTCCTTTATTAATTAATTGCTGCGGGAATCCGTTTATGTCATACAGTCCAATCGTAACCGGCGCTGCAACGTCAAAATAAAATTCTATGTAAAGAATATCTTTAACGGGATTCGGGAAATAATTGTAAACCAAATTCAAAGGCGGCAACTCATCTTCTCCGCCATTTTCATTTGGCGGTTTCGGCGTTCCGATATTCCACAAACTATCTAAAACAGCAAGATTTGCCGAATCCTGCTCCAAATAATAATGCTCTAAGGGGTGGTAGAAAAACGATGTGGCAAAAATTTCAGTTTTTGTGGTGTCGCCAATATCAAATATCCGTGTTGCTTCAAAAACGGGATAGCGATAACCTTTTGAGTACCAGCGGAATGTTTCGCACTCCATTTTTAGTTTCGGATTGTCGTCTGTAACGGTTGTGTCAGCATCAATGATTGTTTGCAGGCTTCGGATTCGCAAAACGTTACCGAGTGTGTCGCCTGACGGTAAAACCATTTTCCCGTATGCATCGGCTTCAAGGAGGATATCTCCTTCGGTTATAACAGGTTCTTTGGATGAGTACAATCCCCACGAATTGTATTCGCATGTTGCCTTCTGCCCGTAACTGAATGGAAATGGCATAGTTAAAAGCGGAGGCTTGTGCTTCATCAATACAACTGGATTTTCAAATCCTATTGTATATAAGGTATCATCAACAACCCTGTAATAATAGGCTGTGTAATGTTCCACGCCGGCAATCAAATCTCCGTATTCTAATTCGGAAACGGGGATTGAATCGCGCAGCACAAGGTATGTGCTGTCGTTAAATGGCGGAACGTTGTAATATGTCAGCGTGTATTCGGGGTCTAACGAGGATAATTCGCTAAAATCCCATATTACGTTTTCGCCATCTCTGCCCGGGTCTTTGTACTCAACGCGTTGCTTGATGATTTCATCGCCGCCGCGCGGGGCGTTGTGGAGGCGCGTGAGTTGGGCGGAGCATGGGAAAACTGCGAAAACTGACAAAAAAATAAAATATAAGTTTCTCATAATCAAACATTAAAAATAGTTACTTTATTTTTCATAATATTATGAATTTAAAAGTGCAAAATTATAGCAAAATTTTTTCACTTATTTTTCGATTTAAGATAAAAAGAGTACTTTTGTGAAAAAAATTTTTCGATTATGGAAACTCCAACTGAAACAGTACAAAAAATAGTTAACAAAATTCGTGATATACGAAAGGGAAAAGGATATTCAAACGAGTCTATGGCAATAGATTTGGGTATTAGCACTTCTGCTTATAACAAAATGGAAAGAATGGAGGCGTCTATTTCATTGGAAAGGTTTATTAAAATACGAGAGATTTTAAATGTTCCGTATTCAGAATTTTTTGAAACTTCGGCGAAAAATATTTATCGTCAGGAGCTAAAAGACAATTCTATAGGTCATTATGAAGTCCAAACGTTATATCAGGAGAATCGCGAAATCTATGAAAAACTACTTTCTTCTAAAGACGACCAAATTGCTTTATTGAAGAAAATGTTGGAAACAAAATAGTTTCAGGGTTATAATTGATTGTTTTGGAAAGAAATAAACGATGGAGTATTCAAGATTATGAGTTTTTTCAAAATCAACAGTTCTATTTCATTTCCTCCAACTCCCTATGATACCTTTCCCACTCCTCCATCATAGCGGTTAATTGGCTTTGAATATTATTATAATCTTGATAGTTAAACGTTTGAAATTCCTGATTTTGCATTGCTTCTGTCATTTTTTGAAGTTTAAGTTCGTGTTCTGTAATATTTTGTTCCAATTTCGCTATTTTATTTTCTAAACGTTTTATCTGCCTGTTGTATTCCCTGCGTTCTTCATAAGCAATTTTATTGTTTGATTCGTTTTTTTCTTTTATTATTGTATTTGAAGAAATATTTAACGAAGTCAAATTCAATTCATTAAGATTTTCGATGCGCTTCTTTTCAAGAAATTCATAAATACCGCCCAAATGTTCTTTAATTTTTGTATTTTTAAACTCAAGAACTCTTGTTACTAATCCGTCAAGAAATTCTCTATCGTGCGAAACCAATAAAACTGTGCCTTTAAAGTCTGAAAGGGCTTTTTTCAGTAGTTCTTTTGAGCGCATGTCCAAATGATTTGTAGGCTCGTCAAGTATCAGAAAATTAACGGGTTCTAATAGCAGTAATACCATTGCTAATCTGGTTCTTTCTCCGCCTGAAAGTACGGAAACTTTTTTATCAACCGCCTCACCGCCAAAAAGGAAGGCGCCAAGTAAATCGCGGATTTTAGTGCGTATATCTCCAACTGCCACTTTGTCAACCGTTTCAAGAACTGTCAGATTATTATCTAACATGTCTGCTTGATTTTGAGCAAAATAACCAACTTTAACCTGGTAACCCAATTCCAATTTCCCTGAAAATTGTATTTCGTTCATGATAATTCGGGCGAGGGTTGTTTTTCCTTCACCGTTTTTACCAACAAAAGCAATTTTTTCACCTCGTTTAATATCAAATGAAATATCATCAAGAACTAATAAAGAGCCGTATGACTTAGAAATGTCTGTTCCTTTGACAGTTATTGAACCCGAATGAGGCGGCGGCGGAAATTTTATGCGTAAAGCGCTATGGTCTAACTCATCAACTTCAATTCGGTCGATTTTTCCCAAATGTTTGATTCGCGACTGCACCTGTATAGCTTTAGACGCCTTATATCTAAAACGTTCAATAAATTCTTCGGTATCTTTAATCATTTTCTGCTGATTGAGGAAAGTCGCCATCTGCTGTTCGCGCCTCTCTTTTCTCAATTCGACAAAATGAGAATATGACACTTTATAATCGTAAATTTTACCAAGCGAAATCTCTATGGTTCTTTCTGTTATGTTATCAAGAAATGCTTTATCGTGTGAAATAAGTACAATTGCTCCCGGATAATTTTTCAAATAATCTTCAAGCCATTGAATCGATTCAATGTCAAGATGATTTGTCGGCTCGTCAAGTAAAAACAAGTCTGGTTTTAGTAATAATATTTTTGCAAGTTCAATTCTCATCCGCCATCCACCACTAAATTCAGAGGTATGCCTGTCAAAATCAGAGCGTTTGAAACCTAATCCCTTTAGTGTAAGTTCAATTTGCGACTTATAGTTATATCCGTCTGACATTGAAAAGGCATCATTCTTAGCAGTCAGATCATCAATTAGTTTCAGGTATTCGGGAGAATGGTAATTTGATTGTTCATGGATTTTTTTAGTTAAAATTTCAATTTCTTTTTCGAGGTCTTTTATTTCACGAAACGCTTCTTCTGCTTCAAGCATAACAGTTTGACTGTCAGAGCAATTCAAACTTTGTGGTAAATAACCTATTTTTAAATCCTTTGGCATTGCAACATCTCCATTAGTCGGCTCCATTTGTTTGGAAATAATATTAAGAAGCGTTGATTTTCCTGCTCCGTTTTTACCCACAAGTCCTATCCGATCACGGGAATTAATCAAAAACGATATGTTCTCGAAAAGATTAAATCCTCCAAAACTTACAGATAGTTGATTTATGGAAACCATTTTTTAGTTTGTAAAGTTTTTTCAACGAGGGGAAACTGGTATTCTTTCGGTTGTATAATCCGAATTGAACCTAATCATGTATAAACCACTATTATAAAAGCCTCCCCAATTTGAAATTCGTTTAAAGTTAAAATTAAATTGAATCTGTTGGGAAGGAGGGTATTCAAGACAGGCGATAAAATTTTTCCCATACTTATACAAAGCCGATAAAAAATAGAGTGTTACATCGTATCCCCAAATTCCATAACGGGAATAGGAATAAACAGCATCCGGATTTTGAAAATAAGGATGAACAGGATATGGTTCTAAATGAATCATTTGGTGGAATTTATCAATGAATTGTTTTGTTGAATAGTCATTATAATCAATTGCGAAGGGAGAAAAAATTGTTCCGTTTACGATATGAATCTCCTCAGGGTCAATGGTTTGAAATCTTAACCACTCAGGCATACCAAATAATGTTATGTTTGCCTTCATTTTTGATTTTACACCTGCAATAACCGGAATTAATTTCGACACTTCTGCCTGATTTTCAGATGGTATAACAATATAAGTATGTTTTTCCACATCAATTAATGTCTGAATTCCCAAAACATCATCTTTACCGGGCGTATATTCAAGATATTTAACACTTTCGCTACCAATGCGACTTTGCACAAAAACTCTTTGCTTAAGTGATTTTGCAAAATTTACTGCTTTCGTTTCGGATGATTTTGGAGATATTACAAGTAAATTTTGTCCACGTGCCTGATGAATAATCTCTTCTATAATTAAATCAAAATACAAACTATCGGGAGAATTGACTTGAAACAAATACGGATTTTTACGCAATTCCGGATTATTGTTGGACATCGGATAAACCATATTAATTCTGTTTTCTAAACTGAAAGCCGAAATCATGTTCAAATTATTAACAACACCGGGACCTATTATTAAATCCATTTCTTTTAATTCGTGATCGTTAAATGCGTTTTGCAAAGAGCGTGAATCTGCTATGTCATAGACTTTTAAGTTAATGTTTGCTCCCTGTTTTTTCAATTCATCTATTGCTAAAAGTGTTCCGGAATAAAATTCCATGTATGGTTTTGCACGTCTGAAATTTGCATTTTGACTTTCATTTGTAGAAGTTACTGAATCGTTATATATAGAAAAGGCATCTTTTGCTGAAAATGGCAACATTAATGCTACTTTTATCGGAATATGATAACCAAGCGAAGAGTTTTTGCAATCCTTTAAAAAACTTTGAGTTATATCATAATTTGTATTTTCGGATTCAGAAATTATTACTTCAGGTTTTTGTAAAGCAGAGGCTGTTTGTTTAGCAAACCACGCATCAGTAGGTATTTTAAGGACTGTACCTACTTTTAAATTTACGAAATCAACATTTGGATTAAGAGATTTTAATGTTGCCTCATCCACATGGTGTTGCCTTGATATACCGTACAATGTCTCGCTTCTACGAACTTTATGAGTTGTAAACAATTCTGAATTATCAGTCTTTCCAATTTTTTTATCGTCAATTTCAGGTCGCGGAACACGAAGCATATATCCTACTTTAAGATTATCCTGAGTAACGCCGGGATTGGCATCCCGCAAATCTTGCTCCTTTACCTGATACTGGCGGGCTATGGAATAAAAAGTCTGTCCCTGTAATATTGTGTGATACAGATATTTATCACTTTCAATAAACTGCTGAGTTCCATCATTTAAAGTGCGTGAAATAGTTTTTTCATCTTGTTTACTTATTGGAATCCGTACAATACTTCCGATTGAAAGTATTCCGTTTTGCAACGCCGGATTTGCTTCAATAATTTTTTCTACCGTGATATTATATTCACGTGAAAGAGAATAAAGCGTTTCATTAGGCTTAACTGTATGATAATCAAAATTATCATCTTTTTCATTATCATCTGTTTTATTATCTAAATGTAATTCGCCAACAGGTATTTTCAAAATTGCGCCTTCTATCAATTTTTCCCTGCTTCCGGGATTGTTATTGTAAATAACGTCCTGAGATACATTATATTTACGGGAAATGTAAAATACAGTTTGCCCTTTTTCAACAGTGTGATAAATATATGAACGAGTCTTATTTATCTCATTTTCACTGTTATTTCGCCCTGAAATAACCGGAACCCGGACTATTTGACCAACTTTCAAATTCTCTGTTATGTCATCATTTACCTCAAGAATTTCCTGTTGTGAAACTCCGTAATTCATGCTTATTCGGAATAATCCCTCACCTTTCTGTACGACATGCAAATAATATTCTTTTCCGTTAAGCATGATTTTTTTAGCGGAAATATTGTTATTTGCAGTATTTTCCTGTGCTACGATGGTTCCTGAAATCCATACAAATAACAGGAAATATAGAATATATAGTAGTTTAGTTTTTTTCATTTGTTTCTGTATCATATTATTTGTCATATATTAAAAAATGGTTTTAATAGTAGTCCCGACGGGAATCGAACCCCCATCACCGGAACCGGAATCCGGTATTCTATCCATTGAACTACGGGACCTTTTTTGCGGTTGCAAAATTAGGTAATTTCTTGTTGATTTCAATAGATAAATGAATTATTCAAAATAAAATGTCAAAATAAATATTCGGGAAAACAACTTTTCAAGGGGTTTGGTATAATACAAGTCTTCAAAATAATCGCCTGTACCT
>Ga0123353_10016266_pt1 | contig 10865 bp, 7 predicted proteins | sample TergutLab28metaG_3_FD_92763 | JGI IMG/M metagenome (GOLD analysis project Ga0123353, IMG submission 92763) | Labiotermes labralis P3 segment gut microbial communities from Petit-Saut dam, French Guiana - Lab288 P3 | ecosystem: Host-associated > Arthropoda: Insects > Digestive system > Gut ... | reverse complement strand
TTCGTTGTTCACGTGTCATTTTTTTAGCAAAGATAATAAATGCCGTTGTCATGTTCATTCCCAACATTTCTAAATCGTTATGGGATATTTTGTGTGTTTTAATTTCAATAACAACAAAACAGCGGAGCAGGCGGTTATAAAAAACCAGATCGACAAAAAATTCGTCATCTTCCAATAAAATCCGCTTCTGCCGTGCCATAAACGAAAATCCGTTACCCATTTCAAGTAAAAATTCCTTTAAATGCGTGATAATCGCAGATTCCAAGTCTTTTTCATAATATGACGATTCACGCTTCAATCCAAGAAATTCAAGCATCATAGGGTCTTTGATGATTTCTGCAGGGCGTTCTGGCATACGTTCTCTACGCGCTACGGCAAGAACTGATTCCTTGTCGTTGCTTAAAAGAAGCCGCTCATAAAGAGACGCGTTTATCTGCCGTTCCAGTTCCCTGCCTGTCCATCCATTGTTTACAGCTTCAAGTTCATAATATTCACGCTTGTAGTCATCGTCTATGCTTACAAGCAGACGATATTGAAACCAGTTCAATTGTGACCGCACTGCGGTCACAATTGGATACGTGCGATAAAATTTTCTTGCACGAGCCAACTGACGATATGAAAAACCACTCCCAAACTCGATTTCAAGCTGTTTTGAGAGATTGCTGATAAGATATTCGCCGTATTCCGCACGGTCTTTTCCGCGCTGTTCTTCAACAAATATGCGTTCGCCAAGTTGCCAGTACATCATCACACGCTGAAAATCAACGCTTCGGATGGCGACAGCCTGCGAGTTCAATATTATTGCTTTGATATCATAGTAAAATGTGGCGCTTACGCTTTTTTCGATTTTGTTTTGCAGTTTATCCATGTTGTTTATCCTCACTAAAAATATCATATCGCGCTTAGCATTTATTGTAAACCATTTTATGGTATTCAAATTGTCCATTATTGTGCCAATACGCAAATCCACCAATAGATAATTCTTTATTCTCCACGGTTCAATTCCCTGGTTCTTATCCGAAAACCTTATAAGCCTTCAATTAAGGGCGCCCGTGGCGGATGCCACGGCACAAACGCAGTTTGTGTCCTGTATTTATACAGGAGCGCACCGAGCCCTCGCCGATTGTTTCGATAGAGCCTACCACTCCAAAGCGAAAACGGATTAGCATAATAATGCAATAATAAAGCTATTTTCACTCCAGATTGTCAATACGACTGTTTTTTTCTTCTGATTTTGTTTCGGTTTCTAATATCGCATCTGAATTTTCAGTTTGACTGTTTATTTCTTCCATTTTTCCAATTTCGGACGTATTTTTCTTAAAAAATCCTACCAATTTTTCTCCGAGCTCCTTGCTTAATTTTTCGATTAAGTCAGGATTCATACCATATTTTTCTGCAAGATCAGAGGTTATAAGACCTTCTTGCAACAATTCTAATGCTGTATCTATTTTTGAGTCCATTGAAGTCGTTGCCTTTTTCTCAGTGCTTTCATTACAGCTTACTTTTTCATCTTGTATGTCTCTTTTTTTGTATGCAAACAAAGTTTTTTTCCGCTTTTTCTTATCTTTTATAAGCTCAATGTCTCCACCAGATATTAAGTAATCGTAACAGTCTTCATAAAAATCAGATTTCCCTATGAATTTGTATATAAAATTCTTCAAAACCATAAAAGCAATCGCAATGACTTCAATGATAATAATGGTACTAAAGAGCGTATGTTGAGTAAATAACGAATGCAAGAAGTCCCTATTAGGAATTATAACGCTTAAAAATAGCACTACAATCAGAATTCCAGCGCCAAGTGTCTGCGAAAAAAAAGAACTGCCGGTATTATTTATATGAAGATGGCTTAATTCTCCATTATAAAAAAGTGTTTTAATTGAATATTTTTCTTTAATATATCTATCAATTGCACGTATATAGTCTCTGTCGTTATTCGTTGTAATCAGTAAAATAATAATAAACGTTACAATTGCTAAAATTATTTGAATACTTCCAAATATTATTATGCTCGCATATTGCCCTTCTAGCACATTGTCCCTGATTACAAGAGTAACTACAATCCCCAGAAAAGCTAAAGCCGAAAAAACCGATGTATGAAATGATCTTAGCATCAACTTAATGTCTTCAAACAACATATTACGTTGCTCAAAAAGTAATCTGTACTCTTCCTCTAAAATTTTCATATTTTCCATCATTCCGCCGCATAGCTGCGGCACAAATATTTTATGAAAGCATTTAACAAATGCCTTCGTTGTGATAAAATCTACTCAAACAGCGGTATACTACAGAGCACGGGAGGAGGAGTGGCAGCAAGCCTTAAACCTTGACTCCGCATTTTTATATGTGCCGTCATCTATTTCAAGCACAAATAATTGGGACAAAGAACCCGCACACTTAGCTTTGTTTAAACAAAGTCTGAAGTTTAAGCTTGGATGACAGTCAATGCCGCTGTTCTTATTTTTTGACGGGAGAGTGATTTTTTTGAAAATTGTCCATCCCATCTGCTGCGGCATAGATGTTCACAAAAAAGTAATCGTTGCTACCATCGCTGCCACAGACAAAAATAACATCACATTATACGCAACCCAGTCTTTTTCAACCTTTAACTGTGATTTGTTCCGCTTTCGCGACTGGCTCTTGGAAAACGACTGCAAACATGCCTGTATGGAATCTACCGGCAAATACTGGATTCCCGTCTTCAATATTCTTGAGGAGCATGTATGCACTATTCTCACACATCCAAAGTACGTAAGGTCAATCAAAGGCAAGAAAACTGACAAGAAAGATTCCAAGTGGATAGCCGATCTATTCAAGTTTGATATGGTCAGGTCTTCATTTATACCCCCAAAAGACATCAGGACTTTGCGCGAACTCGCAAGATACCGTTTCAAACTTGTCGCCATGAGGAGTTCTGAAAAAAACCGCTATCAAAACGCCATGACTGTATCAAATATCGCTTTGGCAAGCATCCTTACCGATCCGTTTGGCAAAACAGCCAAAGGTATCATGGAGCATTTGCTTTCTTCCGCTGTCTTTAATGAGGAATACTGTAAATCACTGATTCAGAAATCCGCAAAGAAGAAAACTGAGCTTATCATTGAATCCGTCCGTGACTGCCACATTGAATCTGACCAAAGCTTCAAGATGAATGAAGCAAGCAGGCATATGGCGTACCTTGACCAAATGATCCTCAGAACGGAGGCAGAACTTTTTGTCCGTATTCAGCCGTACTATCATTTTGTAGAACTTCTTGCGCAAATACCCGGAATCTCAGAACTCTCAGCCGCGCTTATTATCGCTGAAATCGGCGCTGACATGTCGGTGTTTGAATCATCAAAGCATTTGGTTTCCTGGGCGGGCCTCACGCCAGCTAACAACGAAAGCGCAGGGAAGAAGAAATCCGTACGGATTTCCAAAGCAGGGCAATTCCTTAAACCTCTGCTTGTTCAGTGCGCGCTTGCGGCCGTTAAAAGTGGTAAAGAGCCTTATTTCGCTGTCAAATATCACAAACTTAAGAAACGGCGCGGACATAAAAAAGCAATTATCGCCATTGCCCGCATGATGCTCACGTGTGTTTACAACATGATGACTACCGGTGAAGCTTGGAACCCTTCTGATCATAAAGATTACGATTCGCCTTTTATCCGAAAGCAGGAGTTTTCCGAAGAATCAGCCATTGCGTTTCTTGCCGCGCAAGGGTATGATGTTTCGGCATTAGTTAAAAAAGCTGTGTGATGTTATTCAATTTTAAAGGTTCATACGCCTTTTTTCAAAAGGCTTGTTTCTTATGCCGTCAAGGCTTGTTTTCAATACTCTTTGCTTTCACACTTATCATCCTAATTTGAGTTCCTTAATCACTTCTCTTGATATATACCACATCATTACGGGTGGGATTGCATTCCCAAGCGCTCTGTATTGCGCTGTCTCGCTTCCGGTTAGTTTAAATTCTTCGGGGAAAGATTGTATTCTCGCAACTTCACGCGGAATGAAACGACGATATTTTCCGCTATCTAATAAAACAGGGTCTGTGCTGTTTAACGAGACTTTCGCCAAGTGCGAACCGACTGTATTACAGGGTTTGTTTATATCCTGCGCCCTACCCTTGTTCATATTTTCTCGCTTTTTCAGCATTCCGTCTACTGCGCGCTCACTAAAAAAATATTTTTCAGGCACTTTTTTTTCTATCACAATATGGAGCGGAACGTAATCATCTTCACTAAGTAAGGGTGGCGGCGAGAAAGCAAAGTCGATATTCAAATCATTTCGGAACCCTACAATAATAACCCTCTCCCGTTTTTGTGGAACTCCGTATTGTACAGAATTTAACACTTCATGCTTTACACTATATCCGCAACTTTCAAATTCCTTTATAATCAAGGGGAAAGCTTCACCGCTGTTTGCTGACAATAAACCTTTTACATTTTCTGCAATAAAGCATATAGGTTGTTTATCTTCGAGAATACGACACATCTCAAAAAAGAGTTTCCCTCTGTCATCTTTAATCCCGAGTCTTTTGGGATTTTGAGCAACAACAGAAAATGACTGACACGGAAATCCACCTGTTAAAATGTCAAAATCCGGTAATTCCCCGGAGGGGATTTCCCTTATATCGCGGTCATCCGGCACGATACCAAAATTCTCTTTAAATAAATCGCAGGCGTTCTTGTCAACATCATTTGCATAAACTATTTCCAAATCATTTGCAGCATACTGAACGTCATTAAATTCAAATCCTCCGAGCAATCCGACATCTGTTCCGCCGCAACCGCAAAAGAGAGAAGCAACTTTTAGTTTTTTCATGACAATAACTCCTCATAATTTCCTGCTGTTTCGGGACGAAAAGTAATATCGGCGCCCTCAGTAGGAACCATACTGATTACATCTTTTTTATATAATCCTACAGGATCAGATATAATAAAAAGTTTGATATCTTTTTTACTCAGCATCAAACGGTATATGAAATATTGCCCGCGATGTGTTTCAGCAGCATTCCACTCATTACGGGTTAGGTGAACTTTGTAAAGCTGGATGGATTTTGAGCTAATCGTTGTTTTAACTTCAATAAATCTATGACGTTCATCTATCTCCCTTGAATTTATATCGTACCCTAATGCCAAGTGATTGGGTATACGCTTTACAAGGTGAACAATGCCGGCGGCCCCCGCTGAACGTAGTCTTGTACATTCATGGGCAAAGGCTAATGCTTCGCCAAAATCACCGATTTCTTTCGACGAAATATCAGTATTAGACTCCAAAATATCCATGAAATATTTTCTCGAATCAGAAACAGCAGTTTCATCACTAATATTATCACCGTCTGATAGAAAAGCAAGAATGTCCGTTGAAAAATCAGTATCTTCAAGTTTTCGATTTACGTAAGAAAACCAAGAATCATATTGTGCATCTATATCACTAAGATCCGGCACATAATCCGTATTGATTAAACATTTTTCTATTAACGCATCATAGCCGCTAAACCATTCGGAAGAATTAATGAATTTCCGAACCGCTTCTGCTTCCAAATTATTTATAAAATATCTTTTCCCATCATAAGTTACAAGTAGATTTGCAATAACCATGTAATCAATTATATCTCCGGCATAACGGATTATATCCCCTCTGGTATCATACCCAACTTCGGCTATACGGTTTTTTGATATTCTTTCCCATATTTTTTCTGCGTAGTCATTATCACGCACAACTCTTAAATCACTGAAAATCATATGACAGGCTTCGCTTTTTGTAATCCACGCGCTGTTGCCTGTTATGACTTCGCCTGCTTTTAAAACCTGTAGTATGCATTTGGTGGGTTTGAATTTCACACCAGACTTTATCAAATCTTTTATTTTATGTTTTTTTAAATATGCTCCCGGATATTGGAAAGTATATAAAAATGTTTTAAAAAATTCAATTAAATCTCCGGATTCTGCCAATTCAAAAGCCCGCAAACCGCAACGGTCAATCTTACCGGCATGTTCTATAAAACCAAAAAGGGCAGAAATTTCAGTTCGCCGGTTGTTCACTGTATCTATATCAAGTTCTGAGTTTCCGGGGTAATTTTTCACCGCAATATTCATTCTTTTTTTAAACTCATCACTTTCAAGCGGAGGTAGTTTTGAAATTTCAGATGCCATGTAGAAAAGAACGTTCTCTATATCGCCCTTAAACCGAGGACGCACATGATGCAGTCGTATCTCATATTCATCGGGGATTTTGTACATTATGAATCACCTTCTTTCTTTAAATAATCTAACAATACTTCTGCTATAGATTTTGCCATGAGCGGCGGAACTGCATTTCCTACTTGTCGAAACTGCTCGGTTTTATTGCCAACAAAAATAAAATCATCCGGGAACGATTGAATTCTTGCACATTCACGGACAGTAGGAACTCTGTTATATTTGTAGTGGAAATGATGCCTATGCCCTGTATCTACCGTAGGCGCCGGTTTATCACTCCTAAATCTTGTCCATGCCACATTAAAATTACGGCTGTTTCTGTATTCTTCGGGCAAACTTTTATAATTGCTGCCATCGGGTACAAGCGATATTATTTCTTTAACACGGGCTGAGTGATCAGCCGCCACATGGTTTTTTACAGTTGTAGAATTTTTTCGCATAAGTGCTTGATATTCGTTTTGCGGTGCAGTTTCATAATTTGCAGTTTCACTGCCAAGTTCTTCAATGAGCGGCGGCAAGTCTGACAAAGCCATTTCACATGTAACAGTTTTGTTCAATGGTTTTGGGTATTCAAAATTATTTATGCTACCTTTCACACCGATTAAAAAAACCCTTTTCCTCGACTGCGGTACACCATAATCCGATGAACATAAAATCTCATATTTAACTGCATATCCAATTCTGCTAAATTCTTCGATTATGCTGTCTTTAATTGCGCCTTTAAAAAGTCTTACAAGACCAGGTACATTTTCAATAACAAATGCTTTTGGTTTTATTTCTTTGACTAATCTTATATAAGATAGATATAATTTGTTTCGCGGGTCATTAAACTTTCTGGGACCTGAAAGCGACATTCCCTGACACGGCGGTCCCCCTATGAGAATATCTATTTTTTTGTTTTTGAAAAGAGGCTTAATATCTCTTGTATATGTAAGCTTTGTTATATCACCGCATATAGCTTTAGACGTTTTATGATTTAAAAGAAAACACTCTATTGATCGGGCATCATTGTCAATACCAACTAAAATTTTATATCCTGCTTGCTCAAAACCGTGTGAAAGACCTCCGCACCCACAAAACAAATCAATTACATTATACTGTTTGGACATTATTCTTTCACCTCAGATTTCTTGTCAAACACTTCAACAATATCACCAGTCATAACAACCTTGTATGATATAATCTAACACCATATATTGTATAATATCAAAGGTTCACTATCAATATATTTTGTTTTTTATTTCTTAACAATCTTTTAAACTATTTTTACTTTAGCATAAACTTATACATATTGCAAGGGAGTTCTGCGAACTTATGTTCTCAAACGCCCACAAAGCATCTTTAATGATTTATATTATTCACAGTTTTTACGCATTGGGCCACCGATTTATCACCACTGACTCCCTCACAATCTCTATATGTTTATTACTCCCTACCATTCTTATTTTTTTGAGGCGCTATTATCCATTTATATCATCCTGTAAATCTTTGAAGCTACTGCAAACGATTCTAAAAAATCAGTGAAGCTCTGGCGGGGCGCCGCGATTTCCCTTGCCCTGCTGACACGATAGCGCACCGTGTTGACATGCAAAAACATTTCCTCCGCGGTTTTTCGCGGATCCCTGTCGCACTTTATAAACATCATCATAGTGTCGAACAGGTTTGCGTGATTCATCTTGTCATAATCAAGCAGAGGGTTGATGATCTCGTTTATAAATTGCTGCAGCTCAGGCCGGCCGCGCAGCAATAGTATCAGTCGCATGACGCCGAGGTTTTCATAATATGTGACGTCCGGCACATTTGCGTGTTGGCTGACTTCGCCGGCGATCAACGCGTGCCTTATGGCGGTGTCGCAGTCTGACAGCCTGTTTTGAAGCGAGCTTACGCCAATCGCTGCGTCAGGTGACACACGCCTTATTTCGTCGATATAATACTGCAGCATATCCTTGATCTCTTGCGTAGTTGCGTGATTGTGGCTGACGAGCCCCAATGCGCCGTCGCGAAATTCCGTTCCCAGGGAAAGCGCCCTCATATTGAATATCTCTATCAGCTTCTGGTCAACGCCGGGCGTCTGTCCGCCTAATATCGGTAGCAGGCAGATCGCCGCGATCCGGCTTTGAAAACCCGGTTTCAACTGTCGCAGCAGGCGCGTCTTCGCGTCCTGACTGAGAGAGCCTGTCAGCAGCATTTCCAATTGTGTGCGTATCAGCACATCCTTTTGATCCGCTATTATCAATTCCATGACGTCGCGTATGATGTCGGCATACGGCGTAAGATAATCGATCAAAAGAACAGGGAGCTTAACGTCGTTACAGTATTGGATGATTTCGGGCGGCAGCTCCTGTACATATTCATCCAGTATGCAAAGACCGCTTGCCCCGGTGTCTGAAGTGATTTCCATAAACCGCCGCATCTCGGCAAGGCTGTCCTTCGCGAAGAAAAATCCGGTCAGGCAGAAGTCTCCGAGTTGTGACACTATATAGTCGTCTTTCGTAACCGGCGCATCCGCGGTGGAAATGCGACGGACTTCGTTATCTAAACACATGCTTCCGGCAATCACGCGGGCGCTGGCGAAAGAATTAAGCGTCAAGAGTTGTTTGACGGTAACAGCCATACAATCCCTCCTAAAAGTCATATAAATTATTTTAACAAATCAAACAAAAAATAGCAAATATAATCTTATTTATGTTTGTGTTTTTCACAAATAAACACATCTTCTTTTTGGAGATTTCACATAGAAATCATACTCTCCGCACCGTATAATTAAACAATACGAAACACATCACAATACCGTATAATTAAACAGTACGAAACACATCACAAAGGAGGAATAAATAAAATGGCAGAAAAAAGCGGTTTTTCCTTAGAGAGGCTCGCGCTGCAGCCGGTGCCGCAAAGCGATCGGCAGCACTGGATCTCAGTCGCGCTCATTCAGGCAGGTTTTATGATCTCGGCGACCAGTCTTTGGACCGGAAGCATCATGATCGCCGGCATGTCGCTTGCCGAAACCCTGATTGCGGCGGTAATAGGCTACCTGATCGTAGTGCTCATCTGCACGGTACAGGGCATGATGGGATCAGATTTAGGCGTTCCGTCTATCGTAGCGGCGACGTCTTCTTTCGGCGACAGGGGCAGTCAATTCCTGATATCATCGGTCTGCTGCGTCTGCTGCGTCGGGTGGTTCGCCATCAACGCGAACATATGCGGCTTCGCCTTCTCCGGGCTGCTAGAAGACGCATTTGGCATCGTGATTCCGGTCGCGGCTTCCACTATCCTTTGGGGCCTCATAATGGTGCTTACAGCCGTCGTCGGCTTCAACGGGCTGAAGCTGCTGAACGCCGTAGCGGTTCCCGCCATGACGGCCGTTGCGATCGTAGGTTTGTTTATGGTGGTAACGCAGACGGCAATGGAAGATATTCAAACCTATATTCCCATCGGTGAAGACATGGATATGCTGACGGGCATCGACATAGTCATTGGCGGTTTTATCGTAGGCGCAGTATTGGCTGCCGACTTTACGCGATACCAAAAGACGCGGCTCGACGTTGTCAAGTCTTCTTTCTTGGGTATTTTCCCCTTAGGCGCGGGGATGCTCCTGGCAGGCGCTCTGTTTACCATAGCGTCCGGCGTCGATGAATTGTACGACATCTCAGAAATTTTCATCGGGATCGGCATCCCGGTTTTAGGGCTGATCGGCCTTATACTTTCCACTTGGCCCGCGAACGCGGGTAACGCGTACTCCGCCGGCCTCGACGCGGTAAAAGTATTTCTCTTTGACGACGCCAGGCGGCCTGTCGTCACATTGATCTGCGGCCTCATCGGCACTGTGGTCGGCTCTTTTGACGCGATCTTCTATTTTGAGGAATTTCTCATCTGGCTGTGCGTCATCATAGCGCCTTTCGCGGGAGTCATGATCGCGGACTACTGGATCATCGGCAAGGGGAAACCGGAAAACTGGGCGCCCACCAGGAACATCAACTGGACAGGCATGGTCGCGCTCCTGCTCGGCGTCGTCGTTTCTTTCACCCTGACGTTCGGCATTATCGGTATCAACGGCCCGATCGTAGCGATGGCGGCGTATTTGCTGCTTCACAAAATCATGCCGAAGCCGGAAAGGATGGCCGCATGAAAAAACTAACCAGGCAAGATGTAACAGATATCCTCTACGGCTGTACCGTGCTTGGCACCGGCGGCGGCGGCGATCTAACGAGCGGTCTTAAGCTCATCGAAAAAGACTTGCTCGAAAATCGCGATTTCTTTTTAGCGTCTCTGGACGAATTGCCGGACGACGCTTTTGTAGCGGTGCCGTACGTCTGCGGCGCGGTCTCGCCCACGACCGAGGAAGAAGAAAGCAAATACGCGGATTTGCCCGAAATAGACGTGACCGCGGCCATGCGGGCGTGGCAGACCATGGAAGAATACTGCGGCAAAGAATTCTACGGCATCGTGGCTACCGAATTGGGCGGCGAAAACACGGCGGAAGCGTTTCATGTGGCTGCCGGGCTTGGAAAATGCATAGTCGACGGCGACCCGGCGGGGCGGTCTGTCCCCGAGCTGCAACATTCCACATTTTATGTAGGAGGCGTTCCAATAGCGCCTATCGCTTTTGCTACGCCTTTTGGCGACTCCGGAATCATCGACAGCGTCGTAAATGATACACGAGCGGAAGCGCTGATCCGGGCC